>Ga0265798_10001435_pt1 | contig 37121 bp, 38 predicted proteins | sample P3T30metagenome_FD_192430 | JGI IMG/M metagenome (GOLD analysis project Ga0265798, IMG submission 192430) | Plant litter microbial communities from East Loma Ridge, Irvine, California - P3 T30 | ecosystem: Environmental > Terrestrial > Plant litter > Unclassified | place: USA: California...
GCTCGACGCCGAGACCATCCTTGGCCGTCCCGGCAGCGGTCGCCAGCAGGCCCATGTCGGTGGCCGCGTTGGCGACGTGCTGTTCGACGATCAGCTTGTACTTCGCATCAACTGCCGCCCGCGTGTTATCGCCGACCGTGGTCTTTTAACCCGTAACGATCGTGCGCGCATCGGGGTCGGTTAGCGAGACCTGGCTTTCACCACTGGCGTTCAGTTGCTCCAGCATTGCCTCTTGAGCCGTTCGCGCATCTTGGCAATCTTCGCCGACACTGCCTCACCGCGACCGGGCCCGCTGCCGTCCTCGCCACGGTCGATGGCGTCCAACTCGGCCAGATACCCATCACCATTCGCCGCAATCGGTATGTGGACACGGAGCGACCTTACCAAAATCGATCGCGAACGCGCCAAATACGACAAAAAAACGTGAACCTGAGCAAATAGTGATTTCCGTGTAACAAGCGACCGCCGGACGTCTGTCGGACAGTTATGATTACACAATGCTCACGATCGATCGCTTGCTTCCGCTCCGTCGCGGTAAAGTGGCCCAGCAAGATATTTGAGCCCGGTATCGCAAGCGACCGTGACGGTCGTCGTTCCGGCGCCGAGTTCTTGAGCAATTCTGACTGCCGCCACGACGTTGAGGCCCGTCGACGTTCCAGCGAAAATACCTTCCTCTCGAGCGAGGCGACGACACATCATCCGAGCGTCATCTTCGTCAATAGTTCGCGATTCGTCATACACCGGATACGCGCGCAGCAACGGTGGCCTGAACCCAATTCCGATACCTTCGACATGGTGCGGACCGGCCGTTCCTTCGGTCATGACAGGTGATGAGGCTGGCTCCAGAAGCACAACTGTTGTGCGGCTGTCGGCAACCTTGAGAACCTGTCCTGTGCCGATCAGCATTCCACCAATCCCCACGGCGCCGCAGAATGCATCGATCCCACCAGGCATCTGCGACAACAGCTCGTGACCGATGTCTTTGTAACCTTTCAGGGAATCCGTATTGCTGAACTGGTCCGTGAAGAGGTAGTCGTCCCGCTCCCCCAACTCGCGCGCACGCGCGATCATGCTAGGTATCAGATCCGCGGTAATTTGCCCGCTGGGGCTATCAATCAGTTCGACCTTCCCACCAAACGCCGCAATCATGGCCAACTTTTCCTGCGCAAATGCATTCGAGGAAATGACGTGGAAACGATGTCCACGCGCAGCGCAGACAAAGGCCAGCGACGACCCAGTGCTACCGCCGCTCGCTTCGACGACGGTCATCCCCGCCTTGAGATCGCCGCGACGCTCCGCCGCCTCAATGATCGTCCGCGCCATGCGATCTTTGTAGGAACCGGTCGGATTAAGGTATTCGAGTTTGACGAACACGCGGCCGGCGCCCTCCGGGACGACGTGGCGCAATTCAACCACCGGCGTGTTGCCAATAGCGTCCAAAACGGATCCGGATGACTTTTTTAGGTAATTCATGAAAATCTATTAAACGCCTGCCCAACGATCGTCGACGGTTGTAATCCCCGCCAAAATGACATTCCGCGTATATTTCGAAGCTAGCGATGCCCACGGCCCTCTTCGGACGCGAAAGCGAGGGATCGGCGACACCGTCATCATCGCTGGACCCCGCCTGGAACCGCAGCCGGTCCCGAACGCAGGACGCCTACCGCACCCTCGGTCGAACGGCCTGCCCGAGCAGTTCGATCGAGCGCAGCATCGCCGGCTGGTCGCGGGCGGCCGGACTCATCTGAAACGTCACCCGGTCGATCCCGCCCAGATCGCGGACGGCCTGCTGCAACCGGGCCACGACCGTGTCGGGGCTGCCGATCAGGAACGCGCCACGCGGACCTGCCATCTGATCATATTGCGCGCGCGTCGCCGGCGGCCAGCCGCGCTCTGCACCGACCTTCGTGAACATATAGTGCCAGCCGGGAAAGAAGGTGTCGCGCGCCTGACTATCGGTATCGGCGACGAAGCCCACGGCATGGATCCCGACCTTCAGCGTCTCCGGCGCGTGCCCCGCCGCCGCGCCCGCCCGGCGGTAAAGATCGATCAGCGGGCGGAAGCGCGAAAACTCTCCACCGATGATCGCGACCATCAGCGGCAGGCCCAGCGTACCTGCCCGGACGAAGGATTGCGGCGTACCGCCGACGCCCAACCACACCGGCAGTACCGGCTGCTGCGGACGCGGATAGATGCCCTGGCGCCGCAACGGCGCGCGGAACCTGCCCGACCAGTCGAGGACGTCGTGTTCACGGATCGCGAGCAGCAGGTCGAGCTTCTCGGCGAACAGCGCGTCATATTCATTCAGGTCGAACCCGAACAGGGGATAGGCCTCGGTGGACGATCCACGTCCGACCACCATCTCCGCCCGCCCGCGCGCGATCAGGTCAAGGGTCGCGAACTCCTGGAACACCCGTACCGGGTCGGCGGCGCTCAGCACGGTCACCGCACTGGTCAGCCGGATCGTCTGCGTCCGCGCCGCGGCGGCAGCGAGGATCACCACGGTTGCGCTGTCGAGATAATCGCTCCGATGGTGTTCGCCAACGCCGAACACGTCGAGGCCGGCGCGGTCCGCAGCGACGATTTCGTCGATCAGGAACGCCATGCGATCGGCATTGCCGACCGGTGGCTCCTCACCCAGCACCGCCGAGGTGGCGGCGAAACTGTCGATCCCAATTTCCATACGATATGTCCTTGTCTGGCGGCTGTGGTTGCCGGCCGCTTTGATCAGTCTACGCCGCGCAGCCGTGCCGACGCCATCGGGGCGAGTTCGAGATGGGGACGTGTCCCTTTCGGGTGCGATCAGCCCGCCACCGTGCGGAGCATCCGGGGCATCGACCGCGGAGCGGAATGACCGGCGGCGGCGGCGGCGGGCAAAGGGTCAGGCGTGTAACAATGCATCGACTTCGAGTGTTCGGCTCAGAGCCGCGATCCTTCGCTGGCCCTCCGCCAGCGCCGCCGCGTTCGTGTGAACGGAATGGCTGCCCAGTATGAGCGGGTGGGGATGGCGCACGGCCGAGCCGACGACGAACTCGGTCGGCCCCTGCGCGGAGAAGACGATCGGGGCGTTGCCGCCGACGAACACGATCATCTCACGCTCGGCGAGCGTGTTGCTAACGCTCAGCCGACCGCTGCTGACCGCTACCCAGGCGATGTCGTGCCCGGCTTCCGGCGTATAGGTCCATTGCTCGTCATCGGACAGGCGGACGTGCAGGTAGGCAAGCGGACCGGGCGGATCGATCGGACCCGACACGCCGCCGAACCGGCCGAGGAGGACGCGGGCCGGTCCGGCCGTCGCGAAGCTTTCCGGATCGAGATAGCGGCTTTCCGGTTCGGACAGTTCCAGCTCGGGTGGCAATGCCAGCCAGAGCTGGAAGCCGACGATCGGCATACCGGTCAGTGGCTGGCCGGTATGCCGCACGCCGCGGCCGGCGCGCATCCATTCGACCGCACCCTCCCGAAGCTCACCCTTCTCGCCCGTCGAATCGGCATAGGTCATGCCACCGCGCAGGAAGGTGGTGTGCGTCGCGATCCCCGAATGGGGGTGCGCGGAGACGCCGGAGGTAAAGTTTTCCGCCTCGAATAGATCGAGGAAGATGAAAGGCTTGACCATCTGGCCCAGGTCGGCTGGGCTCATCAACCGGGTGATCGGACCGTGGCGGGTGCCACGGGTCCGATGGTTGATGGCCCGCATGGTGGTCCCGGCGGTGAGGCTGGCCATGACGACGTCTCCGTGTTCGATCTGGATCAGGCGGTCAGCGTGGCGATGGTCGCCTCGGCCTGCGCGAGCGCGGCGGTGCGCTGCTCCGGGCCGACAGCTAGGCCTTCGGCCACGATCGCCTCGGCGTTCAGGCCGATGAAGCCGAATGCAGTCTTCAGATGCGTTTCGGTGTGCTCGAACGACGCCATCGGCGAATCGCTGCCATAGAAGCCGCCGCGTGCGATGGTCAGGAGGATGCGCTTGCCCGGGACCAGTCCGACCGGCACGCCATCGACATAGTTGAAAGTCTTGCCCGCGACGATGATCCGGTCGATCCACGCTTTCAACTGGCTCGGCATGCCGAAATTATAAAGACCGGCACCGATCACGACGGTGTCGGCGGCAAGGAACTCCTCCATTACCGCGGCACCCAACGTGATATCGGCTTGCACGTCCGGCGTGCGGTCCGCTTCGGCGCTCTGCAACGCGGCCAGATAGCCACCGGACAGATGCGGGATCGGATTGGCGGCGACATCGCGATAGGTGACATGCGCGTCGTCGCGGCCGGCGGTCAGCCGCTCGACTGCCGCGGCGGAGAGCTGACGACTGGCGGAATAGCCACCGAGAATGCTTGAATCGATGTGCAGGATATTCATGTCGAAGGCCCTTTTCAAACGGGAAGGTTGGGAATCATGCTCGGGCCCCGCGCCGCGGCGGTGATGCGGGGAGGGGAATAAATTCGACCTCGTCACCCGGCACTCCGGGGAAACGGCGATTTTGCCAATCGTCGGCGGCCTGATCGATGCGATCCTGCCGGCTCGAGACGAAGTTCCAGAAAATGTGACGTGGCCCGTCCAACGGCTCACCGCCCATCAGCATCAGCCGGCTTGACTCATCGGCATATAGGACGATTTCCGCACCCGGGCGGAACACGACCAATTCGTCCTTGCTGAAACTGCCGGTCTGATTCTGGACCGTGATCTGGCCTTGGACGACATAGACCGCTCGTTCGATATGGCTGCTGTCGATTACGAAAGGCCGGCCGGGCTGCAACACGACGTCGGCATAGAGCGTGTCGGAGAACAACCGTGTCGGAGACTTCCGCCCACCGAAGCTGCCAGCCAGAAGACGCAGTTCGATGCCCGTATCACTAAGTACCGGGATATCGCCGGCCGCGACGTGTTGGAAGCCCGGGTCAGTCTCTTCCACCGCCTGTGGAAGACCTAGCCAAGCTTGCATGCCGAACAACGTTTCCGTGCTCGCGCGGTTCTCTGCGCAGCTACGCTCGGAGTGGACGATGCCACGCCCCGCAGTCATAAGGTTTACCTCGCCCGGGCGTATCGTTTGCACAAAGCCCGCGCTGTCCCGATGCTCGCTTTCACCCTCTATCAGATATGTCAGTGTGCTGAGGCCGATATGCGGGTGTGGGCGGGTGTCTGCACCATGACCCGGACCTAGCACGATCGGTCCGAACGCATCGAAGAACACGAACGGACCGACCATCCGTCGCTTAGCGGAGGGCAGGGCGCGACGCACCGAAAATTCGCCCATGTCGCGCGTGGCCGGCAGGACGCGCTGCTCGACCGGGCCAGTGTTCGAGGCAATAAGCATTGTCCAACTCCAACGAGGTCCAACGCCCGGTGCGAGACGATGGCGTGTTGCGTTGTTTTCAATATATGCGGCCCCAGCATCGCGAAACTGGATAAGTATCGATCGCCCTGTTCGACGAATTCGGTAAGCTGCTGCTGGTTTGATCGTCTTGCGATTGGTGGAGGTAATATGAGCGTGGACCCCGGAACCCCTACCTTGGATCAGTTGCGTGTGCTCGTGACGGTGGTCGAGGTTGGCAGCTTTGCCGGCGCGGCGCGCAAACTGAACCGTGCAACATCGGTCATCAGCTACACAGTCGCCAATCTGGAGGCGCAACTGGGCGTACGACTGTTCGACCGCGCGACAACTCGCAAGCCGCAACTGACTGACGCGGGTCGCATGGTGCTGGGGGAGGCGCGGCTCGTGGCCAGCAGCGTGGATGGGCTGCAGGCAAAAACTAAGAGTTTATTACAGGGGTTGGAATCCGAACTTCATGTCGTGATTGACACGTTCTTGCCCAAGGACCGCGTCGTCGATGCACTGACCACGTTTTTCGCAACCTATCCGACGGTCTCGCTGCACCTGTCTGTTGAAACGCTGGGCGCGGTAACGCAATTAGTGATGAACCGTTATGCCAGCATCGGCGTCAGCGGCCCGCTGGACACGATCGACGGAATCGAACGCATCGCCATTGGTGCGGTCCGACTGGTGCCAGTCGCGGCGGCGAACCACCCGCTCGCGCTGGCGGGGCGTAACCCGCCGGGTGCTGGGCGCACCCATATCCAGCTGGTACTGACCGACCGATCACCGTTGACTAAAGGCCGAGACTTTGCGGTGATGGGCAATCGGACCTGGCGACTGGCAGATGTAGCATCGAAGCACATGCTGCTCAACGCCGGAATCGGCTGGGGCTACATGCCTGAACCGATGGTGAGCGACGATCTGGTGGCAGGGCGGCTCGTGCTGCTCGATATGCCCGATGTGGTACCCGGCGATTATCCGATGCATGCCATTCACCGCAGCGATACCTTGCCGGGACCTGCCGCAACGTGGCTTATCGATCGGTTGCGTAATCAGCGGTGAAATTGAACTTGCCGGGCAAGAGACCGCAATGATGAGCAGGACTCCGGTACTTTCGTCTAGCTTGCGGCGATTACGTCGGTAGAGGCAGACGCAGCCCGCCGGAAATTGAAAAGCTAGCAAGCCAAAGCGACGGTTTCATAACCGGTATTCCATTGGCTTCTTTCAGACAGATGTCGCAGAGGTGCAGACGTCCGGAGGAGAGCTATACGCCTTCGTCGGCATCATGGGCTCTGGCAAGTTGGCAGTTATTGGCCGGACTACAAGGCCGACAGGCGAGCTAGCAGACGAACCTTACGAAACGCTGCTGAGAGCACTGCCCTATCGTCTCCATACGGTTATGGAAAAAAATTATGCCCCGGGCGAAATTGAAAGAGGTATTTAGCTCGCCGAGCAGCCGCGTAACCGTGACACGGCTGGGTCGCGCCAGACACATGTTGATGTGCATTTGTGACGCGAACTTATAAAGCAGGCGTATGCAGGTCCTTCTGAGCACGGTCGAGGCACCGAACTATATCGGACGAACGGTCAAATAGGGCGGATGAAGCGAATTGCGCAGGGATGGCCGTCAAACGTTGCGCTATAAGGGCCACAACCAGCTACGGACACAGCTGGCGGGCTTCCTGTCTTCAGTAGATTCAACCGCCACCTCACGTTTCGTCGTAGTCGCATAACTGGCGATCTGGACTTCGGAGCCAGATCGGTTCCTCGTCAACTCAATCTGCCAATGCTCAGATTTTATAGCGATCCGCGTTTGGGTCACTGAGAAACCGCAAAAGCTCCTCGTCTGAGTTGTCTAGCCGAAGCGCTCGCGCTGTTGGAGCTGGTGCATAGCTATGCACCGATCCGGTTTTCAGCAATGGACGACGTCGATTGGTTCTCTGGGTCGGAGGTCGCGCACGCGATTAGACTTTCCTTCGGATCGCGCGAGTGTTCCGGCGTCACAGATACTTATCGTTGCGCTAATGCCTATTGCCGTCTTGATGAAGTTCGACAATCGCTTGGCTTCAGCAGAATGATGATCGATGGAAAAATCTGGTTTGGGCTCCACAAAAATCGTTACTTCGTCCATTCGGTGGGGGCGAACGATCTCTACTTCGAAATGCGGGGTGAGGCCTTCGCACCTCAGGAGCTGCTCTTCGATCTGTGTGGGGAATACATTGACGCCCCTGATGATAAGCATGTCGTCCGATCGGCCCGTTATCTTGCCGATCCGGCGGAATGGCGAGCTTGTCCCCGGCAGGAGGCACGTCAGATCGCGCGTTCTGTACCGAATGATCGGCATGGCCTCTTTGGTGAGCGAGGTGAAACACAGTTCACCGAAATGACCATCCGGCAGCACCTCTCCGCTTACCGGATCGACGATCTCGGCCAGGAAATGATCCTCCCAGATCGTCGGACCGTTCTGGTCCACCACGTATTCCGATGCCACGCCAGGCCCCATGACCTCGGATAGTCCGTAGATGTCGACGGCCTTAATGTTGAAGGCGGTCTCGATCTCGTGCCGCATGGCGTTAGTCCAAGGTTCCGCTCCGAAGATCCCGATCTTCAATGACGTCGATGCGGGATCGATGCCCTTGCGACGGAACTCGTCGAGGATCGTCAGCATGTAGCTCGGCGTCACCATGATGATATCTGGCTCGAAATCCAGGATCAGTTGGACCTGTTTCTCAGTCTGACCACCGGACATAGGGATGACGGTATAGCCGCCCCTCTCGGCACCGAAGTGAGCCCCAAGTCCACCGGTGAATAGGCCATAGCCGTATGCGATATGCACCTTCATCCCGGGCCGTCCCCCGGCCGCCGCGATCGATCTCGCGATAAGCATCGCCCAGATGTCAAGGTCGGCTTGCGTGTAGCCCACGACCGTCGGTTTACCTGTCGTCCCAGACGAGGCATGGATCCGAGCGACCTGATCCATCGGAACACTGTAGAATCCGAATGGATAATTCGCCCGGAGATCCGCCTTCGTCGTAAACGGAAAGCGACTTAGATCCGCTAACGACTTCAGGTCTGACGGCTTCAGCCCCGCCGCATCAAAGGCTTTACGATAGTGATCGTTGTGCGTGTAAGCGTGCTCCAGCGTCGCGCGAAGCCTATCGAGCTGAAGCGTCTGTAGGTCGTCAACCGCCGGATCATATCCGATAATGGGAGCGAAGTCTGCGGGGGTGACTGCTTCATCACCATGCTCGGTGATAGTTTCGCTACGTTGCGGTACACCACTCGCCATCGACTTCGTCTCCATCCGACGTGACCCACGAGACTGTGCCTGGTCAAATCACTCCCACCTTCTATGATTGACCGTCCGGACGGTCAATAGCTTTGCGAGACACGCAAGACTTCCAATCATCCAACCGAATTGGTCGGCGCGCTTTTCTCGAGGCCCGCTAGGAACATCCCGGAGGCGATATCCGCGATTTCGCTGTTTTTGACCGGCCCCGCCGGATCGAACCAAGTGTGGGTCCAGTTCAACATTCCGAAGAACATCATGACCAGAGCACGCCGCCGAGGACGATCGGTCTTCAGATCAGGACGTATGCCGAGCAGAACGGCATCCATGAGATCGAGAAGCTGACGCTGGTGATCGACGATGACACTACGACGATCGGGCGGAAGATTGGCGAGCTCGTTCAGTAGAACCTTCTGGTTTGCTTCATGTCCGGCGTAAAGCACCATCAAAGCCGCCGCGATCCGGCGAACCTTCTTCAACGGGTCGTCTTCCGTCTCGTCGATAAGGCGAGCCGCTTCGGCCAAGCTTTGAACGTGCGAGTACATCACGTCGAAGAGGATATCCTCCTTCGAAGGATAATAGTGATAGATCAGTGACTTGGAGGTCTCGCACGCTGCGGCAATCTCGGCGACAGATGCGCCAAGAAAGCCCTTCCTTGCGTATAGGCCGGCAGCGGTTTCCATGATCGCCTCACGACGCTTGTCGAAATCCGCCGCCTGTGTTCTTGCCATATCTCGTCCCTGTTATCCGTAAGCGGTCCGCGATACGTCATCGCCCACCGGCTATCCAGAGCAGGAGCGGCACCCTCTATTTTTATTCGTGCACTTTCAACATCGTCACCAGACCCTTGGCGAAGGTCATGACATCCTTGCCGGCAGCGCGGTTCTCCGGTGATCCCATGGCGACGTCGAACGCATCTTCATCGGCAAAATGCATCTCGGCGATCAGAAAAAATGGAATATCGCCGCCCATCAGGTTTGCGTCGACGCGGTTCACGACGAGCTTGACGAGTCCGGGCACCCTCCTGACGAGAGGCGTGTGGACGTCGCGATAGTGCGCAAGGAAAAGTTCGGGATCTTCGGGGCGCGTGTACATTGCCAACAGCTTCACAGTCATAGATCGCTCCTCAGTTCGCGTTCATGGTGAGCAGTTCATACGTCGCAACGGGTTCGCCATCCTGATTGGTGACCAACGCATCCCAGCGGACCTCGCCATAGTCCTCGTTCCGTCGGCTCTTAGCCTTCGCCGTCAGTTGAACCGAGATCGCGTCGCCCGGTGAAACGGGCTTCAGAAATCGCAGCGAATCGAGACCGTAATTTGCCAGAACCGGACCTGGCGCGGGATCTACGAAAAGGCCTGCGGCGAATGATAGGAGAAGGTATCCATGGGCGACGCGCCCTGGGAAGAACGGGTTGGCGGATGCCGCCTCCTCATCCATGTGCGCGTAGAAGTTATCACCCGTGAACTCGGCAAAATGTTCGATGTCCACAAGGGTTATCGTCCGAGCTTCGGTCGTAATTGATCGCCCGATCTCAAGGTCGTCGAAGCCAATGCGGAACGGATGCGCACCCTCCGACACAACGGGCGCACCGTTGATCCACCGATGGCCGATGGCGCTGAGCATTCTTGGCGATCCCTGCAGTGCCGTGCGCTGCATGTAGTGATGGACGCCGCGGATTCCGCCCATCTCCTCGCCACCTCCCGCTCGACCAGGACCGCCATGAACAAGCGCTGGCAGCGGAGAGCCGTGCCCCGTCGACTCGCGAGCGCAGTCACGATCTGCGATCAGAACACGCCCATGAAACGCTGCCGCGCCGACCACCACCTTTGAGGCGACGTCCGGATCGTGCGTGAAGAGCGACATAACTAGGGACCCCTGTCCACGATTACAGAGGCGGATCGCGTCGGCGAGATCGTTGTACGGCATCAGAGTCGAAACTGGCCCGAACGCTTCCTTGTCGTGAACGCCAACAGCGGTCCAAGGTTCGTCGCATCGCAGGAGTATCGGCGACATGAAGGCGCCGTCCGGAGCAGGGGGCGTATCGGGATCGCCGAAGACAATACGCGATTCAGTAGCCAGTTCCGCGACGGTGGCCCTAACGTCCGCAAGCTGACGTTCGCTTACCAAGGCACCCATCGTCACGCCTTCGACGCCCGGATCACCGACCACGACTTTCGCGAGTCGTGCAACAATCGCATCTTGCACCGCATCGATTGCGCTGGCTGGTACAAAGGTGCGGCGGATCGCCGTACACTTCTGACCCGCCTTAACCGTCATCTCGCGCACGACCTCCTTTACGAAAAGATCGAATTCGGGCGTCTCTGCCGTGCAGTCCGGACCGAGGACAGTCGCATTGAGACTGTCGCGCTCAGCGACGAAACGAACGCTCTCGCGCGCCATCACCGGATGCGTTTGCAGCGTCTGGGCGGTAGCGGCCGAGCCTGTGAACGAGACCACGTCCTGACAGGTGAGATGGTCGAGAAGGTCTCCGACCGACCCGGTAACAAGTTGCAGCGCACCATCGGGCAGCACGCCAGCCTCCACCATGATCCGCACACAGGCTTCGGTCACATATGCCGTGGACGATGCGGGCTTCACGATCGCGGGCACGCCCGCAAGAAAAGCTGGCCCGAGCTTCTCCAACATGCCCCAGACTGGAAAGTTGAATGCGTTGATATGAACAGCCACGCCTTGCAGAGGCGTGTAAATGTGCTGCCCGACAAAGGTGCCGCGCTTCGACAACAACTCGACCGGACCGTCCAGCAGAATCGTATCGTTTGGCAGTTCGCGCCTCCCCTTTGAGGAGTAGGCGAACAACGTTCCTGCACCGCCTTCGATGTCCACCCAGCCATCGTTGCGCGTGGCGCCAGTATGTGCCGAAAGTGCGTAAAGCTCCTCCTTACGAGCCATGATCGCCTCGGCTAGGGCCTTCAGCATTTTCGCTCGTTCATGGAACGTCATCTTGCGCAACGCCGGTCCACCGACTTCGCGAGCGTGGCGGGCCATTCCTGCGAAGTCCACACCATCGGACCCGATCTGGGCAACGGTGGTACCGGTCACTGCCGAGGCGATTTCGCCCAACCCGGTGGTGGCGCCGTACCAGTCGTCCGCTACGTAATTCAGAAGCTTCGGGGTCTTCATATTATGTCTCCGTGTGTCATCGACCGATGAAGCGCGGCGTGCGCTTCCCGAGGAAGGCGGCGACGCCTTCGCGATAGTCTTCGGTGCGTCCCAGCGTGCGCATCGTGTCGCGCTGAATGTCGAGTTCCGCATTGAGATCGTTCTGCCAGCTCTGTCGGATCAGGCGCTTCGTCGCGGCTAGGCCCACGGTCGGGGCTGATGCAAAACCCTTGAGCAGATCATCGACGCATGCGGACAGGTCGGCGTCGTCCACCACCTTCCAGATGAGTCCCCAATCCGCCGCCATCTCGGCCGTGATCGGATCCCCCGTAAGAGCCATTCCCAACGCTCGCGCCTGGCCTGCGAGGCGCGGCAGCATCCAGGTTCCTCCTGAGTCCGGAATCAAACCGACTTTGGCGAAGGACTGGATGAATTTAGCCGAACGGGCGGCAACTACGATATCGCACGCAAGCGCGATGTTGGCGCCCGCACCTGCCGCCACCCCGTTCACCGCGCACACCACAGGCATCGGCAAGGCGACGAGGCGTCGGATCAGCGGATTGTAGAAGCGCTCCACCGAGTCGCCCAGATCGACGGAAGCGTCGTCGGCCGCCACGGCCCGGTCTGAAAGATCCTGCCCGGCACAGAAGCCGCGGCCCGCGCCAGTCAGCAAGAGCGTACGTACTGCGCTATCGCGCTCAACGACGTCCAGCGCCGCCGCAACCTCCGCGTGCATCGCGATGGTAAAGCTGTTCAGCCGATCTGGCCGGTTAAGCGTCAGCCGTGCGACACCGTCCGATATGTCGAACTCGATTGTCTCGTAGCTCATCGGTCTCTCCTCACATTAACAATACCGTAAGATAGAACGTCCGGACGGTCAATTATTGCCAACCGAAATATCGCGGCTTATTCATCGTCATGTTGGAGACGAGCAACGGGCTGTGGCGGATGACGATGGTGAGTGAAGTTACTATCGCGCAGGCGGTTGCCGATCGCTTTCGGGCGGGCGAAGGACTGACACGGTTCTTTGGAATCACGCTCGACGACACGGGCGCTGATCTCGCAACTATTTCGACGGTTTTAGGGGACGAAGCGCTCAACGGGTTTGGCGCTGCGCACGGTGGCGTCATCTTCACACTGGCTGACACGGCGTTCGCCTACGCCTGCAACATCCGGAATGTCGCGACGGTAGCGCAGTCTGCGACCATTGCGTTTCCTGGCTCCGGCCGGACGGGCGAGCGGATCGTCGCCGTCGCTACCGAGATCGCCGTCGTTGGCCGAAGTGGCACCTACCAAGTAATCGTGTCGGGTGATGATGATCGTGTCGTCGCCACGTAGCAGTTGTTTCGCGCGCGATAGGCGGAACAGTACTCAACCAGGATCAAGGATAACAATTATGGCCGATGCCTTCATTTGCGACGCAGTCCGCACTCCGATCGGGCGCTACGGCGGTGCGCTTGCCGATGTCCGTCCAGACGATCTGGCGGCCGTGCCGATCCGGGAGCTCAAAGTGCGCAATCCCGGTGTGGACTGGTCTCGGCTCGATGACACCATTCTCGGCTGCGCCAACCAGGCAGGCGAAGACAACCGCGACGTCGCCCGAATGGCGGTTCTTCTCGCAGGACTGGGCGACGCGGTTCCTGGTACCACGATCAACCGCTTGTGCGGGTCCGGGATGGACGCCGTCGGAGTGGCTGCGCGCGCGATCAAGGCCGGGGAGGCCGATCTCTGTCTGGCCGGTGGCGTCGAAAGCATGACCCGTGCCCCCTTCGTGACCGGTAAGGCGGGGTCCGCCTTCTCACGCGCAGTGGAAGTGTTCGACACCACCATCGGCTGGCGGTTCGTCAACAAGGCGCTGAAAGCGGAGTTCGGTATCGATTCGATGCCGGAGACCGCCGAGAACGTCGCGCAGGACTTTGGGATCACCCGCGTCGACCAGGACCGTTTCGCTGCCGAAAGCCAGGCTCGTGCCGCAACGGCGCAGGCATCGGGTCGCTTCGATGCGGAGATCGTTCCTGTCGTGATACCCCAGCGCAAGGGCAGCCCCGTGATCGTCGACCGCGACGAGCACCCTCGCGCCACGACTGTCGAGATCCTTAGAAAGCTCAAACCGATTGTGCGTGCGGATGGGACGGTTACCGCTGGCAACGCGTCTGGCGTCAACGATGGCGCCGCTGCATTGATCATCGCCTCTGAGATCGGCGCAAGGGATCACGGCCTCAAGCCTCGTGCGCGGATCGTCGCGACGGCAGTGGTAGGCGTTGCGCCTCGCATCATGGGCATCGGGCCAGCCCCCGCGACACGGGCGGTGTTGGCGAAGGCGGGGCTGTCGCTAGCGGACATCGATGTCATCGAACTTAACGAGGCTTTCGCGTCACAGGGGCTTGCCGTCTTGAGGCAGCTCGGATTGCCGGACAGCGCAGATTTTATTAACCCGAACGGCGGTGCGATCGCGCTCGGGCATCCGCTAGGGATGTCGGGGGCGCGGCTGGTAATAACCGCAACCGAGCAACTTCACCGGACGGGTGGGCGTTATGCGCTCTGTACAATGTGCATTGGTGTCGGGCAGGGGATCGCTATGATCATCGAGCGTGTCTGAAGGCGACATTTCGAATGTTCCCGTCATTTGAGATGTAGCAATCGCGGCCTCTCATCGCGTTCCGACTGAACCGGTCGGAGAAGCGCAATGCCTTGAATACCGCGTTGCTGAAGCCGTGCGCGGACCTGTTCGACGCTGCGGTTGGTAACGGTGTACGATGCGGCGAAGACCGGATCAGATCAGGTCCTCGCCGCGGGATACGAAAATTGAGACTTGCTAAATCGGGCGACTGGCGGCGTGCTGAGCGATGGCGGGCAGGGCCCATGGTCACAAATACTCCAATTCCCGAAGTCTTTTTAAACGGCGATTAAGGGATGGTCTCTTTAAGTAGGAAAAAGAGCTTCTCGCGTACGCCGGTATCTTCGTAAACGAAAGCATGGCACGCTTCGGTCAGCCGGAAACGGATCTGGCCGTCACTCCCGGGCGCGGGCGGAACGGAAGTCCTGCCAAAGCTCATCGGCCCCAAAGTCGCTCTGCACATGGTTCTGCTAAGCGACCTGCTGACTACCAAAGCGGCGTTCGCTCCGTCTGATCGGCCAAGTCATTGACGAGGGCAGAAGCTGCATCCCTTTTCCATACTCCTCGGTGGCGAGGACAAGCGTGGAGGCGTAGTCGCGTTCCTCGATAAGCGGACGCCGGTTTGGCAAGGGGGAAAGTAGGCGACTATTCTAGGCAAACCTATTAGTTGACCGGCCGGTCGGACAATGATATAACTTTCCCAATCAAGCTGATAGGGGATCCGACGATGTATGTTCAGGATGTTAAGCAGGCTTCCAGCGCAAACAGGTCGGGACCGGTTGCGATGGAGGATCCAGCGCGACTCGCGGCGTTCGAAGCGCGCGTCGCTGCCGATGAATTTATTGAGCCCAAGGACTGGATGCCTGACGCTTATCGCAAAACGCTGGTCCGCCAGATTTCGCAGCACGCTCATAGCGAGATCGTAGGAATGCTGCCGGAGGGCAATTGGATTGGCCGTGCCCCGACCTTGCGTCGCAAGGCGATCCTGCTGGCGAAGGTCCAGGACGAGGCTGGCCACGGATTGTATCTCTACTGCGCCGCGGAGACGCTCGGAACCTCCCGGGATCAAATGACTGCAGCGCTACTCGCCGGGAAGGCGAAGTATTCGACGATCTTTAATTACCCAACGCTGACTTGGGCCGACATGGGCACCATCGGCTGGCTCGTGGATGGCGCGGCGATCATGAATCAGGTGCCGCTGCAGCGTACATCCTATGGCCCGTATGCACGGGCGATGGTGCGTGTCTGCAAGGAGGAAAGTTTCCATCAGCGTCAGGGCTACGAAGCCGTGATGGCGTTGGCAGCGGGCACACCTGAGCAGAAAGCCATGGCACAGGATGCGCTGAACCGCTGGTGGTGGCCGTCGCTGATGATGTTTGGTCCACCGGACGATCAATCGCCTAATTCCGAGCAGTCGATGCGTTGGCGGATCAAGCGCGACACTAATGACGAGCTGCGTCAGAAGTTCGTCGACATCACAGTTCCCCAGGCCGAAGCCGTCGGACTGACCATTCCGGATTCTGAGCTCGTCTGGAACGAGGCGAAGGGCGGATATGATTTTGGAACGCCGGATTGGGACGAGTTCTTTGCGGTCGTGCGTGGTGAAGGTCCGGTTGCAAGAGAGCGCCTGAAGGCGCGCCGTGACGCTTGGAACAACGGGGCCTGGGTTCGCGACGCGGCGATGGCGCACGCGGACAAGCAATCTGTTCGCGTTGCCGCGTGAAATTGAGCCTGAAGTAAGGGGTCTGTCAATGAGCCGGGAACTGCCGCTCTGGGAAGTATTCGTCCGTGCTAAGAATGGCTTGTCGCACCGTCATGTCGGCAGCGTTCACGCTGCCGATGCGCGGATGGCGATCGAAGGCGCGCGCGATGTGTACACGCGCAGGTCCGAAGGCGTGAGCCTTTGGGTTGTGCCTTCGTCAGCGATTACTGCATCGGATCCAGGGGAGGCTGCATCGCTTTTCGAGCCGGCGGAAGACAAGGTGTACCGGCATCCGACATTCTATGTCGTTCCTGACAGCATCAAGCACATCTGATGACCGATCCCCTGCATAGCGCACGCGTGGCCTCCGTCATGGCGTTGGGCGACGACTCCCTGATCCTAGGGCAGCGTCTTGGCGAATGGTGCGGTCACGCGCCCACGGTCGAACTTGATCTCAGCATTGCCAATTTGGGTCTCGACCTGATCGGTCAGGCACAGCTGTTCCTTGATCACGCAGGCGATCTTGAAGGAAACGGTCGTGATGGTGATGCCCTCGCTTTCCATCGCGACGTGTACGACTTCCGCAACTGTTTGATGGTCGAGCAGCCCAATGGAGACTTCGGCCAGACCATCGTTCGGCAGCTGCTGTTCTCCACATGGCAGCGACTTCTGTTCGAGGCGATGGCGCGTCTCGACGATGATCGCCTTGCCGAGATCGCGGCGAAGGCCGTTAAGGAGGTCGCCTACCACGAGCGCCTCGCGAGCGACTGGGTCATCCGCCTTGGCGATGGTACCGACGAGAGCCGTCGTCGCGTCACCGAGGGGCTCGATTGGAACTGGCGCTTCGTCGGCGAGCTGTTCTTGGTCGATGCCGCCGAACAGCCGGTGATAGATGCGGTTCTCGCAGTGGACCGCTCAGCGCTGCGTCCGGCATGGGACGCGACGATCGACCGTGTTCTAGACGAGGCTCGCCTCGACCGGCCGGATGCCGGCCGCGGCGTCACTGGCGGCCGGGTCGGTCGACACAGCGAGCATTTAGGGCACATCCTGTCCGAAATGCAGTTCCTTCAGCGAGCTTATCCCGGCGCCAGTTGGTAGTCACGATGGCAACTGTTCTCGAACCGGTCGATGGCATCCGCGCCGCCATTGCAGACGTTCCCGACCCCGAGATACCTGTGATCACGCTGGCCGACCTCGGGATCATCCGGGACATCCGCCTACGCGACAATGGTCAGTATGAGGTCTTGCTGACGCCGACCTATACCGGGTGCCCCGCCACGTTAGTGATCGAGACGAGTGTCAGGATCGCTCTCGATAAGGCTGGCTTCAGCGACGTCTCGATCCGGTCAGTGCTGTCGCCGCCATGGACGACGGACTGGATCAGCGATGCGGGACGCGAGAAACTGCACGCATACGGGATCGCGCCACCAGCGCGCGGAGATGGCCGTGGCACGATCAAGGACGAAGGGCCTGCGGCGTGCCCTCAATGCGGATCGATCAACTCAACCGAGATAAGCCGCTTCGGCTCGACGCCCTGCAAGGCGTTGTGGCGCTGCAACGACTGCGCCGAGCCGTTCGACCGGTTCAAATGCATTTAGGACGCAACGCGATGACGAACAGAAGCGATTTTCACCTGCTACGCGTATCAGAGGTGCGACGCGAAGCCGGAAACGCGGTTTCGATCCTGTTCGACGTGCCTGACGCGTTGCGCCAGACATTCGCCTTTGGCCCCGGACAGTACCTCACACTCCGCCGTGAATTTGATGGCGAAGACGTCCGCCGCAACTATTCGGTCTGCTCGGCACCGGTCGACGGTGAGTTGCGCGTGGCGGTCAAGATGCTGGCGGGTGGGCGCTTCTCATCGTTCGCCAACGAGGATTTGAAAGCTGGCGACGAGATTGAGGTAATGCCTGCATCCGGGCATTTCACTGCGACATTCTCCCCTGAGCGTATTGGGCATTATGCGGCTTTCGCTGCCGGTTCGGGAATCACGCCAATCCTATCACTTTTGAAGACGGCACTAATGGTTGAACCGGAAAGCCGGTTCACACTTTTCTACGGCAACCGGATGAGCGGCCAGGTTCTGTTTCTTGAGGAGTTGGCCGCGCTCAAGAACCGATTCATGGGCCGGCTCGAGGTCTTTCACTTCCTCACGATGGAAGAGGAGGACGTCGAACTCTTCAACGGCCGCTTAGACCGTTTGAAATGCGACGAGATCCTGGCCACGCTGGTCGATCCCGCGGACGTAAATCTGTTCTTTGCCTGCGGACCGGAAGGAATGATGGAAGCCGCCGAACAGGCTCTACTAGCCGTCGGTGTGCCCAAGGACCGGATCCTGTTAGAACGGTTCACGAGCGCTGGATCGAGCGCGGTGTTCGATGAAGCCGCCCAAGCGCGTGCGCTCGCTGCGGCTGGCCGTCGGATGGGCGTGGTCCTGGACGGACGAAAGCTCACTATCTCATTCGACTCCGAGCTCGGCAACATCCTGGATAGCGTCCGCGCGGCAGGTGCGCCTGCCCCTTACGCTTGCAAGGGCGGAGTGTGCGCAACATGCCGCGCGAAGGTGCTGAAGGGTTCGGTCGAGATGCACCTAAACTACGGCCTGACAAAAGAAGAAGTTGCTCAAGGCTATGTTCTGACCTGCCAATCGACACCCACGACCGACGATGTTGTCGTTAGCTACGACGGATGAGCGATGTCATTGAACGTGTCGCAATATGCGGCGCGGGTGCCATGGGTTCCGGAATCGCGCAGGTCGCGGCACATGCCGGTGCGACGGTCGTCATCTTTGACGCAGCGACTACGGCACTGGACGCTGGCAGAGAACGCGTCGCCAGCTCGCTGAACACGTTGGCGAAACGCGGACGACTGTCGGCTCAGGAAAGACAGTCTATTCTAGACCGAATGAGCTGGACTTCGTCCGTCGATGACATGGGCTCAGCCCAATTGGTGATCGAGGCAATCGTCGAGGATGAGGGGATCAAGCGTATCCTGTTCGAAAATGTCGAGCGCGTCATCGACCCCCACGCCATCCTTGCCAGTAACACGTCTTCACTGTCGATATCCAAGCTCGCCGCGTCGCTTGAACATCCGACGCGCTTCGTCGGAATGCACTTCTTCAATCCAGCCCAGATGATGAAGCTTGTCGAGGTCGTCGCGGGTAAGGACACGTCTCCCAGCGTATTAAAAACCGTGATCGCCACTTCCGAAGAATGGGGAAAAGTTGCTGTCGCCGTGGCGGATGTCCCTGGCTTCATTGTGAACCGTGTTGCGCGACCGCTGTATGCCGAGGCGTTCGCCGCAATGGGCGAGGCTGCTGCCACGCCTGAGGTCATCGACCACCTCTTCCGCTCGGCAGCCGGGTTTCGCATGGGGCCGTTAGAACTGACCGACCTCATCGGGCAGGACGTCAACTACGCCGTCGCGCAGTCCATCTTCGACGCATACGGCGGTCGAACGCGATATCAGCCGCAGGAGGCGCAGGCGTCTCTCGTCGAGGCGGGGCGTTTAGGTAGAAAGACCGGCGAGGGTGTCTATAGTTACCCCGTGACGCAGACCGCCCCGATTTCCGGACACGAGCAGGCGAGCGCCACCGGATCATCCGAACGAGAAGCGTATGTCACGGCATTCAATCGATTGATGGAACGACGCTCGTCGTTGCCTCACGAAGAAGAGAGGGTCGACGGGATTGTCGTGAAGTGGGGGGAAGGCAAGACGGCCAGCCGGGAAGCCGCGCTGCACGGGTGTGACGTGGCAATCCTAGATTGGTCTAACGGCTCCGCCAACGCCCCGGTCGGCTTCGCGGCTTCGAGTGACGCCGCAGCCGAGACGGTGACTGCCATGGCGGCCGCTCTCGATCTGCAGGCATTCCGCATTGCCGACCGCCCCGGACTTCTGGTTCTCCGGACACTGGCACAATTGGCCAATGCCGCGTGCGATGCGGTGAGCGACAGAGTGGCAGACGAAGCCGCGATTGATGCAGCGATGCGGTTCGGTGGCAACTATCCCTTCGGCCCATTCGAATGGTCCGACGTCATCGGGCGCGACCACTTGGCAAATGCATTGAGTAACATCGCGGAGGGGACTGGCTCGTCGCAGTATTCTCCTTCTTCGTACCTGAAGAAATCCGCCTCTGTGGCGGAGGGGGCGTAGTCAGTCAAAAGAAAATGCAATGAGTCTTCGGTGCATGTTTTTGCGGACGCTGCGGCTAAAATGAAGGGCACTGGGCCAGGTGGTTCGATGGTCTTCGTTCCGACGAATTTAAGCCCAGGCTGTTGACTACATTCGCCTTCGGCCGACTGATCGTATTCACAATTTAGCGTCACCAACCTGCGCCAACTGCCCCGAGCACCTTAATGCCGGCGTCGGGCTGTCGACGGCGGTCTGCCTTGGCAGCGTACATCGCTTGATCGGCAAGAACGACTAGGTCAGCGATCGCGCAAGTGGCACCGCCTTCAACGATCCCGATACTGACGCTTGGCCCGGCCTTCGTAAGCCCATAACCAATCATGGCATCGGCAAACCGCCTTTCTATAACGGAGGCGGTAGCACGCGCGCTATCGATGCCAACATTAGGCAGCAAACAGACGAATTCGTCGCCGCCCCAGCGGGCGAGGTAGCCCTTCTTGTCAATCGCCACGTGAATAATATTGGTCAGGGATCGCAAAGCGGCATCGCCCGCGGCATGGCCGTATGTGTCGTTGAGTGCCTTGAAACGATCGATGTCGAGCATCATCGCGGTCAGTCGTGAAGTACCGCCCGCGAGGTCAACGGCGATACGATTGAAGCCGACGCGATTCAGAGCCCCGGTCAGTGGGTCGCGCTCCAGCTGAGCTACCAGCGCGTTCTGACCGCGTTCTGCCTGCAGGATAAGAAGCGAAAACGCACGGAAAATAATGAAAGCGATCTGCCCCGCGGCCAGCCACGCACCAAGATCGTCGTGCATGCCAGTCAGGCGAACGCCGATGCGGTCCTCATAAGCGAGCCACCCCCGGCCTAAAAAAAGAGGCACTGTGATTGCGAAAAGGGTAGCGACAATCCAAGCGGTCTGCAGTGACTCTCGGCGGGCGAGACGTATTGCAACGGTTACGACCACGATATCGAAGCTCGCTCGAATGACGCTCAGATAGGCCACCCGAAGGTGAAAATGCTCGGCGTCACTACAAATCAGCGTCGGTGCCGCAAGAAGACCAGTGATTGCCAGTAGCGGCGTTAATCGTATCTCAGCACGGTCGAACCTCATGACCGCCGCAGTTATCAGTGCATACCCCATAACTGCTATGGGGTTACCGATATTAGGTGCCCAACTGATTCCGATTCGGTCATTGAGAACCGCGATGATCGCTCCACAACCAACTACGAGATGGCCGCTCCCCCAAAGAGCTGCCCACGTTCCAAACCGGCCGGTTGATACCGGAATTAGGTGAATAAGACCTGCGACCAGCATGCCGAGGCCAGCGACCACATAAAGAGTAGAGAGATCGAGCGCCACGGGTACCTACACTGCAATTTGATACGGCTTCTAGTAAGTCGGCTTCCCTAATGATTCCTTCCCATTGGAGTGCCCGAGCTATGCAGACGCTGCGTTCGGCGGCCCAGAAGATGACAGGAAAAGTAGGCTCGCTGATATATTTTCGTGATGGAGGGGCCGATGGTGGGGGCAACATTGCGCTTAACGAATGGTCGTTATCGGGAGCTAGGATCGCGGGCCTGAACGTCCGGGTGTGGGCGGAAGCGCGATGGCCGTATTGGGAAGTTTGTAATTGGCACGACGCGTCGCATATCAACGATAGCCGGCGGCGGTGATTACATCCCGATCTGGGCCAAACCCTATCGCACTCAAATCATCGCCTGATCTGATTGCGTTCTCTCGTGCCAAACCAGGATCGACCGGATTGCGATCCTCGGCGGGCTGGACATTAACATGCACCATTTTACGGTGCCGGCGGGCGGTTTCGTCGCAGAGCCGGGCGAGCAGGATCTGGCAGACCTTCAGGTCGAGGGAATGATCTGAACGGCTGCCGCAAAGCTGATGAGCATGATTGAAATGGGGGGGGGCGACGCCATGCCCTGTTCGTGATTTCGGTGCAGGTCGATGGCAAGGATCGACGTTGGTGTCGCCAGCAGATCAGCCGTCGGTTAACGTTTTTTCTGCCGTGTGCCTGAAAAGCTTTACCAGGAAATCCGCACTTGCCTCGATATCCTGCTCATCGCCCAGAGTTAGTTCTGCGATTGCGAGTCCGCGATATGCTGCGACGGCCACTCGCATTGAGGTGAGGAGGTCTTCCGGGACTTCTAGGCCACTTTCGCGATAGCTTTCTCGCAGTCGATCGAGAGATCGGCGCTCGATCTCCAACTCCGTGGCTCTGAGTTTGGCAATAAGCACAGGATCCGACCGCGCGCCCAGGAGTATCTCGTTCACCGCGATTCCTCCCTTGCGCCGCATTCCGGCTAGGACGTGTCGTGAAAGTTCCTGCAGATAGGCGTGCGCGCCCGCCTGCCGACACCCCTCGTCCAGCAGGTGCTGCTCGTCGGCCTGCACCGAAGCGCGAACCGCGACCATCAGGTCTGCCTTGCTTTCGAAGTGATACATGATGACGCCCGTGCTCACCTCGGCTGTCTTCGCGATCGAAGCGATGGTCGTGGAGCCGTAGCCGGAGCGATAAAGGCAGTCGATCGTTGCCTCAATGATCCTTGCCTGGGTCTCGGCCGAACGGTTCTCCTGTCGGCGCCGCATTGGTGGTGCCGGATTGTTGGCTTGGCTCATGGAAAGGGGCTTTAGACGCAGTTAAGTTCCTGCGCCACAAGAGACGCTCACCCATACGGCGAATGCAGGCTGCCGCTCGTTCGTCGCGCTGCCGAACGTCGCCTGGTCTGAGTTTCGATCGCTGGCAAACAGCCGTGCCGGATGTATTCCTCGAGAGTCTGATCACGCGCGGCCACCCCAGTCTGACAAGCTGTGCCTGCAAGGCTCCCTTGTCAAAGAGCGGATCGGTCCGGGGAGGCAAGCACCGTGTAGACCGACTGCGAACAGCAAAGCCAATGTCGTTTTATAGTTTCGTCAGGAGGAGAAACACGCGAAATTGACACTTACCGAACATTCGTTTTGCAATATCGCCATGGATGCCATAAGTCGGGGACGAAAAATCTCGGGCAAACCGGGAAAAGAGGAGGGTGGAATGCGCTATTCGATGAGGGCCTTGTTCAACTCCGGTGCGGCGATCGCATTGGTTTCGGTTGCTCCCGCCTGGGGGCAGTCGAACGTTGTGCGAACCGATGCGCCTCCGCAGACGATCGCTCCCGATCGTGCATCCTCGCCGCCGGAGGAAGCGCTTCGGGACGAGCTCCCCTCGCAGGAGCAGGATATTATCGTCACCGGCGTGCTCGGCGCCCGTTCGATCGAAAAGGCGCCGATCTCGATAACCGCGATCTCAAGCGAGCAGTTGGAGCAGCAACCTCCAGCCAGCGCGGCGGACGCACTCAAGAACGTGCCGGGCGTCTTCGTTAACTCCGCACTGGGCGAGATCCGAAACGTCGTCTTCTCGAGAGGCGTGTCGGCAAACTCGCTCGATGCCGACGCCGGTTACTTCTACGTTTCACTTCAGGAGGACGGAACGCCGGTCGAGCCGATCCTGAGCAGCAACTTCGGTCCCGACTATTATAGCCGTCCGGATATCATGCTTCGCCGGATTGAGGCCCTGCGCGGGGGCACGGCCGCGATTACCGGCCCGAACGCGCCCGGTGGCATCTTCAATTATATCTCGCGTACTGGAAAATCCGATCCCGGCACGGAAATTCGGGGGCGCGTCGGGCTTGAGGGTAATGGCCGGAACGAATATTATCGCGTTGACGCCTATAGCGGCGGCGAGTTCTCCGACAATCTGTATTATGCGCTGGGCGGCTTCTACCGGTACAGTATCGGTTCGCGCGATCCGGGCTACGCCCGCAATCGCGGCGGGCAGATCCGCGGCAACCTGTTGTGGGACTATGGTAGCGGATCGTTGCTTGCCACCGGCAAGGTCCTCGACGACCGCAACGGGTTCGATGAGTTTCTGCCCGCCATTAACTATCGGGACCCGAAATTGGCGGGCCCTTACGCCAACAATACGCGCACGTCGCTGGTGAACGGCGGGGACCGTGCCTACACCACGCTCGACGGCCAATCCAAGGCGTGGAACCCTGCCGATGCGGTGCACTCGCGCGCGATCGAGGTCGGCCTGAACTGGGATCAGGAACTGGGTGGCGGCATCAGGGTCGAGAACAAGGCGCGGTATTCGAGGCACCATTCGGACTGGTCGGTGGGCGCGATCGTTACGGCCGCTGGCCTGAACGACCTGACCACCTACCTCCTTGCGGGAACGATCGGCGTCCCGGGCACTTATTCATTTCGTTTTCCCGACGGTGGGGCGGCCGCAACGGTGACGTCGCTGACCGGCTTTGATTACAACGTAACCGCCAATGCGCTGCCCAATCAGACAATCTTGGCCAACGGCGTACAGACGCTGGTGGGTCTGACGTTGAGAGATCGAAGCGAGGGGTTCCAAGATACGCTGACGCTGAGCGGGAGTGTCGGTAATCACAACGTCGCTATAGGCGCGTACTATCAAACCGGAACGCTCCGACGCCGAAGCGACATTGCTGGCTATAGCTTTCTGACACTCGAACCGGATCCAAAGTTTCTTAGCGCAACCTTTACGTCACCTTTGGCACCCGGTGCGACCTTTCAGCTGACGGGGCCGAGCGGTTTCGCCAATTACGGTGTGGTAAACGGCGGTGATGGTTTCAACGGATCGCAGGACACCTTCTCCCTCTTCGCAAGCGATAGATGGGCGGTAACCGACGCATTGACTCTGGAAGGGGGCCTTCGCTACGAACGGCTGCGCTACGACATCACCAACGTGACGCTGAACTTCCCGGTGACTGGGTTCGGTGCCGCCGGGCTCGACGGCAATCCCCTAACGCTCTACGATAACGGTTTCGCCACGGTGGGAGCTCCGGTCCGCGCAAAACGCAACTTCGACTATCTGAACTTTAGCGCGTCTGCCTCCTATGATTTTAGCGATCGTTTCAATGCCTACGCGCGTTTTACAGGTAGCAAAAAAGCGCCAAGCTTCGGAATTATCGCAGGGATCGATACCCCGGACGAGGTCGCGACGATCTTTCCCGAGCCGCAGCGCGTGCAGCAGATGGAGCTTGGCCTGAAATATAATTCGCCGGGGGTCAGCATCCAGCTTTTCCCCTTCTACAGCAAGTTGTCGAACGTAGCGGACGGTCAATCCTTCGTGGACACGACCGGCGCAGCATATTCACCGCCGCCGATATTTGGCAAGATCGAGACCTATGGCGTCGAGATCCAGAGCAACTTGACGTTCGGCAAATTTAACCTCTATTCGGCCGTCACCGTCCAGAACCCGAAGTCGTCGAATTTCAGTACCTATCTTCAGAATACACCGTCGCGGTCCGACGATCAGTTGGTGACGATCCCCGATGGCGACGCGGACAATAATCCGAAATTGATCGTGCGAACCACCGGGACGGTTGATCTGGCAGAAGATTTACAGGTGTTCACGACCTTCAACTATCTTGGGCGAAGGGCGGCCAACCGCTTCAACGCTTTCTACCTTCCCGGTTTTGCCACGGTCGATCTCGGTATGTCATATTCGATTGGGAAAAACTTTAAACTACAAGCGAACGTGACCAACCTGCTCAACAACTACGGTATCCTGTCCTGGTCGCGATCGGGCAGTCTCACGGCTTCCCTCGACCGACAGGCACTGACGCCCGCTGAGGTGGTCGGTTCAAGCAATTCGAGCCTGCTGCAGGTTATTCCCTCTCCGCCCAGGGCGATTTTCCTAACCGCCACGGCAAAGTTCCGGTAACGCCTGGTCGGGTCGAAGGCGTGGCGCGACGCTTCGGGACTTCAAGACTGTTTTGAAGCGTCGCAACTAATCTTTATCGGGTACTCCGTAATTGGTGACGACGCGTCCGCGTACTATGATGCTGAAGTTGCCCCGCACCGCTCCACGGCCAAGGGCAACTTCAGCAGTATCGCGCTACGGTCCAGTTTTTCGGATTAGGAAACGTTCACCTGAGGGTCCCCCCTGTTTTTTAGTCCAATTTAAGCGAGAGTTTTCCGGTCTTGAGAAGCCTTTGGGCAAGGAGCTGGAAACGAAGAAATCTAGGTACACAGACGAGCAGATTGCGTTCGCGCTGAAGCAGGCCGAAACCGGCACGCCGGTGGCCGAAGTCATCCGGCGGATGGGGATTTCGGAGGAGGCGTTCTCCCGCTGGAAGAAAGTGTACGGCGGTCTCGGCGTCGGCGAGCTGAGGCGTTTGAAGCAGCTGGAAGATGAGAACCGGCAGCTGAAACAGCTGGTCGCCGACCTTAGCCTGGACAAGCACATCCTGCAGGATGTCCTGTCAAATAAGCTCTGACGCCTGGACGACGACGCGAGTTCGTCGCGTACGTCCAGGCGTCCCATGCCGTGAGTGAGTGACGCTGTTGCTCGGCGCTGGGCGTCGAGCGGTCGTCGGTGCGCTACATCTCGCACAAGCCGGACCAGACACCGCTGGTGATGCGAATCCGTGATCTGGCGGCAACGCGGACGCGCTATGGGTATTTTCGGATCTAAATCCTGCTGCGCCGGGAAGGATGGGTCGTGAACCACAAACGCGTCTATCGGCTATATCGGAATGATGGACTGAGCCTTCGGCTCAAGAGGCCAAGGCGCAACGTCAGCGCTGCCAACCGCGAACGCCAAACCGCGGCACTGGCGGCGAACGAGATGTGGTCCATGGATTTCGTCTCGGACGCCCTGTTCGACGGCCGGCGGTTACGAGCGTTGACCGTGGTCGACGCCTTCACCCGCGAAGCGCTGGCGATTGACGTCGACCAGGGGATCAAGGGCGAACAGGTCGTCGAGGCGATGGCACGAATCTCGTCTATCCGCGGCGTGCCGAAGACCATTCGCGTGGACAATGGTCCGGAGTTCTGAATAGCCCCTAGATGAATAGCCCCTAGTTTTCTAGACGCCTTGAGCCATCAAAGCTTGCTGCCGTTCGAACTCGACGGGCGACAGCATCCCGTTCCTGACATGCTTGCGGATCGGGTTGTAGAACATCTCGATATAATCGAACACGTCCTGCCGCGCTTCTTCGCGCGTTTTATAGGTGCGTCGCCGGATTCGCGCACGCTTGAGGAGATTGAAGAAGCTCTCGGCGACGGCGTTATCGTGGCAGTTTCCCCGCCGGCTCATGGAGTGTTCCAGATTGTGAGCCCGGGTGAAGGCAGACCAGTCGATACTGGTGAACTGCGAACCCTGATCCGAATGGGTCAGCACGCGGCTCTTCGGCTTACGCCGCCAGACCGCCATGTGCAGGGCCTGCAAAACCACGTCGGTTGTCTGACGGCTTTGCAACGACCACCCCACCACGCGACGGGAGTAGAGGTCGAGCACGACCGCCAGATAGGCGAAGCCTTCCATCGTGCGGATATACGTGATGTCCGTCACCCAGGCGCGATTAGCCTGCGGCATGTCGAACTGGCGATCCAACGTGTTGGCGGCAACGGCCGAAGGCCTTCCTCCTGAACTGCCTGGACGCCGCTTATAGCCGATCTGCGCCTTGATTCCTGCCAGGTTGGTAAGGCGGGCAACGCGATTGGGACAACAGGTCTCGCCCTGATCGAGCAGATCGTCGTGCAACTTTCGATACCCATAGACCTTGCCGCTGTCGCTCCAGGCCTGCCGGATCAATGCAATCTGCCGAGCATCTTCTTGCGCTCGCCGGCTCAGCCGCGCTTTGCGCCAGGCGTAAAAACCGCTGGGCTGGATCGCCAGGCACCGGCACATCGCGCGGACGCCAAACTGGTTCTGATGCTCGGCAACAAACGCGTATCTCACTTGGCATCCCTGGCGAAATACGCGGTGGCTTTTTTTAAGATGTCGCGCTCCTCGGTCACCCGAGCCAGCTCGCGCTTCAACTGGCGGATCTCGGCGTCCTTATTGCCGTCGCCCGACGCCACCTTCGCAAACTGCTTCTTCCACGCATACAGCGAGTGTGGGCTGACGCCGAGGCGCTGCGAAACCTCCGCTACCGGGTAACCCCGCTCTGTGATCTGCACCACCGCGTCACGCTTGAACTCATCGCTGAAATTGGGCTTCCCCATCGTCGCCTCCTGTCCTCAAAATCAGGATTGAAGGCGTCCAGAAATCTAGGGGCTATTCAAACCGCACCATCAAGGAGGCGACCGTCAAACGCTTCCACTTCGAAAACCACGAGCAGTTACGGGTGCATCTCGCCGACTTCATGGCGGCCTACAATTTCGCCCGTCGGCTCAAAACGCTCAGCGGCCTCACGCCTTACAAATACATCGCCAAAATCTGGACTTCAGAGCCTGAGCGGTTCATCGTCGATCCGATCCACCAGATGCCGGGACTAAACACCTAGGGGGCCACCTCAGCGTCCGTTATTCGGGGGGCCGCCTGCTGGTGGAAGACAATAGCGTTCAATCCCCCGCCACCACTGTCGTCAACCTTCCCGCGGCGCGCACCTTCGGTCACATAGAAATGACTGCGGACCTGCTCAACGTCCTCGACGCCGCGCGCACCAACGCGGATTATTTTTATGCGTCCCGTCTGCCAAGCGAGCCGGTCCGCGGTATCGAAGGTATCCACAATCGCGCCGTCGAACCCAGGATCTTACGGATTGGCGCGACGGTGCGACTCTAAAACGGTGCGTTAGCGTGACGCTGCTCGACTTGCAAAAGCAGTCCGTTGTGATATCGCCTCGCATTAGTTATTGGTATAAAGCGAGCGTCGTATCCTTCCTGGGCATATCGATCTTAATCTGCTCGCCACGCTGGCCGTGCTGCTGCAGACGAAGAGCGTAACCGGGACGGCACGCAGGCTTGGACTGAGCCAGCCCACGATCAGCCGCTCGCTTGCCGAGCTGCGACAGATCCTCGGGGATCCACTCCTGGTGCGAACCAACGGCGGGATGCAGCGGACGCACCGGGCGGACGAACTGGTCGCTCCCGTCGAACAATGGCTCGCATCGACCTCTGCCCTGCTTCATTCGCCGACATTCGAGCCTGCCGCACTCGATCGTTGCTTTCGTATCGCATCGACGGATTACGGCGTGCTCACAGTCATCGCGCCAGCATTGGAGGCCATCACGATCGGTGCTCCGTTGCTGACGGTCGATATCGTCCCGTTCAGCGCGGACATGATGCAGAAGATGGCGTCGGGAGAGATCGACCTAATCATTTCCGGACTGGAGTCCGACCATCCCGCGGTGCGCGGTCGATCACTGTTTACCGATACCTATACCTGCATCATGCGGGCAGGGCATGATCTTGCCACGTCGGACGGTGCGCTGACGCTCGATGCGTTCTTCGCATGGCCGCACGTCGGCATCGTCGTCAGTGACCTCGCGGTAGACGGGGTCGAGGTCCGGCTGGGCGCGCGCAGCGGCGAGCGCCGCGTCACCGTGCGGCTTCCGTATTTTCATGCAGCACCGTCACTTATCGCGAGGAGCGACGTGCTGATGACCCTGCCGACACGCGCTGCCACGCGGTTTGCCGCCAGCTATGGCCTTGCAACCAGGCCTGCACCCATTGCCATCGACAATCTCGATTATCGGTTGCTGTGGCACGACCGTAGTGTGCGTGATCGCGCGGTGATCTGGCTGGCGGAAATGCTGACCCGGTATTGTGCATCCGCAAACTGAATAACGTTTATTCGGATTTGGAGTCTGGCCCGGTGTCTGATCGCCCCGCATAGGGTTGCGAACGACTTGCAATAGCAAGCAGCAAACGGGAACCTTCATGCCGACCATCCTAAACCGCTCCTCGGCGGCGCTCATCGCGCTCGCTTGCTCTACATCCGCGCTCGCGTCGGACCCCGCGCCGGACCCGCAAGGCCAGACGACCCGTGCCGACGAGATCGTCGTCACCGCTTCGGGCGGTCGCGAGCAGCAGGTCAAGGACGCACCGGCCTCGATCAGCGTGCTGACTCGCGAGGATCTGGACCGTCTGCCCTATCGCGAAGTGACCGATGCCTTGCTGGAGATCCCGGGCGTTACCGTGACGCCGGGCGAGGGCAATAGTCGCGACATATCGATCCGCGGCATGGCGCCGCAATATACGCTGATCCTCGTAGACGGTAAGCGCTTGTCGAGCCGCGAGACGCGAACCAATGGCGGCAACATATCGGAGGGCGGGCAATTGCCGCCGCTCGAGGCGATCGAGCGGATCGAGGTGGTACGCGGGCCGATGTCCTCGTTATATGGGTCCGATGCGATGGGCGGTGTAGTCAACATCATCACGCGGCGCATTGCCAAGACATGGCGCGGCAGCGCTCGGATCAATGGCACGATACAGCTGGGCTCCGATTACGGCAACGTCGCCGACGGCAACTTCTACCTGTCCGGTCCGATCGCCGGCTCGGTCGGCATCCAGGTTCAGGGGGCTGCGACCCGACGCGGCGAGGACCGTGTCATTGGCGGCACGCCAGAGCGCCGGGACGAGAGTCTGGCGGGGAAGCTCGGATGGAACGCAGGGCCTGACCACAGCTTTCTCGCCGAACTGGGGTATTACCGACAGACCGTGACCGCAACAGCGGGCAAGACGGTTGCGACCAGCGCGACGGTGCCGGCGGGTATGGAAAACGTTCAGGCGCAACGACGCTATGTCGGCTCGATCAGTCATTCCGGCCGCTGGGGCTTCGCAACGTCGGAAAGCTATCTGCAGCTTGAGGACGCGAAGAGCCTGCAAGACGGTAAACGGATCAAGAACACGATCGCGCAGTCGATCTGGATGGTGCCGCTGGCCGCCAATTCCTTGAGCGTCGGTACCTATTACCGCAACGAGGATCTGACGGACACGGTCGGCAACCTCCTTGCGGGATCGACGCGCGACGGCGCAAGCCGGCGGCAGGTGGCGGTGTTCGCGGAAAACGAACTGACCGTGCTGACCGGACTTCGGCTGACCGGCGGCCTGCGGATGGACGACGACCAGCAATATGGCACGCACTGGACGCCGCGGGTCTATGCCGTGTGGAACATCGACCGGGCCTTCACGCTGAAGGGCGGCTATTCACAAGGCTTTCGCGCGCCGAACCTGCGCCAGACGCTGCCGGACTGGGGCCAGTCGAGCCGCGGCGGTACGATATACGGCAACCCCGATCTGGAGGCGGAGACATCACGGACGATCGAGGCCGGATTGCTGTTCGACGGCGGCACGTTCCAGGCCAGCCTGACCGCCTACGACACGCGGTTCGACGACAAGATCACGCGCGTGACCTGCGTTGTAGCCGCGGCGTGGTGCAGCGGCGAGCCGCTAAGCTCGATCGGGCGGCCACCGACCACCTACGTCAACATCGACAAGGCAAAGGTCCGCGGAATCGAGGCGACGATCGACGTGCCGCTAACCTCTACGCTGAGGGTCAATGCGACCGGTACGTTGACGGACTCCGAGCAACTGAGTGGTGCCAATATCGGCCGGGCGTTGAACGATGCGCCCAAGCAACAGGCGAGCGCCTCGCTCAACTGGAAGCCGACAACTCGGTTGAGCGGCTATATCCGCGGCATCTTCCGTGGCGAAGAAGCGATCACCGAGGCGCAGATCAGCGGCAACGCGACCGTCGCACCATCCTACACGACCGTCGATATTGGCGCATCGTACAAGGTCTCGCCTCGGTTTACGCTGCACGGCGGCGTGCAGAACGTACTCGATAAGCGTCTCACCTTCGATCGGTTCGGATACGTCATCGACCCGGCACGGATCTGGCTGGGCGTCGGCGCGCGGTTTTAGCCATGGGCTAAGTTCTGATCCTGCCGGTGGCTCAGTATTCTTGGCATTAGCGGAGTCTACTAAGGGGATTTTCGCAAAAGGACGGTAATTAAATGAGGGAAGCGAGCAAGCGCATGTTGAATGGCTATACGTTACTGATGAAAACACTTGTTGCGGGCTTGCTGGGAGCAACTTTGGCGACTGGATCAGCGTCTGCGAAGGACGTGGTTGTGCCGCACGCAAAAGGTGAAATCGTGCTTCGGGCTACGCCTATTAATGCCGCGGTCTTCGATCTCGCTTCGCTCGACATTCTCCGCGCGCTCGGCGTGGAAACGGTTGCTGGGGTTCCCAAAGGCGCAGAAGGCAAGGGCAATTTCCCCGTACATCTGGCTCAGTATGCCGACGCAAGGTACCGCAACGTCGGCAGTTTGTTCGAACCAGATATTCCGGCTTTGACGGCTCTGCGGCCTGACCTGATCGTGATTGGAGGCCGCTCGTCCAAGGCTTATGAAACGCTCACCAACATCGCGCCAACGATAGACATGTCGTCGCCAAGTACGGACCTCGCGGCCCTGACCATTGCCAACACCCGAACACTCGGTAGGATTTTCGGCGTCGAGCGGCGCGCTGATCGCCGGACAGCCGAGTTCGGGAAGCTGGTTAAGAGATTGCACGCACAGGCTGGCAATGCCGGAACGGGTCTGCTTCTGTTCGGGGCAGGAGAGAATCTAACGGTTCAGTCACCGGGCGATCGCTTTGGCCATGCTTATAATTTCATCGGCATCAAATCTGCCATACCTACTGTAAGGCGCCCGGTATCCGCCTCGGAGCGTGATCCGCGACCAGCCGCAGGCTCCTTCGAGGCGATCGCGCTGCGAAATACTCAGCAGAAGGCGCTAGCAATCGCGCTTGCCACCAATCCGAGTTGGATTTTCGTTATCGACCGCACTGCTGCTACCGGTGGCGAACCCAGCAAAATTACCGAAAAGCTTGCTGCGAATAAAGCCATCGCTGTTACTAGCGCGTGGAAGGCTGGTCGGGTGATTTATCTTGATCCCAAGACATGGTACATCGTGGGAGCCGGCATTGACGCGCTGTCTAAGAGTGCCGAGGAAATATTGATGGCTTTACGAGCCGGCTAGCATAGCGAAGAGTAAGCGCGGTGATCTGAGGCCAGGTTGATCAATTCTGATGCCAGCTCTACTCGAAGAAAAATGCAGCATGTGGAACTTTCTCGCTTGGAAGTTTCACCGCGAATGATGAAAAATCACCTTCAGCTTGTTATAAGATCGAAGAAGCTTACCGGATTAAGGTCTAGGTATCCTTGGCGAGATAGAACTATCCGTAATTGTGCACAAGAATGGGAGGAGGCTTGGGCATCAGTCGCTCAGCATCGCCAACAGAGGTGCTGTCAGGTGCTCGCATACTCTGCCATCGATCTCCGTGACGATGCGGGCGACCATGTCTTCATGGTGCGCGAGGCATAAGCCATCCGGACCGAGGACGGTGAGCGCAGTGGCCCAAGCGTCGGCCTCCAGCGCGGTCTGGTGGATCACGCTGGCGGACACGACACCGGTGTCGGTCGGCCGACCGAGTCGTGGATCTAGCGTGTGGGCGCCGCGGCGATAGTCGCCGGACGTCGCAATAGCCTGGCCGTACAGCGCGATGCGGAGCGGCTCAAGCGTCAGACCCGGCGGGCTTTCGAGATCGACCCACCAGGGATCGCCATCGGGCCGGATACCGCGCCCGACAAGTTCGCCACCGATCTCGACCAGTGCATGGAGAATGCCGGCGTCGTGCAACAGATCGGCGATGACATCCACCGCATGGCCTTTAGCGATCCCCGACAAGTCGAGCGCGATGCCCCCCGGTTGCCGAAGATGCGCGCCGCCGGGAGCGAACGACAGACGGGACCAGCCCGATCTCACGAGCGCGGTCTCGATGTCTGCCGCGCTTGCAGAGGCAGCGCTAGGGAGGGCACCGAGGCCCCAGGCATCGGTGAGCGTGCCGATCGCCGGATCAAACGCACCGCTGGTCGCCTCAGCGATCTCCAACCCGCGCGTCATGACATGGGCGAAGTCGGGAGGCAGCGTTGTCCAAGTGCCGGGTGCCGAACGGTTGAAGCGGCACAGCAGCGAGTCCGGCACCCAGTGGCTCATCTCCCTGACCAGCCCGGCCAGCCGTGTGACGATCGCCGAGCGGATTGACGACGGATCGGTTCCCGCGGGCGCGGCGAACCGCACGTTCCACGACGTCCCCATCGTCTCGCCGTGGAGATCGAGCACCACCGCGGACGGATCATGCGCCGCGAACGCCGCGGGGTCGATCGTCGGCGGCAGCGCGATCCTCATGCCTTTACCCTCGGCAATCGCTCAGGGCGCAAGGACTTCGAGCGTTGTAAGGTAGCTCATCCGCCGCTCGGTCGCGCGTGGGCTGGTCGCCTTGGCGTCGGTCAGCGTCGCGTTGAGCCAGTACATGCCTGCGGTCGGCCATTCGACGCTCAGCACGCCGTCCGCGCCAGTGGTGAGTTCGCGCGCACCCTCGTCGTTGCGATAGCGCTTGCCGCCGGGGATCACCGTGACCTTCAGGCCGGCGGCGGGCTTGCCGTCCACCAGGAAGCGGAACTTGGCGACCTCGCCCGCGACCAGTTCGTCGGGGTGCGTGATCGGTGTGAACTCCAGGCCCTTGCCGGTCGTCTTGAAGACCGTTGTGGTCGGCGCGCCCGCGGTCACGAAGATCTCGTTGCGGCCTGAGACCTCGGTGACCTTCACGTCTGTCGCGTTGGCGGGGATGTCGGCGACCGTCAGCGGCGCAGGGGCGTTGGGCTGCGGCGGACCGCGACGACCGCCGATGCGCTTCTCGACGCCATCGACCTTGAAGCTGCCCATGATGGCGGACATCTCCGTGCCGATCTTCCAGGTGCCGGGCTTGTCGAGCTTCACGTCGAATACCGAGCGATAGCGGCCGGTCGCGCCGTTCTGCAGCATGCCTTCGCTACCGTCGGGCTGCCAGACCTTCATGCCGTCAAGGCGAAGCGGCTGGTGATCGAAGAAGAACAGGTCGTTCGAGACGGCGGCGTCGACGGTTACCCAGCCGTCGGTCCCGGAGAATACGGTGGCGGACGGCAGCAGCCACATGCGGTGCGCCGACAGCGCGGCGGGGACCGACAACAGCGCAGCGGCGGCTATCAGACGTGCGACAAAAGGCTTCATAATTTGATCCTTAGCGGGCGGAGATGGCGATAGCGCCGAGCTCGGACTTGCCCGTGGTGCGGGCTCCGGCGGCGAGCGGTACGGAGACGAGTTCGCGACTGCCGGTTTCCCGCGCAGCCTCGACATTCAGGACATACTGGCCGGGCTTGACGTCGGCGGGGAGGGGGATGGTGTATTGGCCCGGCGCACGGGTCGCGCCGCTGACGCCGTCCGCTGGCATCGTCATGCTGCGGCCACCCTTGCGCCACCATGCACGCAGGTCCGCGAGCCATTTGGTGCCGGGATCATTGCCGCGCTTCTTGAGATCGTACCACACTGCCAGCGTACGCGGTGCGCCGCCACCGACTGGCTCCAGCCAAACGGCGACATAGGGTTTGTGATATTCCGCCACGCTCAGCCGCGGAATCGCGATGCTGACCGTTCCCGGTGGTGCGGCAATGGCGGGCGCGGCGATCGCACCGCTTAGCAGTAATAGCGTCGTCTTGTGCATGATGAGGCCCCTCAGTGAACGAACAGGATAACGATCAGGACGGGCAGCACGAGCCCGGCGGCAACGATCGGCCAAGTCGTCGGCCGATGGCGCGCATGAAGCTGCAACAGGAGCAGCCCGGTTAACGTGAACAGGATGCAGGCACCGGCGAAGATGTCGATGAACCAAAACCATGCCGTTCCCGCATTGCGCCCCTTGTGGAGATCGTTCAGGTACGAGATCCAGCCGCGATCGGTGGTCTCCGCGGTGATCCGTCCGGTTGCGCGATCGATGCTTACCCAGGCGTCGCCCCCCGGGCGGGGCATCGCGACATAGGTGTCGGTGTCGGACCATTCGACCGACCTGCCCGCGGGATCGAGTCCGACCGACGCGACCACGCCCCTGGCGACGGGCGCCGGTAGCGGCGCGTCCGGCGCATGCGGCGCGGCTAGCATGCGCAGCAACGGTGCGGCCAGCGTGCCAGATGCCTCTACTATGACGGGCTTCGCGCCGATCGTCGCGGCGTGGTTCAGCGTGATGCCGGTAATCGCGAACAACAGCATGGCGGTCAACGACACCGCTGCGCTGATCCAGTGCCAGCTATGAAGTTGCTTCAGCCACCAGCTACGCCATTTTTTTGGGCTTCGGAAGACTGTTGGTCCGACTGGCGGGAGGGGGGATCGTGAAGTCACACTCTTGCCTAACGTCTGTTACCCGCCGCATCAAGGCTAATGCGACTAATTCGCATCTTCGCAGATGATTTGGCGGGAACGCAGATATAAGGCTACGTGCGACTCAGGGGCGATTGGAAAGCGATCCGCCGAAACACGCTGTACCTTTAATGTTACAGATAAATACAAGCCTCGGCCAAATTGAAATCCGTTACGCCAATTAAAAATACAATTGATGTTTTGCTTATTTTATAATCATGTTATCATACCCAAGATTAAGTAGCGGTGTAATGCCAAAATCGATGTCTTTAACTTGTCAGATCAAAAAAAGCCAGCGCACTACGTTGTGGGATGTAATGGGGGTATCTGCCATGGAGAGTTTGGTAGGTTGCTTCGATTAGAGCCAAATCGGTCAATCAACGGCAACTCCAAGCTAACCGGCCAGATATTACGGTCCCGCGTGTGTGCATCGTTTCCGGAGGAATGATCGAAAAATGGTGGAACTATGAGGCCGTCAACGAACGATCATTGCTTCGCCGATGAACCATCCTTCCCATAGATAAAACATTTTCGTCGTCGTGAACGCCTCTACAGCGTCGACCCCGGACATGAATACGAAGCCGACACGTCGCCGCTCGCCTGGCATCATCTCACTCTCCAAAAGTGGATAGCCGTCCCAGAGTTCCGTGAGGCACCTGTTTAGGCTGCACGGGCACCCCCAGCCAAGCCCAATCGGTTTCGCCAGTCTATGGTTGATCTCCGGGTAAAGGTACAGGTCGGCGAAAAGATCTGGCTTGCCTTGGGAAAAACGCTGCTGAGCGGTACTAGGTGTTTAGTCCCGGCATCTGGTGGATCGGATCGACGATGAACCTATCCGGCTCTGACGTCCAGATTTTGGCGATGTATTCGTAAGGCGTGAGGCCACTGAGCGTCTTGAGC
>Ga0265798_10001437_pt1 | contig 37116 bp, 32 predicted proteins | sample P3T30metagenome_FD_192430 | JGI IMG/M metagenome (GOLD analysis project Ga0265798, IMG submission 192430) | Plant litter microbial communities from East Loma Ridge, Irvine, California - P3 T30 | ecosystem: Environmental > Terrestrial > Plant litter > Unclassified | place: USA: California...
GTAAAAAAAAAAAAAGAAGGGAAGAACGAGGTTGGAGGATAGATAGGGGGACGGGACCGGAGTACTGGTGTTGTGTGTTGGTAGTTCTCTACTGACTTGCTCACTAAACTCCCGTACAATTACCGATGGACGTAATCAAGAGCCGTTCTACTGACCGGATCCCCGAACCCCAATCCTTCAGGACTACACAAACGTGTGCGGACACACCGCGTCGGCGGAGACGAAGCGTTCGTATACATGCTGACCGGAGTGGTGAACATAGCGACCGGTGAGTGGGGAGCTGAGCGACGGGCTGGGGATGGACATGTGATGTCACACAGAAATAAGCGCATTGGATCCAAATGAGTGTGTGTATTGTGTAAGAGCAATGGGAACTTCTATTATTGCTTACAAACGAGGAGATCTTGACAGGTTATGAAGCACTGAGAGAAAAAAAGGTAGGAAAACAAGATGTGAGATCCGACAAAAGGCCATGATGAGAAATCGAACTAAAAAGAGCGTAGTTTGGCGATTGTAGAGGCGGTGGCAGTGCTTTACACGCCCGTATCGAGGTATGATGAGTCGAGCGTTGGTGCTGCCGCCGTCTGTAGTCTCATGTTGTGCTCACTTCCCGCTCTGCGGGGATGTAGCATTCGACGTAGACGTGGACGCAGACGAATTCGAAGCGCTGGAGGTCGCTGGCGTCTGCGGCTGGAAGAAAGGATGGGTATTGCTGTTGTCGCCGTTCGAGGGGGCGTTGGTGACTTGGAAAGGCGCGAAGCGGATAGGTGGGAAAGACATGATGAAAGTTCGAAGTGATCGATATGCGTGTATTGCGATATATGGCAATTTGATGTGAATTGGGAAACGGAGATGATGTTCGCGCTTGTGATGGTGAAGATATTTTCAGCGCGTCCAATCACCCAACTTATACTTCTCGCTGTACACAGAATGCGAGCTCGGAAGCTCAGCGAAACCGGAATGTCTCGCTCGCGGTGACTCCGTTGAGCAAAGGTTCACAATGAGTCTGCCTCATACGCCAGTCCTGTAGCGTAGCCGCAGAGCTAAGAATACCGTGCTTGCGGGACTCGCGCGCTCGCACATGACTTCGCGTCGCGTTCTTCGTACCTGCGGCGTTTTTGGCAGCCTGGCAAGATAGGCTGCGGTGCTAAATCGCCGAGAAGGTGCCTGCCAATGACATCCCGTACCCGGGCGGCTTGTTATGTAGTGAAGATGTTTCAGGGCGTCTTCTAGTGGAGGCTGTGACTGACGTGGTGGTCGTGTCTTCGTGGTGATGACAGAATCTTGCTTGGTGCTGGATCATAACATTATGCGGCAGATCCGTTGACCGGAATCATAGCTTTGCGACGGGTCGCTCCGCAGGTGTTGGCGTTCACGCATTGCTCCATGAGCTTCATAGCCTGGCTAAGAGTCGGATCGTAGGGCCCTGACAATGATGAAGCCAGGTAAACCTGCGGAAATGTTCAGTAATTTTCATTCTTGGCGTGGATGCTATGTCGAGCAAATGGTGTGGTTCAGAAAATTTGTCGCACGCCTGATGTTGCTTCCATTTTGATCTGGTTCTGGTATCAAGCGACGTTCCCAAGGAAGAATGTGAGACTTTCGTTCTCTCATTGTTGTGGGGTCCAAGTTCTCAATATAGAGCACTCGTCAAGGTTGGGGCAGTCCCATGAGTACCAGCTCGCTTCCCACGATACGAAAGCCGATGCGGCCGATACAATAGCTATTTTCGAAGCTGGAAACTTGTGGTACATGTGGTCAGTACTTTGCAAGACTGTTGCCAAGTCATAGTGGCACCGATAAGGTGATCTAAGGGCTGCGTGGCTGAAAGGGAAAGCTGGCGCCCTTCCTTGATCTCGAGCAACGCGGGGATCCATCGTTTTTTCGTTATTCTGAGCGAGTATGAATCATTGTGAGCCTGATGAGTCTAGCCATTTTGGTCGATTCGCGATGTCGGAGATGCATACGCCCCCTGTAAGTTTCGAGTATCTTGCATCCTTCGTGGCGCGTATCTTGCCCACCAAAGGAGGTCGATAATACGTCGGACATGTTGCAAACAGCTCTGACGTGCGAGGGCTTACGGAGTCGAAAACAACGTATCGCTCGCTAGATTAGGAACCTCGACGAAACTCGTGCTCACGCGCAGGTTAGTCTGAGCAATCCACACTGTTCCGAGTGGTGAACTATACGAGCGACGTTAACCAGCGAGTTCGAGGTTGATGTTGTTGAGTATTGACATGAATCATGAACGGACCGGTACACATGTTTGCCGGCTCCGGGCTGACAAACTGTCTTCGAGACATGCGCCACTTCTAGTGGGTACCTGCAAAGATCGGCCCTAACAACGACCCTCGAGCATATTTTGGGCACGAACTCCGAGATGCGAGCTTGTTGCATGTAGAGAAGAGCTTGTTCACACGAGATTCGTACACTTGGGCATCGTGATGTCGCTGTAGATGTAGATGTAGATGCAATACGTTTGCTGCAGATGGTTGGTACTACGTCACGCTAAAAAGTGACTGCTCTTGCCGATCGGGTGCTGCCGATGCGGCAGGTGGTTGGCGCCATCATCTTTACCTTTGAATCTGCAACCAGATAGGCAACCAGATCGATCGCCGTTATACGCGGTGAGCTTGAGAGTGACCGCTACCGCATCGATTCGTCCGTACACACGGCATTCCGCTGACGGATGTAACATGGTTCAAACAATGTTCAGTCAACATTGTTAGGTGCTTGGTATCAACAAATGACTCTTTCCCACTCTGAGAACTGGATCCACCGCTTATCTCCGGAAAGTGGACCATACCGCGCCCTTTTTGTTTTTACTGAGCCGTTGCTGCTTTCTGTCACTTTCTTCGCTCTCGTTTGATCCTGTTTGTGTATACGTTCCTTTAATAGATCTCCTCTTCTACACTCGAGACGCGGTGTCTCAGATACTGCTCCCCAGCCGCTCAAAACCCGGAAATACGACAAGGTGCACCCTGCGCTGACAGCGCCCAGCGCCATGGAAGACCCAAATGTGCCACCGAACCACTCAGGCACTCGCGAACAAACCGAGGGCAAGACATACGAGTCTATCCACCCACAGCGCGACTATGCTCAGGCCGACAACGCCAGCGTGCGGACCGCGTCAATCGACAACGACACTGCGCGCAATTCACAACAGTGGAATGAGAAGGGCTACAGCAACCCCACGGGTGGCGTAGACGTGACCAGGGCCGAACACCAATTTGCAGAGCTTTCCAAGGAGTTGTCACGAACGAGCAACGCCTCGCGCAGGCGACTCAGTCGCGTGCAAAGTCGGCAAAGTCGCAAGAATGAAGTCGTCACGGACGTTGAGAAAGATGCCGTAGCTACTTCAGACGCATCTTCTGATGAGCCATTCGACTTGGAATCAACACTGCGGGGTAGCAAAGATGAGGAAGAGGCCGCAGGGATCAAGTCGAAGCGCATTGGAGTTGTATGGGATGACCTGACCGTTTCAGGAATTGGCGGTGTTAAGAACATTGCGAAAACCTTCCCCGACGCATTCGTATCCTTCTTCAACGTATACGCAACCGCCAAAAGCATACTCGGGTTAGGCAAGAAGGGAGAGGAGTTCGACATCCTGAAGGACTTCAAGGGCGTGGTCAAGCCTGGAGAGATGGTTCTTGTCCTTGGCAAGCCAGGCAGCGGATGTACCACATTCTTGAAGGTCATCAGCAATCAAAGATATGGCTACACCAACGTCGGAGGCAAGGTGCTGTACGGTCCCTTCGACTCCGACTTCTTCGAGAAGCGATACCGAGGAGAAGCAGTCTACTGCGAGGAAGAGGAGAATCACCATCCTACTCTGACCGTGGGCCAGACGTTGGACTTTGCACTCGAGACGAAAGTCCCCGGGAAGAGGCCAGGTGGTCTCTCGAGGAAGGACTTTAAGGAGAAGGTCATCGACCTCATGCTGAAGATGTTCAACATCGAGCATACTCGCAACACGATCGTTGGCAATCCATTCGTGCGTGGTGTGTCTGGTGGAGAGCGCAAGCGTGTTTCCATTGCGGAGACCATGATCACCGGCGCATCTCTCATGGCATGGGATAACTCAACCAGAGGATTGGATGCGTCGACTGCTGTTGATTACGCAAAAAGTCTTCGTGTCATCACCAACGTGTACCAGACGACCACGTTCGTCAGCTTGTAAGTAACGTCTCTGTACGAATCGTAGGAGGCAAGCGCTGACAGTGTACCAACACTACAGATACCAAGCGTCAGAAAACATTTACAAGAACTTTGACAAGGTTCTCGTCATCGACAGCGGACGACAGGTGTACTTCGGTCCTGCACAGGCAGCACGTGCATATTTCGAGGGCCTCGGGTTCCTGGAGGTAAGGACCACAGTGCACACGCGTGCAAGACTGAAACTGATTGCATGCTATCTAGAAACCTCGTCAGACCACTCCAGATTACCTCACCGGATGCACTGATCCGTTCGAGCGAGAGTACAAGTCCGGACTCACCGACAAGGATGTACCATCCACGCCGGAAGCACTTGCTGAGGCTTTCAACAAGTCTGAAACCGCAGCACTTCTGGCAACCGAAATGGCCGAGTACCACACGCAAATGGCCGAGCAGAAGCACATCTACGATGACTTCCAAACCGCAGTCGTGGAGAGCAAGCGTCACGCCCCGAAGAAATCTGTCTACTCAATCCCCTTCTACCTTCAGGTCTGGGCGCTGGCAAAGCGACAGTTCCTTCTCAAGTGGCAGGACAAGTTCAGCTTGGGAGTTTCGTGGTTCACGTCCATGGTCATTGCCATTATCACGGGTACAGTCTGGCTCGATCTTCCCACGACCAGCGACGGCGCTTTCACCCGAGGTGGTGTGCTGTTCATTGCTCTCCTCTTCAACGCCTTCCAAGCATTCTCAGAGCTCGCATCTACGATGATGGGCCGGCCGATCATCAACAAGCATCGTGCGTTCTCGTTCCATCGTCCGTCGGCCCTGTGGATCGCCCAGATTGGTGTTGACCTCCTCTTCTCCTCGGTACAAATTCTGGTTTTCTCCGTGAGTGTTGAATACACAAGGTGCATATGAGACGAATACTAATCTCGTATGTAGATCATCGTCTACTTTATGTGCCATCTAGTCCGGGATGCAGGAGCCTTCTTCACGTTCTACCTCATGATCGTCACTGGATATTTGGCCATGACGCTATTCTTCCGAACCGTTGGCTGTCTTTGCCCAGATTTCGACGTCGCCATTCGTCTCGCAGCAACCATCATCACGCTTTTCGTCCTCACTAGTGGATACATCATCCAGTGGCAGTCCGAGCAGGTGTGGCTGAGATGGATTTTCTACATAAATGCCCTTGGTCTTGGCTTCAGCTCGCTGATGATGAATGACTAAGTAACTTCGATCCACTTGGTCTACAATAGCTAACAAAATCTTTAGGTTCAGTCGTCTGGATCTCACTTGCGCTGGCACTTCGCTCATTCCTTACGGTCCCGGCTACAACGACATCAATGCGCAGGTCTGCACTCTGCCCGGCAGTCGTGCCGGATCAACGGCTGTGTCAGGTGAGGCGTACATCAACACAAACTTCACGTATTACTCTTCGGACCTATGGAGGAACTGGGGTATTATGATTGTTCTCATTGTTGGCTTCCTGCTTGCAAACGCTTTCCTCGGAGAATTCGTCAAGTGGGGTGCTGGTGGCCGCACCGTGACGTTTTTCATCAAGGAAGACAAGGAACTAAAGGAACTGAACCAGAAGCTACGCGAAAAGCGTGAGAGACGCAACCTCAAGCAAGAGTCTACCGACGACAGCTCCGATCTCAACATCACCTCCAAAGCTGTACTCACCTGGGAAGACCTTTGCTACGACGTGCCGGTGCCATCTGGCGAGCTGAGGCTTCTCAAGAATATCTTCGGTTACGTCAAACCTGGCCAGCTTACTGCACTTATGGGCGCCTCGGGAGCTGGAAAGACTACCCTCTTGGACGTGCTCGCCAACCGCAAGAACATTGGTGTCATCGGTGGCGAAAAGCTCGTTGACGGTAAGCAACCCGGTATTGCTTTCCAGCGAGGCACTGCCTATGCCGAGCAGCTCGACGTCCACGAACCCGCCACCACTGTACGAGAGGCTCTCCGCTTCTCAGCCGATCTTCGACAGCCATATGAGACGCCGCAAGCCGAGAAATACGCCTACGTTGAGGAGGTCATCAGTCTTCTGGAGATGGAAGATATCGCCGATGCCATCATTGGGTAAGTCCGCGTCCTGAATATCCACGCTTGCCTCTCCAGCTCGCAATTGCAATCGCGAAAGTACTGCGAGGCTATCCCGGAGATGTTATCAGGCTTTCATTTGCTAACTCGTCGATTCAGTGACCCAGAGTCTGGCCTCGCTGTCGAGCAGCGCAAACGTGTCACTATTGGTGTCGAGCTTGCGGCTAAGCCTGAGCTCCTACTCTTCCTGGATGAGCCCACCTCTGGTCTTGACTCGCAATCCGCCTTCAACATCGTACGTTTCCTTCGCAAGCTAGCTGCGGCAGGCCAAGCCATTTTGTGTACCATCCATCAGCCAAACTCCGCCCTCTTCGAGAACTTTGATCGTCTTCTGCTGCTTCAGCGTGGCGGGCAGTGTGTCTACTTTGGCGATATCGGCAAGGACGCCCATGCGCTTCTGGACTACTTCCATCGCCATGGCGCGGACTGCCCTCCATCGGCCAATCCTGCTGAATGGATGCTGGACGCGATTGGCGCCGGTTCCACACATCGAATTGGTGACCGCGATTGGGCTGACGTCTGGGCCGATTCCGAGGAGTTCGCCCGGGTGAAGCGCGACATCGTCAACATCAGGGAAAGTCGCATCTCAGAAGTTGGTTCCGCCGAGCCTATGGAGCAGAAGGAGTACGCTACGCCAATGTCTTTTCAGATCAAGAAGGTCGTCAAACGTCAAAACCTCAGCTTCTGGAGGACGCCTAACTACGGTTTCACGCGCCTGTTCAATCACGTAATCATCGCGCTGTTGACTGGTCTTATGTACCTGCAGTTGGACAATTCGCGTTCGTCTCTGCAGTACAGGGTCTTCATCATTTTCCAGGTTACTGTTCTTCCAGCCCTGATTCTCGCCCAGGTCGAGCCAAAGTACGCCATCGCCCGCATGATCAGTTTCCGCGAGCAGATGTCGAAGGCCTATAAGACATTTCCATTCGCCCTCTCCATGGTTATCGCCGAGATGCCATACAGCATCCTCTGTGCTGTGTTTTTCTTCATCCCGATCTACTACATCCCGGGCCTCAACTCGGCATCATCGCGTGCCGGATACCAATTCCTCATCGTTTTGATCACCGAAGTGTTCTCCGTCACACTCGGTCAGGCCATTGCGGCATTGACACCTACGCCATTCATCGCCTCATACTGCAATCCGTTCGTCATCATCATCTTCGCCCTTTTCTGCGGTGTCACCATTCCCAAGCCTCTTATTCCCAAGTTCTGGCGTGTGTGGTTATACGAGCTCAACCCCTTCACACGTCTCATCGGCGGTATGATCGTCACTGAACTCCACCAGCGCAGTGTTGAATGCACGGCCGGTGAATTCAACGTGTTCAATGCACCACAAGGCCAGACTTGCGGAGAGTACATGGAAGACTTCTTCGCAAGCGGCGCCCCTGGATATATTGCGGATAATGCGACCAGTGTTTGCAGGTACTGTGCGTACAAGGTTGGCGACCAGTTCTACCAGCCACTTGGATACGAGTTCGATAACAGGTGGAGAGATCTTGGTATCTTTGCTGCGTTCATTGCCAGCAACTTGGTCATTCTGTTCGCGGCTGCGAAGTACCTCAACTTCAACAGGCGATGAGTGATGAAGGAGAACACGTCGGCATTCAACGGTATTTTCATTTGTTTTCATCTCCGCTGCATACTTCAGTCTTCTAGACACATTCAAAAGCTCCCTTTATTTTGCGATCGTGCGATACGGCATACGGATTGACGCTTTATAAATGGGGTGGCGTTTTTGCCTTATTTGCGACACATGGCATAGCTTTCCATATATCATAGACCCTAATTCATTACCATATGTTCAAATTGAAAACCTTCACATTCACGGCGTTCCACCTCAACGGTAGTCACTACGTATCTACGTCACCTTCAAATTGTCTTACACATCCTTGAAGACAATACTTGTCTCACACATCCTTCGAGACATCGTGAAAGACACGAATTATAAATGTCTCAATCAAACGCTTCACATCCTCAGACTACAGGAGACAAGCGCCCACCTGAGTTCCTCTCTTATACCTTCGCGGATGTCCAGGACTTTTCTAATTATACAATCATCTCCACCACATCATCAAGCGCAAGTCCAAGTTTTCAACACTGGAAAAAGGTGTGCAAGCAGTCTTTCGTTCTCCTCCCGCTACAAACAGTTTGCTCCGGGAGCCAATATGCAGCAACACACCTCCAATGCCCATACCTCGACGCTCGTCCTGGCTGCAGTTCAGGACATGCCATCGAAAAGCAGTACGACGTCCAAAGCAGCGTCTTCTGGGGACAGCCAGCCATTGTATTCATCGTCGTACCCCATTTTCTCGCACGGCATCATCCCGGGCCCAGTCCGTATCTCTGGCTCCAAATCCTTTCCCAACACGTCCGGCACATCATCCACAACCAAAGTAACTGCGTCTCTACCGCCCACTTGTCCTCTTCCAAGATATTCGACGTACCCGCGTCCATCGCCGCCAGGCTTCGTTTCGTACCCGCGGCCCATTGTTCCGTGGAGCGAATCGACTTGTGTGGCAGCTACACGCGCTGCACCATCTCTTTCGCGTCGTTCTACGTATCCGCGTCCATCGCCGCCGGGATTCTTTTACCCGGAGCCTATTGTTCCGCGCTCCATGTACGAGGGCGAGGCTGGCATGCGGTATATGGATGTGGGTAGGTCCGGTGGTGGGAATATGCTTGGGTACCGCTCGTTTGGTTTCGAAGGTGTCGTGTTCACGATTCTTCTCCTTGGGTTTGCGTGGGCTGCCTTCATGACAGTGCTCAAGTTTCCGCCGCATACATGGCGCTTCTTCGCGTGCTGTGAAGCCACTGCAGAAGAGCGTCAGAAGCAAGATCGACGGCCCATCGACAAGCCCTCGAAATACGCACCTCCCGAGTCTCTTTCCACCACATCATCGTCTACGTACCTACCCAGAACCGCGCACCTCAACAACACATACCCCTCCAACCGCCACGGCACCTCCTCATCGGGAACTATACGCTTCAACCTCTCTCCCTCTCCATCTCCCACACCCAGCCTCTCGTCCACCCCATCCTCACCAATCATTCCATCACCACCAAACCCTTTCCTCACACCACCTCCACCATACACAGCCCCTACCCTACACCACCGTACCTCTACAGAATGGCGAGCCCAGCGCACCGTTTTCTTCTCCCCCTCCTCGACCCCACCCCCTTCGCGCTCCCCATCCCCGAAACCAACATCAACGCATTCCCCAACCTCGTCAATCACCTCCCGCGAAGACTACGCAGCCATGAACGAAGCTGACATCATGGCATTGGAGGAAGGCTCTACGCCTACGCTGCGCAGGAAAGTAGACAAGGGCAGTTGGGTGGATTTGAAGAAGGTGGAAGATGCTGTGAATGGGTTGATGGGAAGGGTGGCGCGGTGGACGGATGATGTTGGGGGTGGGGAAGGGTCGGTGTTGCCTGTGAGTAATGGGGGGAGAGAGAGTGTTAAGGTTGAGTGATTGTTGACGACAGGCTGAGTCGCACGTCCTGTATGATTAGCATCGCGTCATCTGGAATGTGTTTAAAAGCGTTTGAAAAGTAGACGAGGACATTCAGAAAATAAATGCTTGCTTTATTAGATTGCTGGAAAAAATTGTGGTATCATGCCTATCCTTTTTGGCTTGTCCAGAACGCCGAATATGCAATGCAAAAACGTTCGACTCCGTGCGCGACATTCACACGTTGATGTTGGCCTTCAGCACGTAGTCCGCAATATCTTCCCTACGCTGAGAGATGATACGGTCCGTAAGGATATCGCCAATCTTCGCAGTGAGCTGCTCTCTCGACGCCTCTAGGTCCATGGTCCCATTCGCGGCGTTTGGCAACCTGGCTGATCGAGTCGACGCAGCCATGCCATCTAAAATCTCGAACAGAAGGCCCACGAGTCTCTCGGTGTCGTGCCTGTAATCATCCTTCGACATGTGCTCTTTGAGGATGTCGTCATTATAATCTTTTAGATTGGGCAGGATGAGCATCTGAACACCGTCCGCTGCAGTGATGTGGGTCAATGCGCGTAAAGCACCAAAATGGGTTCCGGGTGTTTTGAGTGGATCAAGAAACTGCTTCAGGCAAGTTCTCGCAATGCGTGCTTTGAGTCCCTGATTCGATGAAGCTCCTTTCTGGCATATTCGGCCGAGCAAAGCCGCGGCATATGTTCGCAGCTCGAAGTGATCATGTGTCATCCCAGAGCCGTTCACGCCATTCCCGTTGAGTGTCTCTGACGAAGCGTTTGAGGGCGTTTGATGTATTGAGCCGAGGTTCTTTCCCGTGCAACACGTCAGAACAGGTGGTACCATGTATGCCATGTATGGATCGAGGTAGATGGCGGCGTTGTCTAGGAGAGCTTGCGTGGCGCGCATCATCTGGTTCAGGACGAATAGGTTCTTCAGATTGTGCGTGACCTTCTCCGCGATGAAGCTCAACAAGTAGGTGGTGAGCTGGTGAATGCCGGGCTCAGTCTTGATAGCCGACAGCGCAGCGGTCTGCCATTCAATATTGGTCTCATCGGTGAGGGCACTCGACAGCTTGGCGAAGAGCTCCTGCGATTCTTTGGACAGCACGTGTTTCACGAGTGGCTTGACATTGACATTGTCCAAGCCGTTGGCTGCAGCCAGATGTGGGTTCGCGTTGGCACCTTTAGGTAACAGGTCGGCGGTGTTTGTGGTGGGGTTCTGGGGTATTGACGGCTGCACGCCTTCGACTGCTAGCCAGTGCGCTGGGCCGTGTCAGATATTGGTTGACAGACAAATGGGGAGTGCGTCAATGCTTGCTTACCTGTGAATGTGATCTCTCGTGGCACCTTGGGCAGCGGGGCGTTGATGAGCTTCTCAAAGTCGACCTCCTCGTCCTCAACATAGTACAGCGGCTGGCCAGGGCCGAGTGAGGCTTCGCCAAAGCGCAACGGGCGGGTCGACTCGTAGCCGTATAAGGGCTCCACATTTAATACTTTGAGGGCGTGCGATATATCGTGTGTGCTCAGCGTCGTCCGCTTCCCGTGTCGCATGAACTTGAGCGCCTCCTCCAGCACCTGCGCCAAGCGGAAGTCGACGTCACGGGCCAGCTCTTCGACCACGTTGTCGGCGAGTGAGGCGATGCCGACAGACTCAGCGACATCGCGCACGTTATCGGGGTTCCAGGCGGCCATGGCCGACGAGCGCAGTGCGAGGTATGAGCTGTAGGCGGCGGAGGTGGTGATAGCGTGGGCGTGCCTCGTTAAATGAAGCGGCTGTTTGAGTGGGCCGATGGGAGGGCGGCGGGAGGTGTCACTGGACGGGTGAAGCCAATGCTGTGCTGGTGGGTGTGACTGGCAGCCCTACAAGTAGGTCCAGCACATGTCGTTCCGTAATGGAGCGCAGGTGAATTCGTCAGCTGCGGCGGGTGTAACTTCTAGCGCCCTGAATAGCAGTGCGCTGTGCAATGACGAATATAGTTGGCTGGGGGTAGGGCGACGAGTGTGCAATTGAGGTCGTGTTGTGCAAAGAATAGCCACGGCTTGTTGCTTTCGCTTGTTTCCACTCACTCACTCAAAGGAAGTCGCGATGCTCGCGTCAGGCTTGGCATTGGCGCGCCTGCTCGTGAGTTACGCGCTAGCGAGGCGCGACTTCTCCTTCCAGCCCCAACGCTGTTATTTGCTGCGCATCAACGACACCCCGCAGATCGTGTGCGAGTCCCGCACCTAGCCTCTCACTAATGTACTTTCGTCACCCTTCGCGAGCATCCTCTGGGGCCTTCCGGTCCAGCGGTTTGCTTCACTTGAAACACACACACGCACAAACAGTGATGCTTGCCCAGTATTTGGAATTGTAGAAGATGCTCTGCACTATGAGACGATGGGTTCGTGGCCTCCTCTCATGCGAGAGCAAAGGAAGCATTCACTGCAAGATTCGTTCCTGGAGTAGCTTCTCGCTGATATAGCGACGAGCAGACCGCTAGTTTGCACCATCCCAACTAAGGGTAGCAGTTACCTAGAATCAGCCCAGCGTTGCTAGCCTAGCAAATTGCACACTCACGATTGCGTCTTTGTATACGCTTTGCGGCTACACGGAAACTCTCCGCTGTCCATAATCGCCACGTTGTTACCCGTCGCTAGACATGGAAATCGCAAGCTAATCTACAGCTTGACTATCGGGGAAGGGGTACGTCTGCCGCTTGTGTTCCCTCAAAACCAAACCAGCAGAGTATTCCAGTATCGAATGCTCCAACTTAGCCCTGCTTAACGCCGTCCGTCTTCCCGTACGGGCCGTTGCAAGTCTGCTTGCCTTTGTCCAGTCTGAGTGTGTTTGCCAGCAAGGCATACCGCCCTGACCGCCACTCACCAAATACTGGATACCGACTATTTAATGTCGAGCAACTACTCTGGTAACTTCTCCAGAGCAACCATCTCACTTCTTCGTATCACACTCCATCCAACTTGCCAACTATCTGCACTTGCAGCGCATATCGTGCTTCCATCTACATCAAACCATCAACTCAATCAAATACCATGGCAATCCTCGCAACCATGCTGACATCCAACGTCGAAACTGTCTCTGCGCCAGGAACTGCGGTCACCACGTCTTGGCCCGTCGACACCACCGACATGCCACTTGAAGACCGGTCGAGGGACGACCCACCATCGCCTCCCCCGCAGCCGCCACCAAGTCCAGCAAGCTGGAGTCGTCTATCATCGGTAAGTTGTGTCACCCCTGACGTCTACGCTACTGACACCCACGCCAAGCTTGACTCCCTTGCTCCTCTCGAAATCTGAAATCCGGGGTAATGAGTGGCTCAGGGTCAGTATGCCCTCCCCGCAGAGGTCGCCTGTACTCACTAACCCTGAAACAGCTTCCGCGGGTCTCGATTTCTCTTGGATACTCCTTGCATCGGAGTCTCCGGTGTACATTGGAAAGCGCTTTCCCAATGCTTAATCTTGGCATCATCACAGGCGTGCCGCATCAGGACTTCTCTCCGTTGGGCGTGGTCAATCTTCTTGCTGTGACGTCTTGATGTCTTGTTCTGGATTTTTTAGCATTGAGAAGACATGTATCATGGTACACTTTCCTTTGTACTATCTGGCGTTTACTTGTCTCCTTCGCTTGTGCAATTCGGTGTTATCATGGCTTGAGACTACGTCGGACCTTTATTGTTTTGCTTCGGAGATCAGCTATCGCGATGAATCGAGCATCAGGCATTCGCTCCCAGCTACTATGAACTTACCGCGTGTGCCTTCCATGACTTTCACTTCCCCTTGCGCAATACAAGACCACCTCAGACTGACACATATCTTTACTCGTTAGCATTAGATATGCATGTGGTTCTCGGCAAAACTGCGTGATTGTCGATGAGATAAAGAACCCTACAAATACAATGTCTGGAGTACTTCTTGTGCAACTAGACATTTTTTTAAAAGGTAGAAGTACAGCCCAGCCTTCTCTTGACGTTTTATGCAACAACTTCAAGCTAGCCGAGGGTCTTCGGGCATAGACAGGCTACTTTATTAGCTGATAATTTTCAATTGATTGTGGGTTCTTGAAGGACCTAGTGTGGAGGCTATGTGATTCACTCGACGAGGTACGGACGAAGAGTAGAGTGCCAAAAGGTCGACGTAACGGTTTCCTTTGCTGTTCATCTTTCAATATCGTTTATTAACTCCCTTGTCGTATACGATTAAGCATTGTGCCGAGCATTATGTACTAGTCTTCCAAGAAGATGAATAAGTTAACTTAGTTAACTTAACTTAGTCGATCTTCGAAACATATGTCTGCCAGGACCTAAACGCCGTGCTACCATCACTGCTGCTCGATGACGCGCTTGCCCCATTTTACTCGCTTACCCAGATGCATCGCTAGCGCGCGCACTAGCCCTCGTCTGCCTTTCCTAGAAACGAGCCTTCAACACTTTCGGCACGAGACTGAGCCCAGCCATATCGACTCAACATTCACGTCTGCTTATCGCTGCAGCTCGTCACTCGCTCTCTACACACTGCCAGCTGCGAACCAGCGGTGAGACAAATTACCGCAAATCGAAATACCCCGCCAGCGGCTATCTACTGTCGCTTGGCGCTTCCGCAGCAATCGACCCACTTTGCTCAAGAGGGCCAGCATCCCATCACTTCTCCAATTACTTTCAACAATTAGGCGACAGCTTGATAGAGTGCACCCCACCCCTGAAGGAAGAACGCCATGGCAGGGGAAAAAGCGGACAGCACCGATGCAACCAACAAGATCCTAGAATGGTACTCGAAGCTGTACAGTCGCCGCGTTGATCTCGTCGGCGACTTCGCAGGCAGCGAACGCTTCCTCGTACACGGCGAATCACTACTGCTACACTGCTTCAGCGATGGAAATCTTGACTTCGAGTCAGGATACCAACTGCTCCATGCTTCCTACGCAGTAGAGAAATTCCTACATGGTCTTGTGTCACGCCGATGCAACTTTCACATTGCGTTCTTCGATGACTACGCAGATCTTTGCGTGCCACAGCATGCTTCACCAATGACCAGCGAGAAGTACCTGCTCGCACGAGCAGCTATCATTCGCCACCTACAGGTCAATCTTCAGAACGGACACCCAGACATCGAAGTTCGCCGCTTCTCGTCTACATCATCCGAAGCGTTCACAGAGTATCTGCGGACCACTGACATCTACTTCGTGCTGTGCCACGATGGTGCATCAGTTAGCGATCTCAAGAAGCGAGCCATCTTGCAGAAAGACCTGAATGCTCTCGAAGATGAAGCAAAGGATCACTCCGAGCGCCAGAAGACGTACAAGGCGTCGTTTCGTACGCTCATCTATGGCCTGATGCAGCGAGGATTCAGTACCGCGCTCGTCAACGGACTTGAATGGCAAGACACCAAGGTCATTACAGCAGTGCTGGAACACTCTCGTGCAATGACTATCATTATTCCACAAACAGTAAGTTGACAGTCTAATTTTTTCACTTCAGTGTCAATGCCCCCTGTCATTCTTAAAAGCATCGTTCTGCATCTGAGGTCTAAACATGTGGAAATTCACGATGTTCATGCTTCTGCAGAGATGTATCGTCATGGCTCTGAGCTAACATTTATCGCAGTCAACTACGTCGGAATCGGAGCCCACGGACGTCAACCCAGATCAACTACGAAAGGCTCTTGAAGCCATCAGCAAGGCAAGTGATGGGCCCTTCACAGAGCGTGAGTACCTGGTGGTCCTTCTCGCTGCCAAAGCTGGAGACCAAGGCGGACTCACCTCTGCTTTGCTTGCTCAAACGGGACTTTTGGCCGAAGTCAGTCTCGCTGATCGTCTTCTCGATTCACAAGACATTCCTCGGCGGATACAGGAGTTTGTTTCCACATTCGCTCAAGAGGCACGGAAGCTTGTGAGCTCCAATGCTTGGCGTGACGAGATCATCGCTTTTGAAGCAGACTGCGATGTGGCCGACTTGATCGATGGCCGTCTTCTTGCTTACTGCGTTGAGCATCCATCGAAGACTGATCGTTTCGAGGAGCTCCGGAAGGCAACGCAAACTTTGAGCGGTCACAACATTCCAGACCTCTCGAGCCCGTCGTCTACGGACTCAAAATCGGACACGGAGAATGGCACAAGCACGGCATCTTATTCTCTCTTACCGTTCTCAGATGCTGTATTTGATGAACACCTCAAGCCTGTTCACATCAAAGTCAGCAAGTCAGGAGGAAAAGCCGACGCCACTTCAGCTAGCATATTCCGCGAGGTGTCACATTGGCACAACGCCAAGCGTCCCATCGAGAATAAGACCAAGAGTCAGCTCGAGAAGGATCCAAAGATTGCGAAGAAAGCCCTGCGCAGAAACCAGTTCTTCATGGCTGAGATGACGTCGTATGCTGCGAGTCTGACCAACGCAGTTGGTAAAGTGCTCGAGCCTGAGATCATCACTATGGGAGACAAAGGAGCAAAAGCCACACCCTCCAAGGCTGAGAACGCCAGGCCGAAGCAGAACTCCAGACAGAGCACGAAGAACATCAATGCTTCGAAGCAGGCTATGTTGGCTGACATCGCAGCCAGCTCCAAACGCAAAGAGGAAGACAACGCGAAACAACTATATCAGGCTTGGGGCATGGTTTGCGACGGTCTAGAGAAGCAGACAGATCTCGCGTCGCGCTACAACAAGGCGAAGCAATACCTAGTGGGTCTCAACACTGACATCAAGCGAAAGACTCTTGGCCCAGAGGTACGCCTTTACATGCTCAACGTGTTGCTGCAAATGTGGATCAGCAATTGTCGCAAGGCCAACAAAGAAGATGGTATTTATATTGCAGCCCTCGTCTTCGACACTGTCCGATCCTTCAGCACCCTCTCAAGCGTCGCAAAGAGCATCTCAGCCTGTCTAAAGGACACCATCGAGAAGCTTGAGCTGCCACCAGTCCAGGTCCCTGCTGCGGAAGGCGAGCGGAAACTACCATTCAAGTTCATACTGAACAACGAAGACATACAGTTTCCCGACCTTGCCCTGAACCTCTCTCCGGAAGATTTCCAGCTCCTGCATTGTGGACCCTACTTCGATCGCACCATGGACTCTGCACCGGATCCACGCGTACCGTTCGAGCCTGATGCGTGGCAAAGGCGAGTCTTGGACGAGATTGATGCTCGCCGTAGCTTGCTCGTCATTGCTCCAACGTCAGCTGGAAAGACTTTCATCTCGTTCTACGCCATGAAGCAGGTCTTGGAGTCAACCGATAACGATGTTCTTGTGTATGTGGCACCCACGAAAGCGCTTGTAAACCAGATCGCAGCAGAAGTCCAAGCCCGATTTTCCAAGAACTACAAGTACGCCAACTCAGTATGGGGCATTCACACCCGTGATTACCGCATCAACAATCCTACGGGATGCCAGATCCTGGTCACCGTACCCCACATCTTGCAGATCATGCTTCTCGCACCCAGTCACGCAAAGAGCTGGTCTGAGCGAGTGAAGTGGATCATCTTTGATGAAGTTCATTGTATTGGACAAGCCGAGGACGGTCTGATTTGGGAGCAGCTGCTATTGATGGCTCCTTGTCCCATCATCGCACTCTCGGCCACTATTGGCAATGCTGAAGCCTTCAACGACTGGTTGGCTTCGACGCAAAAGGCTGCTGGCCACGAGCTGGTCATGGTGCAACATCCGCATCGTTACTCTGATCTTCGGAAGTTCATATACACTCCACCCACAAAGGTCGTTGCGGCGGAATATCTTCCACTACCCACACAGAGAGCCTTTGCTCAGCTTGGACTGGACGAGCGAGGCAACTTCGCTTTCCTGCATCCAGTTGCCAGTTTGACCAATCGTGCTCGTGGACTACCGTCTGATCTGACACTCGAAGCGCGCGACTGCTTGACACTCTGGCAGAGCATGTCGAAACACCAGACAGCGGAGTTCCCCATGGACAAGTCGTTGGATCCTTCCAAGCTGCTACCTGCAGTCGTCAAGAAAGCCGATATCATCGAATGGCAAGCTGGTCTCAAGAAGGTGTTGTCCAAGTGGATGGCGGATGAGTCTTCTCCCTTCGAGACTGTACGCAGCGACCTGAGTAAGTCGCTTACAGGCCTGGGACAGCAGCCCAACCAAGCTGCTATCGAGGAGGACGATGCTGAGGTCGATGAGATGGAGCTTAAGCATGACGTGCAGAGCATTCTACCTCTGCTAGCCGATTTGCAGCGTCAAGACGCTCTGCCAGGCATCATATTCAATTACGACCGAGCTCTCTGCGAGAAGATGTGCCAGACCCTCATGAAGCAGCTTACGGAGGCAGAGACAACCTGGAAGGAGACCAGCCCGAAGTGGAAGGACAAGCTGCGAGAGTGGGACGAGTGGAAGAAGGAGATGGCGAGGCGTGAGAAGCAAGGTGTCCGCGGCGCAAACAAGGGCATGACCAAGCAAGATCAGATGCGAGAGGCGGCCAGCCAGGAAGTTAGTGCTTTCGACTCCTTCGACCCAGAGCAGCCGCTTGATGGCTTCCACTTCGCGGACAACAAGAAGCTGTCAAAGCAGGAGCTTGACGACTTCGCATACCAGATGCGTCGTCGTGGCGTCGAAGAGTGGCTCATCGATGGTCTGAGACGCGGCATTGGTGTCCATCACGCCGGTATGAACCGCAAGTACAGGTACTGTGTTGAGATGCTGTTCCGACGAGGCTATTTGCGAGTGATCATCGCAACCGGGACCCTTGCCTTGGGTATCAACATGCCTTGTAAGACTGTCGTCTTCTCCGGAGACTCGGTCTTCTTGACTGCGCTCAACTTCCGTCAAGCTGCCGGTCGCGCTGGCCGTCGTGGTTTCGATATGCTGGGTAACGTCGTCTTCCATGGCGTGTCGATGAGCAAGGTCCACAAGCTCATCAGCTCTCGTCTGCCCGACTTGAACGGCCACTTCCCAATCACGACCACGCTGGTGCTGCGTCTGTTCACACTGTTGCATTCGTCGGACAACTCAAAGTTTGCAACCCGCTCTGTCAACGCCTTGCTGTCACAGCCTCGATTGTACCTTGGTGGTGAAGAAGCTAAGATGACTGTTCTGCACCATCTGCGCTTCTCGATCGAGTATCTGCGCCGACAACACCTGTTAGACGGAAACGGTGTGCCACTCAATCTGGCGGGTGCCGTAAGCCATTTGTACTTCACCGAGAACTCTTCATTCGCCTTTCATGCCCTGCTCAAGGACGGCTACTTCCATCAGCTGTGCACCAAGTTTGCCACAAACCAGGAGGCGGTCCTCCGGGAGCTGATGCTTACCATGTCGCATCTCTTCGGCCGTCGCTACTGCCGACAAGCCGACAAGGAGTTCATCCAGGAAGTTGTCAAGGGCAGCCCATCGATTGTGTTCTTGCCCGCCATGCCCGAGGCAGCATCAGACATCTTGCGTCGCCACAACAAGTCTACACTAGATATCTTCACGGCATACGTTCAAACCTTCGTTGACCAGCACGTCAAGCACCCCGACAACACCCTGCCCCTGACTGCCCTCAAGGCTGGCAGCGACACCTCCAAGCCACTCGCAGGTAACAGCAAGAAGGCTCCTTTGAAAGCCCGATCCGCATTCGTCGCGCTCTCCGGCCACGACGACAAATTCGAGTCGATCCATGACCTCTGCACCACCAGCCGCTCCGGAGTCTTCCTCGAAGAGGCCGTCGTGCCGCACGTGGGCCTGTACCCTGAAGACACCGAGCTTCCGCTCAACGCCTACCTGTACGACTACTTCAACCACTCGAATCCTTCTGCGCTCATCACCGCCAATCGCATCCGCCGCGGCGACATCTGGTTCGTGCTCAACGACTTCAGCATGGTCCTCGCCACCATCGTGACTTCGCTATCCAATTTCATGAACCTAGGCACCGAGTCCGACCTCGACTTCATCGACGTGCGCGGTGGCGGCGACGAAGGCGAGGAAGAAAAAGAAGACAAATTCCTGCCCAATGACGCTGCATCCGAAATTACCAACCTCTCCGGCACAACGCTGAACTCGGGCCCGGGTGGTATCATCAAGCAGGAGCTGCCTGTCCTGGTCAAGAAGAAGAAAGCCAAGGTCGTGGATAGCTGGGACGACGAGGCGGATGAGACGGAGAGCGAGAGCGATGTCGAGGAGGATTGGGATGCGGAGGGTGAGGAGGGCGATGCGCCGGCTTGGGAGGAGGGCGCGGGCTTGTTGAATGTGCTCAAGGCGTTTAGGGCGCTGAAGGAGGACTTTGATACGAAGTTTAGGACGATGTGGGCTTAGATGAGGGGTTGTGTAGTAGAGCGTGGAAAGAGATTGAAAATGGCATAGCGAGGGTGTGAAAATAGAGAGAGAGGGAGAGAAAGTAGCGTTAGTAGCACGGCGAGAAAAAGAACTACAAACGTTCACCAAATTTCCGTCTTCCTTGATGTGAGTTCTTATACCAAAACGCAGACGTCACATGCTTGATACCAGACCAAACATTGCGCTGCACAACGACTCGTCGTCCTCTTTCACATCGTCGTCACACGCAGTAATTTGCAACGCCACATTCCAGGGAGTACGCTCACACTACAACGCCGATACCGCACAACCCATCGACTCCTTGCATCTCGTAGCATGCCCCTATCCTCCGATCACGGCCCAGTAATTCGCAGTCGAGCAAACATTACTGCATTGGGAAGCATCAACAGTGCCTTACTTGCCACGGATATTCGCTCCTAACACACGCCACTTCCCACCCCTAATCCCCTATCACTCCACTCCAACACCACTCAACATCACTCAACACCACATCACCACACACATCACAACTATTGCCTTGCTGTCTGACAAATTTATGCATTGTATAAGTTACATCTATTATAACATGGACACCGCCCGAAACACCCGCGCCCAATCCAATGCTTTCTTTACATGCCCTTCCTTCCTTTCTTTTTATCGTAACACCGAGGGGTGCTAACAAAAGCGAAATGCGCACCCTCGAGACGTAGCAATTACAATGAAGATATGAAAATGGTGTTGTTTGATGTGATGTGAAGTGGCCCTTCCGGGGTACACTTGTGTGTGTGTAAACGGAGCCTCGCTGCGTGCGTGGCTCCGACTGACTCGTAGATGTGTATGGACAAGAAGTGTGAGCGTAACAGCGCAGCCATCTCACCGCACCGCGCTGCCCATCCCATACCCGCTCAGGCCTTGCTATACTTGATAGCCCACATATTCCTCGCGCCCGGAGGTTTATGCCTTACGGCTGCGTGTTGCGCGACCGTTCGGCGTTCCGCTGGGGCTGACACCTGTAGCAACACCATTAACCCTGCTCGTAGACAGACGCCTGCGGGCCTCGCCAACAGTGGGTACCTTCTCGTCCTTCATTTCCACCAACGCGCTAGTAGCCCTACGGCGACCCTTGGGCACCGGCTTCTTGTACGTGGCGAAGTAGAAGGCGAGGAAGAGGAAGAGGTACGACGTGATGATGCAGATGCCGGCGATGGCGGCGAATTCTTCGCCGGCGCACTGGCCCATGTGTGGCATTTCGGGCCAGTAGGTGCTGGTGAAGTAGGTGTAGGATGCGAAGTAGATGAAGCCTGGGGGTGTTAGCGCTGGATTGGTGTGTGGAGGGGAAGGAACGTACCAAGGTCAAGGACGAATTGGGTGATTTGGCCAACGGTGATGTACTTCTTCCACCAGATGCGAATGCCGCGCGCGCTCTGGAAGTAGTACCAGTACATGACGACGTGGACAGCCAAGTTGAGGGTGATGACGGGCCATGAGACGGGTGTGTGGCCGATGAGCTGGGTGTAGCAGAGCAGAGCGGTCGCGCCGTGGTGGTAGGTGTGGAGGAAGGCTGCCAAAGTCAGTATTGCGGCCAATTGACGAGCTCCCAGCAGACGTACTCAGAGGCTTCTTCTTGAGGAAAAGGAAGCACGTGTCGATCAGCTCAATGAACTTGGTGAGGTAGTTGAGGTAGTAAAGGATAACCAGCTTGTCGGTCCAGCCACCCTGGTGGTCGCAGACAGCGAAGAACAAGCCCTTGCGCGCGACCGTGGGAATCAATTGCTCGGCAAACAGCGCCAAGAGTATGCCGCTGATGGCCGTGAGGTAGAAGTTGTGCACCTTGAAGAGAAAGTTCAGCTTGAAGGCCTCGCGCTCGCGCATCAGCTCCCGTCCGCCGAAGATTATGATGTAGTATGTGATAAGGGTGAAGGCGCATGTCTTGAATGTGGACAGCGGTGTCTCGCCAGGTACGAAGCGGAAGTCTTGCGGCTTGTAGCCGACAATTGGCTCGAAGACGGCCTCAAAGATGGGCCACAGCTCGAGGCCGAATGGGCGGTCGAGCGTGGGGACGCCATAATTGAGCCACGAGGGATTGCCCATTGTGTATGATTGCGGAAGGTCGGTCGTGGGAGGCTATTTGCAAGAGGCTGCCGGCGGTGTTGGGTATCCTCGAGTTGTGTCGTTGCGCAAGACGGATCGCAGAGCGCTCGAAACACCCGATGTAGTGGGAAGCTGCGTCGTCACTCACAACGGTGAGTAAACAAGCGGCAGGCGTAACAAAGATGTGGCAGCAGCGGCCAAAGGAGTGACTATCAAATGGCAAACAAAAAGGCGCGTGTGGAAGAAGTGTTCAACCCCTATGCGACACAGCAGAATGAAGTGGTTAAGAGTGATATTGCGTGCACGGTGCAGGTTTTTAAGGCCGTGATGTTTTCTGGAAAAGGAGGTCGATCTCAACGTCGGAAATGAGCCTCTTGACCTCCGCGACTTCCGCACCCGCGCCGTTTGCTCGCCAGCAATTACGACACAGTGCAGGCCGAGGCCAGCATCGGTGCTTTGATTGGCTGTACTACTTGAAGATGGTTGCCGTTGAGAGCGTTGCGCTTGTTGCTGACACAAACACGCCAAGTCTTACACGCTTTTGTAGTCTTTTCACTCAGCTTGAGCAAAGCCTGAGGCACGACAGTACTATCACTTTATCCTCCTATGACGTATTCAGGATATCTAGAGCATCAACACGTGAAAGACTGTACCTGAAAATCACTCACAGTTCACATCTGATTCTTGTTCCTCCCAAATGAGGAATCGGCGATGAATAAGGAAGCAGCGGCCGGACACCTTGGCGTCCGAAGCTGACTCGCCATGATACCTCCACCATCACAAGAACAACACCACACAATCGAAGAGAAGGGAGAATCTTTACATTCCATGTCTATAAAGGAGCCAAAGAAAAAGCCCAATGTAACTAGCCTTCCTAGCTCAAACACATCCCAAAGAACACCTTGTATGAGAAATCCCTCTGCTTTTGAAGGAAAGAAGAGCTGCGATCCATGCCTCGCCAACAAACCGCATTGCACAGCGCAAACATCGAACAAATCCGCAGTAAAAAGACCAAAAAGTGTATGTCGCCAAACTGTCAAGCTCACGAAGAAACGTTCGGGGAAATGCGGCTCGCAGCGTTCGATCCAGAATTCGCCCTCGCTCTCCCCATATGCGCTCCAGTACGTGGAGAAACAACGTTGTTGCCCGCAGAGGTCGGCCGGTGAGCGTGGCCACTATTGCTGCGCGGACGACCTGACGAGGAGCGCTTCGCAGATGATGATTCCCCTTGATGTGTAGTATGCTGCCTGCGCTGCAAAAGACGCACGCAAAGACGAGTCAGATCCACCTGATCCCAAATGCAAAGAAGAGAACCTAGACACAGAAACTCTAGGGATAGAATTAAGAGTACATTGATTCGGCCATAGAAGAATGCTCATCTTGAGAAAGTTTCTAGGGACCGCAACGAATCAACGTACCGAAGTCTGGCTACTTTGGCGCTCGTACTCCTTCGGCCGCCTGTCTCTTGTTGCATCGTCTTGGAGGCGCAGGTTCTCCAGTCGCCCTTGACTTAGCGGATCCGAGTCGTCTACACGCATTGGGGAGGTTGCCGCTGCTGTCGATGGGGCTGGCTTTGGCAGCTTTCCGTTTTGGCGGTCCTCTGCTAGTTTCGCGAGCTTGTCCCATCGATCTTGTCGGCTCTGTTCCCTTTGACTGGCATTGTTCTGCGACTCGGCGTAGTCGTGCGAGCAGTCATCGAACAGCTGTGGGTTGACTTCCATAAACAATTTCATCGCGTTGTATACCATACCATGTATCGTCCTTGATATAATCGTTAGTATGTACGCGAAGGACTGATAACAAAAGCCTTACCTGTTCCAATGTCCCTTAGAGTTTTCGTACAGGGGAGCAAACATGATGGGTAGAATGACTTCGACGTTGTCACTAACGAGGTTGCAGAAGTACTCGTTGTTCCAGAAGTAGAGTGCACGCTCAGCGACCTGGAAGTGAGGGCTAGCCACAGACTTTGCGAGTTGGTTGAAAAGCGGCTCCTGGACCTTTGCGAACTCGGCTGGGTCCATGACTTCGAAGATGTCCTCCACTTCGTTCAGGAACATGACCTCCTTCGTGCTGTTTACCTTCGGCCAGTACCGCAAGAGACCAAGTACAACCTATTCTGGTTAGCGCACGCTTGAAATGGGTGAATGGTAAATGCCTACCACCTCCTCCGTCAGGGCAGCGTCTTTCTCCAAGAATTGGACAATGCAGTATGCCAACTGCGGATGGTACATGCTAAGACTTTTGACCTTGTGCAACGGAATGAGTACTCTGGTGAGAAACAGTTTGTGCTCCTCCTTCAATGGCAGTGCGAAACCATTGATAATGGATCCCAGAATTTCGAGGAGTTCAGCGATGCCGTTAAACCTCTCCGTTTCGTATATGAATTGGAAGAAGACGTTGTTGATGGAGCGGCGGATGTATGAGCGGAGGTTCAGGAACTTGCCGTATATCCGGTGGAGGGTGGTCTTGAGGAAGTCGCGCTCCCGTGGGTCTTCCGAGTCGAACAATTCCAGCAGCTGTACGAGATTAGCACAAGTGGTGTCATGAACTCGCAACCACCTACGTTCAGCACAAAGCTGTGATCTATGTACGCCTTGGCAATGTTTGTGTTGAAGTCTTGACTTTCTATGAAGCGTAGGAAGAACTCGTAGACGACTTGGATGTGGGGCCACGCCACCTCGAGGACTGGCTCATCCTCCTCGGGGTCGAACGCTTCGCCTTGCGGGTTCATGGGCGGAGGAATCGGTCGGAACAGGTTCTTTGCGAACATCTCGACGACGCGCGGGTACATCTTCTCGGTGATGACTTGGCGGTTGTTGGCAACGTAGTCGAGTAACTCGTGCAGGGCAAGGCGCTTGATTTCCTTTGACTTCATGTCACCACTGGCGTCGTTGAAGTCGAAGATGATGTTGCATTGGTCGATCTTCTGCATGAAGAGCTCCTCTCGCTTATTCGGGGGCACTTCGTGGAACCCGGGCAGCTTCTCCAGTTCGCGCTGGCGCTGGTCTGAAATGTCGAATCGCGACGAATGCTGCCTCTTCGGTGTCCTGATGCCCTCGATGGCGTCTTTCGGGGTCGCTTGGAGTCGGTCGAAAATCAGCGACTTCTGGCCGGCTTTAGGAGGCGCGAGGTCGCCTGGCATTGTCTCGGTGGCGCCCGGCTGGGGAATATGCTGGAACTGCTCGTCAGCACTTTGAGGCCGCCTCTCCTGCAAGCTATGTATACGTACTGGAGCACTGGGGCTGATGACAACGCTCGGCGCCAGGGGCTGCCCCAACCTAGAGGGCGTCGCTGGGCCTGACGAGCCGCCATTACCAGCGCTGTTGGGGCCCGCCGCGCCCGGCTGTCCGCCAAATTGTGGTGCGCCAGTCATTGGGCCTGCAGCGCCGGTCTGGCCTGGCTGCAGCGAGCCGGTGGTGGGCTGGGTGCCGTCTGCGGCAGGCTGTATCTTGGCTCGTGCGTCGGCAAGCTGCGTCTGTGAGGAAGAGGGCGTGGGCTGGTTCGAGTTGGAGGGCGAGCTGGATGCGCCTGCCGAGGGCGATGCGGTGCCGGAGGTGGAGTCCTTCTTCTTAGATGATTTGTTACCGTCTTTGGCTCTCGCAAGCTGTTCATGCTAACCATGTTAGCTTCCGCGCTTGGGAGGGGCACGGCAGCGAGGAGGGCGGGCGGGGAGGTGCAAGGAAAGGTGACGGGGACTTACAACCCTTTGCCTAAAGCCTTTCATGTCTGCGACCGGCGCAAAAGCACGTCTGGCGGTGCCGGGGTCTGCGCGGCGAAGAGGGTCCGAGTTGGGGCTATCCTGTCCTCGAGGGGGGGTCGCAGCCAAAAGCGCCAATGCAGTTCGTGGAGGAGGTGCGCAGGCTCAGTGTCGCAGCGAGAAGGAGAGTCGGGGTCGGGCTCAGATCGACATGGGAGACGGACGCGTGCCGTGAGAGATCGTCGCTAGTGTTGGAGTTCAGGACGCAGCACGGGGGTCGGCGTCGGCGAGGAGGAGGGAGGAGCTCGCGAGCGGAGAGGGGACGGCAGCAGGAGCCCTAGCAACCGCAGAAATGACGCACACGAGGAACTGAGGTGTGTGTGCGTGTGTAGGCGCTGCAGAGAGGACGTGTGAGAAGTGTATTACGGGCAGAAGTGCAGGCTCGCCAACTCAGAGCAGCCAGCGTGAGGGCAGCCGTGGTGCTAGTCGACCGTCTCACCGATTCGCACTAGTCTGTCTGGTAGCGAATCGCGCCCGAGCTCTCTGGTAAGGACCCGCCGAGTCGTGGGTGAAGATTCGCCAGAGCACCACAACTGTGGCGTCGAAGAGGCATTGCGAGGAGCGGTCGTAGTGCAGTGGACGCAGCAGAGACACTTTTGAGCGAGCAAGCAGCTGCCTACCGCCCTTGCAGTGACATGATACGATAATCTGCTGCACTATACAACCGCACGATCCTTGCCTGAGAGAAAGGAAGCTGCGACTGTTACTGGGCGCGGAAGACGACAAAGCATTGCACACATCAATTGGAACACAGAGAGGACATTTGAGAAGTCTTGAGTTGATTTGGAAGTTGGAACTTCTTGCGACTTCCCATCGTGTGCTACAACCGGCTGTGCAGACTTCAGCTGGCCTACTCAATCATGACCACCGAACAGGACGCCATGCATACAAACGACAAACAACAGCACGCGCCTTGGCTGCCCATCCCATCACGCGCCATCTCAGTCGTCGAACACCCATGCATCGTCAAGAACATCGACAAGGGCATCACCTCGCTTGGTGGGCCTGTCAAGTTGAGCAAAGTGAGGTGCAGGCGTTCGGACACCAACACTCTACTAACAGATAACTCAGGGTCTGCGATCGAACCTGAACACATCAACTGACAGCGATGCCGGTGACAAGCTCAAACAACTCATCTCTGTCTCGCTGCGTCCAGGCGATCCGTTCGCGAAGCGTTTGCTCTCGCAGGCAGTCACCACGCACAACTTGTTGCTCAAAGTCACGGTCCCGACGCGAACGGGACGAAAGCGGAAGCGTGGTACCGCAGGACCTTTTTTGTCTGAAGAGGAGATCAATGCAGCCCCTGATGCACATGTAAATGGTGCTAGTACTCAGACCAACACGACCTACGCAGATGCTTCAACAGTTTTCAGAAGCTTACAAGACAATGCATCGACGTACAAGGTCCAGGTCGCCGGTGTGGTCGACGAGGTCCATCGATTCAGAAGTATGCATCTCCTTGTGTTCACTTGGCTGCCACTGACCATGCAGCCATGCCGGATCTGCAATACTCTGCCACGCGCAATGATACCATGGTCAACATCCGAGACCATGTCCTACCACTGAAGTGTGAGTATATCGAGGTTATCGTACATGGAAAACCTCTGATCAACATCCAGACAGTGAGCTTCAGAACTACAAGTTAAACACGGCGGCCGGCGCAGATCTGACCAAGAGCGTTGGGCCGTCAGCCGAGTTCATTCAAATGCCAATCGCTTTCAACTATCGGTATGTGGCAGCTTTGAAATACTGTTTCAGTGCTCACAAAGAATCAGATTCCAGCAAAACACTTACGTCAAGTACACTGAAACAGGTGTGGTCAATTTGCAGAAGAGTGTGGCCTACAACTCGTATACCATCATCAAGCCTACAGATGCGGAGGTGCCTGCCGGGGCCAAGTCAACTTTGCCGCCAGAGTCATCACTCACGCCATACATACAAACACTGGTCGCACAGATAAGAGCCGAACTGAAGAAGAGACCGATCATCACCAGGCATCTGCTGTACAACAAGATTGGTTGGAACAGGCGTACCCGACTGCGTCAGGCGGCTGTGTATTGCGGCTACTTCTTCGAGAGCGGCCCTTGGCGGGAGGCGCTCGTGGCATGGGGTGTCGATCCACGCAAAGACCCCATGTACCGCAAGTACCAGACTGTGTCCTTCTCGTCTTACTCGAAAGGAAGCAGGGGGAGGCACGGAAAGACATTCGACGAGCATGTTGCCAAGCTCAGTCAAATGACAGGAAAGGAGCTTGAGACCCAGCACGTCTTCGACGGCAAGACGGTGTCAGATACTGGCAGTCTCTTCCAGTTCTGCGATCTTACGGACCCGATCCTGGCGAACATGGTAGCAACCGAGGACATTCGATCGACGTGCGCACCGACATTTCAAGGATGGTATCACGTCGGCACTTGGGCGAAAGTAACCGTTGTGTTGAAGGACAAGATGAACACTATCCTCGCCGGGCAGGAACCAGACAACGCTCTTTATCAGCGCATCACCTCATGGCCAGAGCTCTGGGACGACCAGGAGATAGCCGCTACTTACAAGGCCGAAGTCAATAACCGCCAGCTCCATGTAGAGAAGAAGCGGGAGCACGACCTGATGCACAATGTGCGTTTCGCAGCACGGAACCCCAGATACGCCTTTGAGCAGATGGAGAATCCCAGCACAGAGCCACGCCAATCGACCGGGGAAGAAATTGCCGCAGAAGATGCTGAAATCCCAGAAGACATGACTGAGGAGCCTGATACGGCGCAGACGATTCTTGACGAGGGCGAGAAATCGGTGGAGGATCCAGAAGATTCCGATGAGGACGAGAGTGACAGTGAGGTTGAGAATCAGCGGAACGACGAGATATTGGGAGAAGAAGCAGACGGAGACGAGGACGACGATAGCGATGTGCCTCTTGTGCCAGGCGCAACAGCTTTTGGTGGCCTGTATCGAGCTTGAAGATTTGGCAGAGGTGTCGAGCAAAGGACTGAGTTAGATTCATCTTTAATGTTTGGAACACCAGCCTTGGAACTGGCAAACGAATTCCAAGAACTACATAATCATGCTTGAAGAATCTGCAAATACTTCCCGTCGTTTCCACATCACAAGTGAGCATGTCATGCCAGCAACGTCAAGTGCGGTCCACTTTTCCGCAGTCTTGGCCCGAGCCTCTCGGATCGCCTGAGCTTTCGTTTTCACAACCTCACCAAAGTCACGCACCACCAGCACCACCGCCCCCACCCGCACGACCCGGTCTCCGACGCCCGAACCCCCCAAAATCCCTACCGCAGCTCTCCGCCAGCCAATTGACACACAACATGTCCTTCGTGCGCTCTGCGTCGCAGGTCAGCCGAGTGGGCGCGCGAGTCCCAGCGTTCCGAGCGACACCGGTTGCGTGGACCGCTCAGCGTGCGTTCTCGCAGTCGGCTGTGAGGAAAAACGACGCGCATTCTGAGGAGACGTTTGAGGAGTTTACTGCTAGGTATGACGCATCCAGGGAGGGGCTAAGGCGAGAGGCAGGGGAGGAGGGTACCTGAGGAGAAACAGCTGCCATTGAGCGATATCGGCGTTTTGGGGAGATATGGAGCTGACATTTGTGGGTTTTTCTAGGTACGAGAAGGAGTTTGAGAAGGTCAACGATGTCTTTGAGCTTCAGGTATGTTTGTCACGGAGGGTCTTGGCTTACTCCACTACGACATGTTTTTGATTGTCAAGGATGGAGGCGGCACAGGAGAAGACTGGCACCAAGCTAACTCGTATGCAGCGGAATCTGAACAACTGCTTCGCATACGATCTCGTCCCCTCGCCCTCCGTCCTCACCGCCGCTGTCCGCGCTGCCAGGCGTGTCAACGACTTCCCCTCGGCTGTCCGGGTATTCGAGGGTACGTACTATTCCGCATTTACAACGAACTCAGCAAAACATCACACCCACGGCGTCTGATGGATATGGGCCCATCGTACTTTTCTTTCTTTCAGGCTGGCGGCCACTCAGGACACGTGCATTACTAACACAACACAGGCATCAAATTCAAGGTCGAGAACAAGGGCCAGTACACGGAATATCTCCAGGAGCTTGAGGGACTGCGTGAGGAGCTCGGCATCCCGCTGAAGGAGGCCATGTACCCTGACGAGAAGTAAACGGCTGCACCTCGGCCTATTCGTTTACGACACAACGCGAGCCGAGCCGAAACGTCTAGACGGGCGGACAGGAAAGGATGGGATGTACTACTACGTGATGTCCCAGTTGACCAGCATGACGGGTACTGTGACCACTTGGAGCATTGGGCGGCGGTAGATGAGCGGTATGACGCTGTAGTAGATGTACAGATTTCTTTTGACTTTGAATGATGTGTTTGCGTGCGGCTGTGATGTCTCATCCATGACCTTTTCAAAGCAGGAGCAACAACATCTGGAAGACTAACGAAGGTACACAATCTAAAATCACGGGTCAACTGACTAACTAAATTGCAATACGCGATACCACGCAGAGAAATGCCATCATGGATGGAATCGATGTAAGACTATCCGAGTGAAAAGCAGCGCGAATTATAACCTCCCAGTTGGAGTATGTGAAGGGAGACAGGATAAATTGATGCAATAAATGTTTTGATTGGCGCACGGCAAAACAAAGCATAGTAGCATGCCACGTGAGGGCGCGACGGGATTGGCGCGTCGACGAACTCGGCCCAATCTGTCACCGAAATCGCCTCGCACCAACATCACGTCCTGGAGCCTTCTCCGTGACATGGACGGACGGGCGCAATGGCTGAGTCGCAAGCCATGAGCGTCCTCGACGAATGCGTCTACGATGTGAGTTCTCTCTTCCTGCAGGCATGCGACGATAACGCACAGATATGGCGAATCCCTGCATCTCTCCGCAGATCAAATGAGTCGCGCACTTGCTGAACGCCACACGCAGGACCCTTCGCAACTCTCACAGCTGCTGCGGCAGCGCGCGACAGGCAGCAATCGGGTTGTGCACTTCACTACGTCGACTGAGAGTGACCAGTCCGTCTTTGGTGCCTCGGTTCCTGCCGCTGCGATACCAGACCACGCCGTGCCTTCCCCGTTCGATTCGAGACGCGTCGCAACATCGTCGAGACATGTCCAGCCCGCGCTTCCGACTCACCACAGCGCACCCACGAGCACGGGATTTGTAAAGGAGACGGCCGACGGCGCCCTCAAGATGCACCACAGCTTCAGCGGCCTCGATGCGCCTGGCGACACGCAGCCCGACAGCCAACTGTACAGGGACTACACCAGCGGCGTACACGGAACGTCAGATCTGGCGTCAATGGTCACCTCAAAGCTCCAACCGCCGAAGTCTTTGTTTACCGAGCACGAGGACGACGATGAGGGCGACAGTCCGACAGACGACGTTGAGTTCGTGGAGTCCAGCCAGCCTCAGCAGGAAAGCCCGAACGTCACTAGCCCTACGGTCATACACGACGACGATGTGCTAGGCGAGTCTCCGTCGGGAAACTATGCGCCGACCAGCCCGCTCAAGTTCGAGACTCCAGGCATGGCAGGCAGGAAGAGGGACAGCTCGGGTCAGATGCTCAGCTCGGCTGCTCGCACCAACATCACGCCAGGGACTGTTGTGTCTGCTGCTTTTGCCTTTGCAGACCTCGGGGGTGGACTGCCGAAGATGTCGCTGACGCAGCTCTACGGTGCCACGCAGGCTCCCACCTCACCCGTCCTGGCAGAGGTGTTTGAAGATGCTGCCTTTACGCGGCCCTCGCCAAACTTCACCCAGGCGCGACACACGAGTCCAATCCTTGCACTGTCTAGCCCTATCAAAGCCATGCAGAGTGAGACGCCACGGACTGACCCAGCCTTTCGATCGTCTAGCGAGCCGCGAGCGGAATATGTGTCGATGAAGGAGTCGCAAGAACGGCGCAGGCGCACAACGCGCGATCAGCCAGTGCAGCTGGTGGAAGAGGACAGCTGGGAGACGCCCACAGTCGTGCAATTGCGCCTGCAGAAGAAAAAGCAAAGGGAGAATTTGGAACGCAGAGCTGCCATGTCATTCGCGAATGTCTCAGCGCCCGCACCTGCCGCGCCTACGTCACCGATGAAGCGCAAAGGGGCGTTCAAGACATCTTTCGCCATCACATCCAAGACGTCAAGACGGACGGTGGCTGCTCACGGAGGTGAAGACGAGCTTGCCGCAGTGATGAGACACAATGGCACGGGCAATAGCGTGCAAGTGCCCAAAACTTCTTCTCACCCTGTTCGCACGCAGTCAAGTCGCACGCCCAAGGACTCCTCGCAAGACGCAACCCCTTCCTCTCAACTTCAGCGCGAATCAAACTTCCACGCACCTGCAATTGGCTCGCAGCATAGGGATCTCACTGAGCCCCAAAGCAGCAAAGGTTCCATAGCTGTCATGGACTCTCAACCAGATGCCACCGCCGACTATGATAGCATTCCTCGCCCCAAGTCGCTGCGCTATCCTTCTTCACCGTCTACCAACCAGTACAGCATCAATCAAACTACGATGGGCGGCAAGACTGGCTATACAAATCAGGTTATATCTTCTTCCATGCCTCCAATGCCACCACGTTCGAGCCAAGACCAAGACGAAGAACAGGTCGTGCCAGAAGAGGAAGTCACACCTGAAGATGAGAATCCTATTCCAAGCAGCCCTCCGCTCATTGGGCCTGAGGATGCTGGTGAGAAGCAAGAGCTTGTCTATGATGAGCACGAGCATGGGTACGACGAGTACAATGAAATGGCTGGCGTGCGGGACTCTGTGGAGCCTCTGGCGGTTAACGGGGATGTGGAAATGGCAGAGGATGAGGATTTGCCAGTAGCAGAGCCAGAACATGAGCAGGAACAAACGGCTGGCTCACAGCCCGGCGAAAATGAGGACGGGGATGAGCTCGACTTGGTGCAGCCGCAGAAAGTCGATTTGGAGGAAGATGAAGAGGTCCCCGAGACCTTGGAGCAAGATGGTGCACACGACACTCTATCAGACCCTGATGATCTACCGCACATTTCGGACCCCTCAGGCCTCGTGCGCGACGAGTCAATGGCGGCCCCTCAGCCACCTCGCATGCAGCGTCAGAACACTGTGCCTGAGACTGACGCACTTGAGGAAACGCAGCCATCACACCTTCAAGTCGCCGAATCCACTCTTCAGGACAGCGAGATGGAGGTTCTCGTAGCTGACGAGCTCGGTGCGCCACATCAGACTAACAGTACCGAACCTTTCCATACCGCTCGAGAAGATGCCTCTGGTTCCCAGGACGACCAGCCACCGCCAGCAAGCTCGAGGGAAGTAGGTAGCGACACTATACAGGCTAACGAGCGCCTTCGCTCACTACAAGACATCTACAATCTTCCGGAGACTCAACAGGAGGAAGAGATCGAGATGCCTCGTCTGAGTGGTCTGGATGAGAATGAAGAGGACGCCTTCTTGAGCAATTCCTCACCCGCGCCCCCTTCAGCCAAGCGCCGGAAGGTCACATACACTGCGAAGCGTAAGATCTTCCGCAGTCCTCTCAAATCGATGGCCCCGGCGGATGTGCAAATGGATCAATTGCCCTCGTCTCCGCTCGACCAGGCCCGCGCAATGCAGCACGAGGATGCTCCGGTAGTATCGACCCAAGATCGAGAGCAGCAGGGCGCATTGGCGGCAGGGCAAGCTCGAGAGGGTGCTGAAGGCCTTCACGCAAGGCAAGCCAAATTTAAATCAAAAGCAGTCGCTCGACCTCCGAAAGCGCAGAATCAGAAGAAGGGCGCTCTGAAGCCTGTGGGCAATGTTGAGAAGCTGTTGTCGTCCGCCCTCAAGTCACCATCTAAGCCCAATGGAATCGCTGAAGGCCGCAGAAGCACACCGGTCACACCGTCAAGGCGGCGTCTGGATGGTCGCGACATTGCTGCCGATGTCGTGATGCCAGATGTAAATGAAGAGCGAGACGAACTGGCGGATACAACGCCTGAACCTCCTGAGCCAGCTGACGATGAGGCTGCTATTGTTCCCATCACAGATCACGGTGAGGAACCTGTGGGAAATATCATCATGCCGAATCGAGTACTCGCTTCATGGCCTGGCAGCCACTTCTATCCGGCGACCTGTCTGGGCCGTGTTGTTGGTCGTCAGTTGCAGGTCCGCTTTGACGATGGTAACACCACCAGCTTGGATGCCACACAAGTCCGCGCGCTGGATTTGCGGCCCGGGGACCTCGTCAAGGTCGACGTGACCGGGATGAAGAGGCATACATATGTCGTACTTGGTTTCAAGGATAAAGTCGAGGATGTTGGAGGGGAGGAGCTGCTCACTACAGATCGGCTCGGTTATGCTACTGTCGTACTGGGAGAGAAGACACGCGATAGCCTTCCGAGCGCCGAAGCCGTGCAAGCTGCTGCAAAGCCCATTGCCGTACCGATCGGAAGCATCTATCTGACGACCCAGCTGTGGACGAGGCTTCGCGATCGATTGTTCAGCTTCTCTCCGCCAGCATCGCCTACCAAATCTGCATCTTTCATGGGCACGCCTGTGTCTGCCGTAGATCCCATAATTACACCCTCGTTCACCAGACGAGGTACCACCGCGCCATCGCTACTGAAGGACGTCACCACTCGCGCCGCATCTGTCGCGTCCTCCTCTGCACGCTCAGGTACAGGTGTGTTCTCGAACATGGCATTTGTGCTCACGTCAACTGCAACCGACGTGGACAAAGACGCTATTGAGAAGATTATCAAGACGCAGGGTGGCCAAGTGCTGGACAAGGGCTTCCACGAACTGTTTGACTACGAGTCTGCCGACGCGCCACCATCGTCACATGGCCGCCGTAATTCCACTTCAGTTGCCGGCGGATCTGCTGGCTTATCGCTCAAACCAGCATACCAGGATCTCGGCTTCGTTGCGCTCATCTCAGATTCATTTTCGCGCAGCACAAAGTACATGCAAGCACTCGCACTCAATGTGCCCTGTCTGCACCTACGCTGGGTCAATGACTCACTCTCAGCCTCGCGCGCAGCACCATTCTCACGCTACCTCCTCCCAGCCGGCGTCTCCAAATTTCTCGATCCCAACGGCGTCGTGCGCTCACGCACAATGAACGTCTACGACCCTGCAGCCGAAGACATGTCCTTCGCCCAAGTTCTCAGCGATCGTGACCTTCTCCTCCAAGGCCAAACCGTTCTCCTCGTCACCGGCAAATCTAAAAAGGAAACCGAAAAGCGCCAACCCTTCGTCTTTCTCACGCACGCCCTCGGCGCCGCGAACGTCGGGCGCTGCGCTGACCTCACATCGCTAGCAGACGGCGAGTGGGACTGGATTTATGTTGATAACGGCGAGGCGGGCGTTGCTGACGCTGCTGCCGAGCTCTTCGGAACCGGCGGCAAGCCTTTTGCGAAAGGCAAAAAGGGCAAGAAGCGTAAGCGCGATGAGACGGAGGAGAAGGAGGAACTTGTTGCTAGGGGAATGGTGGACGGCAAGAAGGTGAAGATAACGTGTTCGGAATTTGTGATTCAGAGTTTGATTCTCGGGGCGCTGGTTGAGGAGTAAGGGTATGGGTCTTGGGGCCTTTTTTCTGCGACAAGGTGTTATTATATCATGTTTATAGGATGGGAGGGCGTGTTTTATGTCGGGCATCGGCACTTATCTACGGATAGGGGTGCTGGTGCATTTATGGGAGTATGTATATAGCGTAGCGTGGCGTTCTATGTGTGTAAGAGGGCGGTTATGTATGAATACGAGATGGAGAGAGAGCGAATAGCGTCGATATCATATCCGAGCGAGATGCACCAACAGCAACAGTCTCAACGCAAAGACCTCTATACATTGATCAAAAGCGAAAACATCAGTCTATTACACGCGCATAACTCATTTGCTTACCTCCCTGCAATAATCCATACGCCGTCCCGCGTCATACTCGACGGCATGGCTTTATCTACGCATTTCACCTCACATGGAAAAAAAGCTTCTAAGCAATTGAGCGTTCATGTTCATCGCTGCGAGGAAGAGATCGAAGAGTTTCACTGAATACCAAGATAGCACCGTGTTGTGAGTCCAATATACAGTATACTTGTACTAAATTATTCTATTCGTTGTATGTTCAGCAACGAAAGGTCGATGTCTGACAATAATTGACGACGTTCAATCGCGCCTATTCGCTCTCATCCCATGCTTTTTTGGGGTTGTGTTCATGTTGAAAATTAGGATTTGTGATGTATTGCGGACGGTTTGAAGGGATGCCTGGAGGCAATTCATGTCATGTCTTACAGAGTACTAGTTGCGCGGGCCCACGTGCGGCTTGGGTGTGACTAGAAGGAGCAAACTCTTCGGTGAACACGTTTGTGTCCTCTTATGCGCACGGCGGCTCGACTGCGCGATTCTTGGAGGTGATGGTACTGTTTGAGCTACTTCTTTTGGAGTAAGTGTGTCCTTGACACACTCGACACGAAACCCTTCGTACCCAGATAAAAGCTATCAAACACAACAATATGTCTCTAACCATTCCTCCGTTGCTCAAAACCCACTTTCCCTCAAGAACCCCTCAAACGTCCCAAAGTCCTCCCAACCTCCTTGTTCCCTCACAGCACACTGACTCCTCTCCACTCCTTCCTTCGCGCCCGGCCCATAGTACTCGTACTCCCTTATCATCAGCAGATTGTCCAACAACTCTTTACTCCCTCCAAAATCCTCAAGCGGCACTTCCTCGAACTCGCACTTCTTCCCCATGTACACTTCCACAGCTTTGCACACGTCAAGCGGCGTGAACCATCCCGACGCAGCTAGAATGTGCTCTGGCTTGGCTGGCGGCCCGGAAAGCGTCGAAGCAACGAACTTGCCAAAGTCGCGCGGCACATCGAGCATCGGGATCTGCGTGTCGGGATGGAAGAGCCAGGATAACGTGTAACTGTTTCCATCGGCGGAGGGCTTGATACTCCCAGGTACATTACTCATGAAATACGCAGGCATAACGAAAGTCGCTGGCTGCCCCACACCCAATATGTACTCCTCGACCATAGCCTTGGAATCGAAATGGTGCAGATTATGCAGCTTTCCTTCAGTGATTTTGGATACGTAGGGCAGGGAAGACCAGATTAGATGCGACACGCCCGCGGCGAGACATGCGTCGGTGAGGTTTTTGCCTTGTTGGACTTCGTGCTCGAGGGTGCCTTTTTCCCAGTAATTTGTCACGCCGAAGACGGCGGTTGAGTTTTGGATGGCGGCGAGGAGGGAGTCTTTGGAGTTGAGATCGGCCTGGGAGGGAGGGGGATGTTAGCTTGTGGTTGTGGTTGTGTGCTTTCTTGTGTTCGGGGGGATACATATGTAGTGACTTACTGAAACCATC
>Ga0265798_10001438_pt1 | contig 37113 bp, 23 predicted proteins | sample P3T30metagenome_FD_192430 | JGI IMG/M metagenome (GOLD analysis project Ga0265798, IMG submission 192430) | Plant litter microbial communities from East Loma Ridge, Irvine, California - P3 T30 | ecosystem: Environmental > Terrestrial > Plant litter > Unclassified | place: USA: California...
AATCAGACATCAAAAAAAATGTTGAAACGTTAAAAAAATTTGATCCAAAAAATTGCATCCCAACGAATTAAAACTATCTTTGAACTTTAATCACATTTATTTTCATTCAAAATGAACGAAGGAACCATTAAATTTTTCAACGAGACCAAAGGTTTCGGATTCATCACCCCGAGAGACGGAGGTGCTGACCTGTTCGTACACGTTACAGGATTGAATGGCCGTGTTCGTGAGAACGACAAAGTTACTTACGAAGTACAACAGGGAAAAAGAGGACCAAGCGCAGTAAACGTTACCGTTATCTAAGATATCCCAGTACCTGTAAAATTGCTAAAGCCGCCTTGTATGAGGTGGCTTTTTTTATGGGTCGAACATCAGAGATATGCGAGGTTCAGGTCACGGGCGCCAATTGACAGCTTGACGCGCCTTCCGAAGTTCAGGGCAACGTTCCGGCCGGGATTGTGGCCGATGGGTAATCCGAAAACGATCGGAAAATCGTAATCTTTGAAAAAATCGAGTACCATCAGACGAAAGGCGGCCTGAATGGTAGCTTCATTTGGCTCGGGAAACTCGGGAACCATGCAGTTGCTTGTCTCGTTGTCCTTTATCGGAATATTAAAATCGCCGATCAGAAGCGCCTTTAGGCTACTGAATTTACCGGAGCGTCTCATCGCATAAAGCATTCGCTCGATGCTCATGAGGTTTTCAAAAGTATCTTCGACGAACAGGATTTTTCCATCGGTATCGATGTCGGACGGCGTTCCGATCACCGTATGCAGAATAGAAAGGTTTCCACCGATCAGTTCGCCCTCGACGTTTGCCGTCTTGTGATTTTCAAGATTGTCGAAATCGAAATTTGGCGTCGCGTCAAACAGCAGATCGCGCAGACTTTCGAGATCGCGAGCTCCCGCTGTGGCAAATCCGAAAAGCATGGCGCCATGTATCGTTTCCACCTTAAAATTGCGGTTTACATGAGCGTGCAGATACGTGATGTCGCTGAATCCGACGAGCCATTTGGGAAATTGGCTGAATCGTGAAAAGTCGAGCTGATCGAGAATCTGGACCGTCCCGTAACCGCCCCGCATGAAAAAGACCGCTTTTACATTTTCATCGTCAAAAGCGCGCTGCAGGTCGCGGAGCCTGACCTCCGGACCGGCCGAAAACTGGCAATGTCCCTCATTGGTCACCGTTTCGCCCACGATCGTTTTCAGTCCCCATTTTTCAAAGACGTCAGTTACAAAATCACTGTCGTAAACCCCTTTCCGTGCGATGTTGACAAGATAAACGGTATCGCCTTTTTTGAGGTTGGATGGTCGGATCATAGAATGTTTTGGAATTAGCGGATGTGATAATTAGCGGATTAGCGAATGTGATAATTAGCGAATTAGCGGATGTGATAATTAGCGAATTAGCGGATGTGATAATTAGCGAATTAGCGAATGTGATATTTAGCGAATGAATAAAGATTGTAACATGGAAGACAAATATCTGTCAAAATTCAGGATAAAACTAATTAGTGATTTTACATGCATCGACTGATTAAAATAGCAAAGTCTGATAGGACACCCATTCGCTAATTCGCTAATTCGCTAATTCGCTAATCATCTAATTCGCTAATTATGCAATACCTGGCATTTCCCACAAAAAAAGCTCCGCCGTTTTTTCTTCCCGGTTTCCTTCTTGATCATAGGCAGATCGCAGCGCTTGCATTTCTTTTTCGTATACGCTTCCCAATGGCGCTTGAGTTCGCCTTTTTTTTTCAGATCGAGGAATTCCTGAGCATATGAGACGACTTCCTCCAGTAATTTTTTCTTCTTGGCAGATGGTATTTTACCGGTTTTCGATTCCGGATGGATGCGCGCCCGATACAATACCTCGGTCTTAATGATGTTGCCCACGCCCGCGAAAATATCCTGTTCGAGCAGCACATCGCAAATCATCTCATCGGCGTTTGCTTTGAGTTTTTTGCGCGCTTTGGCTTCGCTCCATTTCGGGTTCATCACATCGGCAGAGAAATCGTAGTCGTTCTCAATGTTTCCCTCGATAAGCTTCACGTGGGAAGCATAAAAGTAAAGTACGCCATTGGGGAATGTCAGTCCGAGCCGGACCTGGGATTTGCGTTTTTCATCTACAGAGTACGACCCGAACATCAGGAAATGGATCCGGACATAAAAATCATTGAACGAGATTAAAAAGTGTTTGCCCCACGTCCTTAGCGAAACCACTTTCTTATTGACCAGACGATCGATGTCGATTTTAGCGTTTCCCTCGACCTCCAGAATTTTATGGCCTTCGAAATGAGCCGCATCTTCATGCAGGATTTTTAGCGTCGGACCTTCTGGCATCTGTTATATAGTAGTAAGGTTTTAAAATTTTTGGACAGAAATCTGTTGAACTCTTCCTTCATTATTCATTATTAATTATTAATTATTAATTTAAATCACGCTCCCTGTCCCATATTCACCATCAACCCGCCATCCATAAAATATGTGCTTCCCGTAACGTAATCTGCATCGGACGAAGCCAAAAAAACCGCCAGTTTCGCGATCTCTATCGGCTCACCCGGACGTCCGATCGGAATATGCTCCGATTTGCTTTCACGCACCGACTTGCTGTCCATGGCCTGTTGGTTCATCGGCGTCAGGATCATGCCTGGCCCGATATTGTTTACCGTGATGCCGAACGGCGCAAGTTCCAAAGCCATCGTCCGCATAAACATCCGGACGGCTCCTTTGCTGGCATTGTAGTCGGAATTTCCGGCAGCGGCGATATCCTCATGGACGGAAGAAATGTTGATGATCTTCGCTCCCCTACTCGCTTCCGCACGCTGGGCCAACCATCGCGTGGCAAAAAATATGCTGTATACGTTGGTGCGTATGACGGTATCGAACTGGTCGGTTTCCATTTGCGCCAGCGGCACATTTGAACCGTTGACGGCAGCGTTATTGATCAGAATATCCACTTTCCCGAAATGCTTTTCCGCACGATCGAGAGCATTGACTACCTGTTTTTCCTTTGAAACATCAATTTTGATAACGAGCACTTTTCGTCCCGTTTTTTTGATGAACGATTCGGTTTCGACAATACCTTCCCTGTCGGAATGATAGCAAATCGCAATATCGGCACCCTCCGATGCGTAAGCCATGGCGATCGCCTGCCCGATCCCTGAATCTGCGCCCGTGACGAACGCGACTTTACCTTCCAGTCTCATATCTGAAATTTAAAAAAGGAACAGCCGCGCAATGCGACCATTCCCGTGATGTAACCTGTTATTTCTTTTGTGCCATCGCCTGCTTCAACTGATTGTCGACGTTCGCGATCTTCGTGTCGTAATTCGAACCATTGCCCATTCCTTTTGCCCGGCCGTATGCGTCTTTGGCTCTTTGGTAATGTTTTCCGGATTCGGTAAAGTTCTTGTTGTCAAAGTGAAGTTTGGCAAGGCCCGCTTCAGCATCGCCCATCATCCGGAGGTTGTTTTCGGAGTTATCCCCTTTTCCCATCAGGTAATCCAGGTCGCTGATCGCCGTCATATAGTGAGCGGACGAAGGTTCCATTTTCAACGCGGCTTCTATTCTCGTACGCCGGCAGGACGCATCCGGATTTTTAGCCAGTGCACGGCCGGCTGCTCTCATTGCTTCAGAAAAGTTGTTGTCCCTTTGAGCTGATTGCGCCTGTTGGCAAAGTTCGGCCTCGGTTTGACTGAATGCAGCGCCACCGGCAAACAACATTGCGATAAGAAGTAATTTTTTCATAATATCCTGTTTTTGTAGTTGCTTAAATTTAAGGTTTTGGTGCTTTTTCCAAATTGGCGTTAACATTTATTTGGGCGCACCGGCAATTTGTAGTCAGGGTCATTAGTACATCAATGGCGTCCGTCGGGCAAAAAAAAAACCGTCCCTGAACAGAGACGGCTTTCCAAATAACCAAAATTTGTTATTTTTTGATCAATCGCTGGCTGGCAACGCCCTGATCAGTTGTAAGTTTTACGATGTAAACACCTGCGGCAAGATCCTGAACGTTCATTACGCCTTCAGCCGAAGCTTCGAATGACTGGTTCATCACGCGCTGTCCGGTGACGTTGTAAATTTCGGCAGATTGAAGCTGAACACCATTTTTCACTGAAATGTTAAGCACGTTTTGAGTCGGGTTCGGATATAGTCCAACCAAACCTTTTGTAATATCGCCTGTTTTCAGGTCGTTTGTGATGTTCACTATATAATCCTCGATTTCACCAAAATTATTATCCGGAGACAATGGGCTGCAAGCATAAGTCGCGTTGAAAGCCGCATCTGTAGTAGCAGACGTCAGGACGCGCATGCGGGTATTTCCTTCCAGAGCGGTATCGGGAACCGTAATGCTTGAAGTAAGCGTTTCGTCAAGTCCGGTACCTACATCTGTAAATTCGTCTTCCCCAAAAGCGCCATCCTGGTTGTAATCGATCCAGACTCCGACCGATTCGAACAACCATCCTTCTCCTGACGGGCCTACCGTTACCGAAATCGGATACGATTGTCCGGCCATAAGTTCTACCGCATCAAATTCACCTGAATAGTTGGTATAACCATCTGTACCGCAATCTGAAGTATTATCGATTGTTCCGAAAGTTACGTTCAGCATAATATCGCCATCCGTACAGTTAAGCGGGTTGTCAACACCCGGAGTACAGTAACAGTCCGCAACCGGGCTTTGTGCTACGGCAATAACTTCTGACGTATCGCTCTCGCCGCTTGCAACGCAAGTTACTGTAATGCGGTAAGAAGTGCCTGCCGCTTGCGTAACTGTAAATTCACCCAACGACTGTTCGTCGCCTGAGTCAACCCAGGTAGTACCTCCATCGGTTGAAGTTTCCAATTGGTACAAAAAGCCGATGAACGCACCGCCGACAGAAGCCGAAACCGTGAATTCCGTTCCTCCGCAAACCGCCGTCTCGCTCGCCGTGATCGCGCCTATTTCAGGGGTTCCCGTACAAGGTACACCTGCTGCTACTGTTAATGTGTAATCTTCGGTTTCACCATACGTGCCCAGAGTAACGCATCCTGAATTCGCTACTGCGTAAAGGGCGGCCGGATCAGCACTTAACGTGAATACGTTCCTGACACGCATACGGGTCGTACCTGTAAGTGCGCTTTCAGGGATCAGGATACTGGTTGAAACCGTTCCGCCTTCGGCATAACCGACATAATAAAATTCATCGGCTTCAAAAGTCTGGTTTTGGTTAAAGTCGATAAATACACCGATGGATTCTCCTCCACCGTCACCGGTTGTAACACTTAAAGTGTATGCCTGCCCGGTTGTAACGGCTCCGGCAGTACCCGTAGTAAAGTCTCCGTAACCACCGGTCCCGCAGGAACTGTCGTTATCGATGCCCGCGAAGGTCACATTCTGAATTTCGTCCGAAAGCGAACAATTCGATGATGGAGTGGCACAGTACTGGCTGTAACCCAACCCTGACATGGTCAGAAAAAGTGCAAGAAATGAATTCCTGCACGCGCTAAGAGTAATTTTCATATCAATAGGAATTATTTAAGTTACGTATTTAAATGTCTAGTTCTCTCAAAGTTACCTAATTAATTGAGATGTGACGAACGAAATATCTTATTAATAAGTTAAAGTTAGAATTACGTAACAACAAAAAAAAGATCGCATTGTAATTTTCATAAAAGATCCATCGTGAGCCCAACCAAAAAACCACTGCTATGTTTTAACGACCGCGGAATCTTCTGCGAGGTTGCCAACGTGTATCTCGATCCGTGGCGGCCCGTCGAAAATGCGATTATCACCCACGGCCATTCCGACCACTCGAGATGGGGACACAAAAATTACATTACGCACCGTCAGAACGTACCTATTATCAAGCACCGTCTTGGGAATATCAACGTCGCGGGTGTGGAATGGGGCGAAACCTTTTCAGTAAACGGCGTTACGTTCTCGCTGTTCCCGGCGGGCCATATCGTCGGAAGTTCGCAGGTCAAGGTGGAATATAAAGGAGAAGTCTGGGTTTTTACGGGAGATTATAAAACGCAGGACGACGGGATTTCTACGCCTTACGAAGTAGTCAAATGCCATACCTTCATTACGGAATGCACGTTCGGCTTGCCTGCCTTTAACTGGCTCCCACAGGACGAAGTTTTCGAGGATGTCAATAACTGGTGGGCCGAAAACCGTGCGGAGAAAAAAACATCCGTCATTTTCGGATACACGCTCGGCAAAGCTCAGAATATTATCAGGCATCTGGACACCTCCATCGGAAAAATATATACACACGGCGCAGTCGAAAACATGACGCAGGTCGTCCGGCAACTCGTCGACCTTCCGCCTACCGAACTCATCACGCGCGATACCAGAAAAGAAGACCTGCTCGGGAATGTCGTCGTAGCTCCGCCCAGCGCCCACGGATCGGTATGGCTCAGGAAAATGGCGCCATTCGTGACCGCTACCGCATCGGGCTGGATGGCGTTTCGCGGAGCAAGGGCAAGACGCGCAATCGACAAAGGTTTTGTGTTGTCCGATCATTGCGACTGGTACGGACTGCTTGATTCCATAAAGGCGACCGGTTGCGAAAAAGTGATCGCGACACATGGCTATTCCGATATTTTTTCGCGATATCTCCGGGAGGAATTAGGGTACGACGCCCGGACTGCCAAAACGCAGTACGAAGGGGAATCTGCGGAAATGGGAACAAGCCACGAAGGCGATGAAGCATCCGAAAAGGAATTGGAGAACGCGAATGAAATCAGTGTGGATGACAACGTGAAACTGGAAAAAAGCATCCGGACACTGCTTACCTAACCAAGTAAAATTTCTTCAAACCCACCTCTGCCAATCCACATGAAAAACTTCGCCAACCTCATAAAAGCCCTGGATTCCTCCAACAAAACGTCGGTTAAGGTCGATGCTCTGACGGAGTATTTCCGGCATGCGTCCGATGAAGACAAGGTGTGGACGATCGCAATCCTGTCGCACCGGCGGCCTCCGCGCCCGGTCAATACGACGCTGCTGCGCTTATGGGCCAACGAACTGGCGAATATTCCGCTGTGGCTTTTCGAGGAAAGCTACCACATCGTGGGCGACCTTGCCGAGACCATTGCGCTTGTGATTCCGGTTACCAGGGAACATTCTGATAAACCGCTTACCGAATACATGCGTGAAATGATCTCGCTTAAGAAAAAATCCGACGAGGAAAAACGCGCATATCTCCACGAGAACTGGCTCGCCCTTAATTTTTACGAACGTTTGGTTTTTACGAAATTAATCACGGGAAGCTTTCGTATCGGCGTGAGCCAGAAACTCATGACGCGCGCACTCTCCAAAGCGGTCGAGGTCGACGAGGATCTTATCGCGCACAAGCTCATGGGCGAATGGAATCCCGATACGGTAAGCTTTCAGGAGTTGATTCTCGAGGAAAAAAGTTCGGATTTCCTGTCGAAACCCTATCCGTTTTACCTCGCGTATGCGATCGAGGGCAATGTGTCCGATCTTGGAAACGCCCAGGACTGGAGTATCGAACACAAATGGGACGGCATCCGCTCCCAATCGATCATCCGCGACGGGCACCTGTTCATCTGGTCGCGGGGAGAGGAATTGGTAACCGATAAATATCCGGAGTTTCATTCGTTTGCCGGAATCATTCCGGACGGAACCGTAATCGATGGGGAGATCCTTCCTTTCATCGACGGACAGATCGGCACGTTTAACGATTTACAGACGAGAATCGGACGCAAAACGGTTTCGGCCTCCATCCTGAAATCGAATCCTTGCATCATCAAGGCTTACGACCTTCTGGAATGGCAAGGCGAAGATATCCGGACGAAACCGTATCAGGAACGACGGAAATTGCTTGAAGATTTATTTTCGGACATTCCTCACGGCGCGATACCGTTGCATTTGTCGGAGCGCATCACATTGAATTCCTGGGAAGAGGTTTCGTCGGAACGCGACCGCGCGCGGGAATTGCATTCCGAAGGCCTCATGATCAAAAGAAACGATTCTCCTTATCAGGTCGGACGCAAAAAAGGCGACTGGTGGAAATGGAAGATCGAGCCGCTCGTCATCGACGCCGTTCTGACGTACGCCATGCGCGGACACGGACGCCGTTCCAATTTATTCACCGATTATACGTTTGCCCTCTGGCAGGACAAGCCGGACGGCGAGCGGGAACTAGTCACGTTTGCCAAAGCATATTCCGGGCTTACCGATGCGGAATTCAGAAAAGTCGACAACTGGATCCAAAAGAACACGTTAGAGCGTTTCGGCCCCGTCCGCAGCGTGACGCCGGAATTGGTTTTTGAGATTGGTTTCGAGGGGATCTCGCTTTCCAAACGGCACAAAAGCGGAGTCGCCACGCGCTTCCCCAGGATTCTGAGATGGAGGCACGACAAAAAAATTGGGGAAGCGAATTCCATCGATGACCTCAAGGCGTTGATTTGTTAAAAACGACTGTCGAACGTCAAATGTCGAACGAGACAAACCAACAAAATACATTGATGAACAAATTTTTAAACAAATGATCGTTCGACTTTAGACCTTTGACTTTTGACTTTCGAAATTTGACAGATGGTCGTTCGATTTTTGTCGTTCGACTTTTGACTTTCGACTTTTGACATACCCTATGAACAGACAGCAACTTTTCGACAAAGCAGAATCCTGGTTCGCATCTCAGGAATGGCAGGCATTTCCGTTCCAGAAAGAAACCTGGACGGCGTTCCTCCAGGGCAAGCACGGACTTTTAAACGCCCCGACGGGAAGCGGCAAAACGTATGCGCTTTGGGTTCCGATATTGTTGGATTACATCAAAAAACATCCGGACCCCGCCAAATACAAATCGGGTCTGAAGGCTGTCTGGATCACGCCGTTGCGGGCCTTGTCTGTCGAGATCAAGCAGGCCGCCGAACGTTTGGTACAAGGTCTGGGCGTTCCGTTCGAGGTAGCGATCCGGTCGGGCGATACGTCTGCGGCCGAAAGGGCGAAACAGTCTCGAAAAATGCCGGATCTGCTCATCACAACTCCAGAAAGCCTCCAGTTGTTGCTTGCATCCAAGGATTATCCGGCGATGTTCAAAAATTGTACGGCGATCGTAGTCGACGAATGGCACGAACTGCTCGGAACCAAACGCGGCGTCCAGATGGAGCTTGGCCTTTCCCGCCTCAAAACGATCGCCCCGAACCTGCGTATATGGGGAATATCGGCCACGATCGGAAATCTTGAACAGGCGCGCCAGGTGCTGCTCGGCACCGATTCTGAAGCATATAAAAACTCCGTGCTGGTCAAGGCCGTGCTGCATAAAAAGACACGCGTCGTTTCTATCATTCCTGAAAAAATGGAGAGTTATCCATGGCGGGGGCACATGGGATTCCATCTCATAGACGACGTGGCGAAAATCATACGGGAAAGCCGGACGACCTTGATTTTCACCAACGTCCGATCGGCCTGCGAACTTTGGTACCAGCGTCTTCTAGATAAATATCCGGAATTTGCCGGAGAGATCGCCATGCACCACGGAAGCATCGACCGGGACGTGCGCATCTGGGTAGAGAATGCCATCCGCGAGGAAAAATTGAAAGCCGTCGTATGTACCTCGAGTCTTGACCTGGGCGTTGATTTCGCACCTGTCGAGACGATTATCCAGATCGGAGGCCCTAAAGGTGTTGCCCGATTCATGCAACGCGCCGGACGCTCCAACCACAAGCCCGGGAAAGAAAGCCTGATTTATTTCCTGGCGACGCACGCCATCGAGCTCGTGGAAGCATCGGCGCTGAAAAAAGCGGTCGAGCAATCGGTTGTGGAAGACCGAATTCCGTACCTGAATTCATGGGACGTGCTGATCCAGTACCTGAATACTTTGGCGGTGTCCGACGGATTTTTTGCAGACGAGATTTTTGAAGAAGTCAAATCGACGTTCTGCTATCAGGCGATGGAACGCCAGCAGTTCCAGTGGTGCCTGAATTTTATCGTCCACGGGAGCCAAAGCCTGAGCGCTTACGACGAGTATAAAAAAGTGGAGATCCAGGAAGACGGGTCATATAAAATCACAAAGCGTTCGATCGCGACCCAGCACAGAATGTCCATCGGGACCATTGTAAGCGATGCCGTCATGCAGGTAAAATTTATGTCCGGCGGCTTCGTCGGAACGATCGAGGAATGGTTCATATCGAAGCTAAAGCCAGGAGACGTGTTCCAGTTCGCAGGCCGCCAACTGGAATTGTACCGGGTAAAAAACATGCAGGTGCTGGTCAGGAAAGCCGATCGGAAACCGACGCGTTTCGCAAGCTGGATGGGCGGTCGCCTGGCACTATCGGCACAAATGAGCGAATTGCTGCGACAGGAATTATACTCGGCCAACCACGGCAAAAAATCTCCTGAATTGGAAGCGATGGAACCCGTTTTTAAACGTCAGAGGAAAGATTCTATCGTTCCCGAAGCCGACCAGTTTCTCATCGAAACTTTCAAGACGCGAGAAGGTTATCACGCTATTTTTTATCCGTTCGAAGGGCGTTTCGTCCATGAAGCGCTGGCGTCCCTGCTCGCCTACCGGATTTCCCTTCTCGAGCCTATCACGTTTTCGCTCGCATACAACGATTACGGTTTCGAACTTTTATCAGATAAGGAAATCGACATGCAGTCGGTCATCGACAACGACCTTTTCACGCCGGCATATGTTCATCAGGACCTGCAGACGAGCCTGAATGCCACGGAAATGGCCCGGCGAAAATTCCGCGATATTTCCGTAATCGCGGGAATGGTTTTCTCCGGATATCCCGGCAAGATCGTCAAGGCCAAGCATCTGCAAAGTTCCACGCAATTATTGTTCGAAGTCTTTCGCGATTATGAACCCGATAACCTACTTTTGCAGCAGGCGTATCGGGAAACGTTCGAACATCAACTCGAGGAAGGCCGCCTGATCCGGTCGCTGGAACGCATCGGGTCGCAGCAGATCGTCTGGAAACAGTGCGAAAAACCGACGCCGTTCAGCTTTCCGATCATCACCGACAGGCTGCGCGAACGCCTTTCGAGCGAGACATTGGCCGAACGCATCGCCAAGATGACGGCCGCATACATGAAGTAGAAAGAATGACATTGGATATCAGGATTCACGGGAATCATTTTGTTTTGCACGCTTCGGGCGCTGTTTTCTGGAAAGAAAAGAACATGCTGCTCATCTCTGACGTGCATCTGGGTAAAGTTTCCCACTTTCGGAAACACGGAATCGCATTGCCCCAACATGCCTTTTCCGGGAATTTTGACCGGTTAACGGCTGTTGCCGATTTTTTCCAGGCGGAGATCATTTGTTTTCTCGGCGATCTTTTCCACAGCAAACTCAACAAGGAATGGGATGTCTTTGCAGATTGGGTTAACAGAAGGCCGGAAAATTTCCTTCTGATTATCGGAAACCACGATATCCTGAAACCGGAGAAATACGAATCGGTGGGAATGGCGATCGCGTCCGAACTTAAAGTCGGGCCGTTCCTGTTTACGCACGAGCCTGAAGAACGGGACAGTTATTTTACGTTTTGCGGACATATTCATCCCGGCGTGACCTTGCGCGGCGCCGGGCGGCAGGTTATGGATCTGCCGTGCTTTTTCCGATCAGAAAACCAGATGATACTGCCGGCGTTCGGGGAATTTACCGGAAAATGGATTATGGATCCTGGTCCGGAAGACGTTATTTATGTGATCGCCGGAAATGAAGTGCTAATGGTGAACCTGGTTGAGAAAAAGCGGGCTTTTTAGGAATTGCTGTCCGGAAATTCCGAAAATGATAATTAACGATAAACATCCGGTCCGCCACCATTTCCCAATTCCGAAAAAAGCGCTATTTTTAATCCATGCAATTACGAACCATTAACGTTACCCGTTACATCCTTCCGCTTCGGGAAGGCGGGTCATTGCCGGCATTGGCCGAAGGTGACGACGACTTCAAATACGTACTGAAATTCCGTGGGGCCGGACATGGCGTCAAAGCCCTGATCGCCGAACTTATCGGAGGTGAAATCGCGCGCAAGCTCGGGATCAGGACACCGGAACTCGTTTTCGCTTTTCTCGACGAAGCCTTCGGACAATCGGAAGCGGACGAGGAAATTCAGGATTTGCTCAAATTCTCCCAAGGCCTGAACCTCGCCATGCACTATTTGTCCGGCGCGATCACGTTCGACCCGGTCGTTACGGAAACCGATCCGAAGCTCGCCTCTCAGATCGTCTGGCTCGACGCGTTCCTGACCAATGTCGACAGGACGTTCCGCAATACGAACATGCTCATCTGGCACCAGGAATTGTGGCTTATAGACCATGGCGCCGCCCTTTATTTTCACCATTCGTTTTCAGATCCGGAGGGTCACGCCAAAAGTCCGTTTGCGATGATTAAAGACCACGTTCTGCTTCGGAATGCGACCGATCTTCGGGCCGTCGATGCGGAATTCAAAGCCATACTGACGGACGAAGCGTTATCGGAAATTATCAAGTTGATTCCGGACGACTGGCTGCATTGGGAAGAATCCGATATGCTTCCGGACGAAATCCGTGCAGTATACCTCAATTTCCTAAAGATCAGACGCGACAATTCCGAAATTTTCATAAAACAAGCCGACGATGCAAGAGCAGCTCTATGAATTTGCCGTGATCCGCGTCGTACCGAAAGTCGAACGGGAAGAATTTCTGAACGCCGGCGTGATCCTGTTCTGCAAGCGCAGGAAATTCCTCAAAGCGATCTGTGCGTTGCACGAAGAAAAGCTGAGGGCCTTTTGCAACGAAACCGATTCGGCTCAGGTCATGGCGAACTTATCTTCGCTGGAAAAAATTGCATCCGGCACCAAAAATTCCGGGCCTATCGGGCAAATGGAAATTGCGGAAAGGTTCCGATGGCTGACGGCCGTCCGGAGCACCGTGATCCAGACATCGCGTCCGCATCCGGGTTTTACGTCCGACCCTGAAACTACTTTGCAGCGACTTCTGGCCGAACTTGTTTTATAAAATCTTTAAGAAAACGCGACAAACGAATAGTTTATATTTGTTTTGAATACCTCACTCAATCAGAATGTCCATCCCGGAATTTCAAAAGTTTCCCCAAATCGACGACCGTTTTCGCATCATTGCCGACACTGCGCCGGTCCTGATCTGGATGTCGGGTACGGACAAAGCCCTGCACTTTTTCAACAAGGGCTGGCTTGATTTTACAGGTCGGACGCTGGAACAGGAAGTCGGGAACGGCTGGACTGAGAACATTCATCCTGAAGATTACGAGCGTTGCGTAGGAAGTTACCTGACGCGTTTCGATGCGCTCGAGCCGTTTGAGATCGAGTACCGTCTCAGGCGGCACGATGGCGAATACCGCTGGATCCTGGACAGAGGCGTTCCCCGATATGAATCTGACGGGACTTTCGCCGGCTATATCGGAAGCTGCATGGACGTACACGATTCGCGCACGCTGAACGACGTTCTCGAAGAAAAGATATCGATCCGCACCCGGAATATCAGTGAACAAAAGGAATTTTCAGATACGGTTTTTAATGCTGCGATCGACGTGATTATCGTGTATGGCAAAAACCTCGAATTTCTGGCAGTCAACACGGCGGCCAAAAAAATGTATGGTTTCGGGGACGAAGTTATCGGCAAAAATGTGTACGATGTATTTCCGAAATCCAGAAATTCCCAGGGCATTGCCGACGTCGAACGTGCGCTTCAGGGAGAAATGGTGCACAACGACCTTTATTTTTCAGAGACGGCCAGAGTGCACTATGAGAATTTCATGATTCCGCTGAAGAAGAACGATGACATTTATGCTGTTCTGGTCATCGCACGGGATATTTCAATCCGGATCAAATCTGAAAACGAGCTCAAAAATCTTAACGAGCGCCTGAAATCGCAGAACAACGATCTTCAATCGAGCAACGAAGACCTGGAATCGTTCAACTATATCGCTTCCCACGATTTGCAGGAGCCGCTGCGCAAGGTCAATATGTTCGCGGGCCGCATTCTCGACAGGGATGGGAAAAACCTGTCGGAGCAATCGATGGATTATTTTAACAGGCTGACGTCGGCGACCTCGAGAATGCAGCATCTGATACAGTCGCTGCTCGAATATTCGCGCATGAATTCCGACGATATAAAATTTGTCAAAACCAATTTAAACAGGACGCTGAAGGAAGTGAAATCGGGACTTGAGGAAGTGATCGGTGAAAAACAGGCGGTTATAGAATCGGGTGAGCTGCCGTCGATTTCGGTAGTGCCGCTACAGTTCCAGCAACTGCTGCACAACCTTGTGGCCAATGCGCTCAAATATTCGAAAAAGGACGTTCCGCCTCGCATTGTCATCGCTGCGGAAAAAGTTGCTTTGGCGGAAAAAAACGGAAAGGAGTTCTGGAAGATTTCAGTTTCAGACAACGGCATCGGATTCGACCCTGAATACAAACACAAGATTTTTGAGCTTTTCCAGCGTTTGCACGGAAAAATGGAATACGAAGGGACTGGAATCGGATTAGCCATCTGCAGGAAAATCGCTATTATTCACGGAGGATTTATCACCGCCGACAGCGCTCCCGGCCAAGGATCTATTTTCAATGTTCATATCCCTGTTAAAATTTAAGCCACATTTAAGATTACTCAATCGTTAAATCATTATTTTTACAGCTAATTAACCCAATTTATGATCCACGACAAAAATATCGTTGAAATACTGTTGGTCGACGATGACCAGGATGACAGAAGCATCTTCAGCGACGCCTTGAGCGAACTCAAAATCGAATCCAACCTGAACATGCTAGAAGACGGTCGGGAATTGGTTAATTATCTTGAAAACACAAAGAACAAGCGACCGGACATTATTTTTCTCGATTTGAACATGCCGTATAAATCGGGAGTTGAATGCTTGAAGGAAATCCGTCTTATTGAAAAATTCCGCGATCTGTCGGTTGCGATCTATTCGACGTCGAACTCCGAAAAGGATATGGAAGACACGTTTATCAACGGCGCCAATATTTATATCCGCAAGCCTAACGATTTTACGCAGCTCAAAAAGGTTCTGACCGAGGTACTTTCGATCAACTGGCAGTTCCACACGTCGGCTTTGAACAAGGAAACCTTTTTGCTTAACATCTGAGTACAAGCACATAGATAATTAAAACCTCTCATTTTGGGAGGTTTTTTTTATTGATGCAATTCTTTCACGCATGTAAATAATACAACATGATAATTTTTCGCTATAAGCGGTCACTATAACAAAATTCCCACTTTTGCAGAGGAATTCTTTGTATAATTTCCAAGCAAACATTGATTTCGCCAAACCTTGCCTTACCTTTAAACAAAGCACCGGAAATTGAACAAATACGTACGCAAAGGCCTTAAGATTACAGCCTGGACGGTAGGTTCCGTCATTGGGCTTTTCCTGCTAGTGGTCCTGCTTATACAGGTCCCGTCCATCCAGAATTACCTTAGGGGAAAGGCCGTCACCTATCTGCAGGACAAGATCAAGACGCCCGTCCGCATCGACAGGATCGAGATTGGATTGCCTAAAAAAGTCATTATCGAGGGCATTTATCTGCAAGACCAGAGCGGCGACACCTTGATCCTGGGTGAGAAAATCGCAGTCGATATCAGTCTGTTTAAGCTGATGTCGAATGAGGTCGAGATCAATTCCATCGACCTGAAAGGGATAAACGCCACGGTTACCCGAAACAAGGATTCGGTTTTCAATTTCGACTATATTATCAAGGCGTTCGATTCTGGAAAACCGTCCGACCCGGATTCCAAACCTATGAAAATCTCGGTCAAAAACGTAAATCTCGATCGGATAAAAGTGCGGTTCGACGACGCCATTTCCAAAAACGACCTTCAGGTTTCCCTTCATCACTTCGACACGAAAATCAGGAAATTCGATCTTGACAGATCTGACTTCGAAGTTCCAAAAATCACGATGGACGGGCTTCGGCTCAAGCTCGCTCAGGGTGAACTCGTCCGCGAGATCGGGGACAAAACGGCAAAAGTCGCCGATTCACTTGCCAAAAATCCCGGATTTAAACTCAAATTGGGCGAGATCGATTTTACGAGGATTGCCATCGGATACGACAACGCCGGCACCAACCTGAATTCCGGTCTTACGCTGAAAAAGCTCCGAATGAAGTTCGACAAAACCGACATCATCGGGCACACGCTCGACATCGCGTCAATGGAAATGAGCGGCTTAAAAGGTGGATTTACGCTGGGTCAGACTAAGGTCGTCTCCAAAAAACCGGAAATCAAGCTTGAATCCAAAGCGGCTACAACCGGTTGGAACGTCAAATTGGCCAAGGCCGATCTTACCGACATCGATTTCCGCTTCGACGACCAGAATGCGGCTCCCGTAAAAAAAGGCATCGATTTCAAACATCTCGACCTGACCGGATTCGAATTGAAAGCAAACGATCTCCGTTATAGCCCTGATGTGATTTCGGGGAACCTCAAATCGCTGAAGATGCGCGACAAAAGCGGCGTGGCGATCGAAAATCTCCGGACAGAATTTTATTACGGCCCCAAACAGGCCTATGCGAAAAACCTGTATCTGAAAACGCCCAAAACGGAAATAAAAGACAAGATCGTTGCAGGATATCCATCGCTGGAATCGTTGTCGAAGGAGCCGGGCGAGCTTTTGTTGGATGCCAATCTCAGCAACAGCCGGATCGCGTTCGAAGATATTCTGCTGATCGTGCCGACGCTGGGCGATACCAATCCGTTCAAGGACAACCCCAAGGCCGTGGTTTTTATCAACGGGCAACTCAAAGGCAAGCTCAAAGACCTGTCGATCCCGAACCTGGAAGTGAGCGGCATCGGCAACACGAAAATAGCCGCCAGCGGACGCATTACCGGTCTGCCCGACGCGAAAACGGCCCGTTTCGACCTTAATATAAAACAGGTCCAGACGACGTCGAAAGACATTTACGGCTTTGTTCCGAAAGGCACGATCCCGAACAACATCCAATTGCCATCCAGGATCAATTTATCAGGAACATTCAAGGGTTCTGCCGAGAACCTGAATGCCGATCTCAACGTTAAAACGAGTTTCGGAAATGCAAAGGTCAAGGGTTATTTCGACGGGCGCGTCAAGAATCGCGAGAAATACAATGCAAACGTATCTTTTGACAATTTCGACGTGGGTCAGCTGATCAAGAACGACTCGATCGGAAAGATCAGCGTTAACGCAAAAGTGGTCGGCACCGGACTCGATCCCAAAACAGCCGTGGCCAAACTCGACGGCAAGCTGCAAAAGGCGGAATTTAACGGATACACGTATCGCAACCTGAACCTTAAAGGCGACATCAGGAACGGACAGTTCAACGCTGTCGCGGATATGTCCGATCCGAACCTGACTTTCGATCTGGTGTCCAGCGGCAATTTCCGCGACAAATATCCGGCGGCAAAATTAAGGCTCAACGTCGATATCGCCGATCTGGAAAAATTAAACCTGCACGCGGGGCCCATGAAACTCAAGGGAAAAGTCGACGCGGATATGGCCTCCACAAATCCGGACATGCTCAACGGAAAAGTCAGCGCCTACCACCTCGTAATAGCCAATGCCGAGGAGCAATTCCAGCTCAATTCGATCACCGCAACCGCCGTTTCGACCGTCGATTCCACCAAACTCAACGTCAAGTCACAGTTCCTGAAAGCCGAAATGCAGGGAAGGTTTAAGCTGACGAAAATCGGGACTGCACTGACGCAAACCGTATCGAAATTCTATAACACCAAACCAAACGCCGAGGCCAGAAAAGAAGACGTCGGCGATCAATCATTCGAGCTTAAAGCCGATGTGCACAATGATCCCGTGCTTCAAAAACTGGTGCCGAAACTAACGCGTCTGGAGCCGGTCCATCTCGAAACCCGTTACAATTCCGTCGGCGACAGCCTTGTCGTTCTGGCTACGATCCCTCGCCTGGTCTACGACGAAAACACGATCACAGGAGGCGTGATCGACGTTAGGACCGAGGGCGATTCGCTCGTGTATAACATCAACATCGATAATATAGAGAACAAAAGTTTCCAAATTCCGGATATGAACCTCGGCGGAAGCGTGAAAAACAATACCGTCGCCTACAATCTCATCGTCCGGGACCTCGAAGGCAAAGAACATTACCGCATTTCCGGCGATCTGAAGGCGGTCGACCAGATAAACGAGATCCATCTGAACCCTGACGGGCTGACGCTCAATTACGATCCGTGGAATATCGCACCTGAAAACCGCATCCGTCTGGGAAGCGGCGGCCTGAATGCCCAGAATTTCGAGTTATCCCGCGACGGAAGCAGCATCAGATTACAATCTGCAGGCGAAAACATGAACGCTCCGGTGGACGTTACGTTTACCGATTTCAGGATTGAGACCATAACGAAGATGGTTGCCAAGGAAACCAAGGACGGCTTTTCGATCGGCGGTAACCTTAACGGAAAAGCCAATCTTCGCGACCTGCAGACGAATCCTGTGTTTACGTCCGACCTCACCATTGAAAATCTGACGATGAGCAAGGACACCGTGGGCAACATCAACATCAAGGTTGACAACGTCGTGGCCAATACCTACCGCGCCAACGTGGAAATTACGGGCAACGACAACCAGGTCAGCCTGAACGGAAATTACCGCAGCGACTCCAAAACGTTCGACCTGAACCTCGATATGGAAAAGCTGCAGATGGCAAGCGTCCAGGCTTTTACGAAAGGCCAGATGAGCAAAGGAAGCGGCTATTTGTCGGGCAAACTTAAAATTACGGGCAATGCCGATGATCCGGATATTAACGGGTCAATCGATTTTAACGACGCGAAATTCAATGTCACCCAGCTTAATTCCACGCTGAACATCGCGAAAGAACGCATTTTGTTTACAAACGAAGGTATCGTTTTCGACTCGTTCGCCTTTACAGACGAGGAAAACAACAAACTCGGCATCAACGGGAAGATCCTGACGGCTGATTATCGGGATTACGCGTTCGACCTGAGGATAACCGCCGATGATTTCCGGGCCGTCAATTCAACCGAAAAAGACAACGACCTGTTTTACGGCAAACTATATTTCGATACCCAACTCGACGTCAGCGGCGACCTGAACCAACCGGTCGTGACAGGTTCTCTTAAAATCAACGAGAAGACTGATTTTGCCGTTGTGCTTCCGCAGTCGGATCCGGGTATTGCAGACCGGGAAGGCATCGTGGAATTCATCGATGTGGACAATCCGCAGCTTACCGAAAAGCTCATGACCGAAACTGATTCCCTTAAAACATCGGCGTTTAAAGGAATGGACGTCGACGTCAACATCGAAATCAACAAAGAGGCAAAACTGTCGCTCGTCATCGACAAGGGCAACGGCGATTATCTCGAGCTCAAAGGAGAGGCGCGTCTGAACGGAGGCATCGACCCTTCCGGCAAGACAAACCTGACGGGACGCTACGAACTTTCGGAAGGCTTTTATCAGATGTCGTTCAACCTGATCAAGCGCAAATTCGAGATCGCCGACGGCAGTTACCTGCTTTGGACGGGTGACCCGACATCGGCAGAAATCAACATTACCGCCATTTACACGGCCAACACTGCCCCTATCGACCTCGTCGGGAACCAATTAGGGTCCGAAACGACGGCCTCGATGCGGAACACATACAAGCAACGATTGCCGTTCCAGGCCAAACTGATGATGAAAGGCCAGCTGTTGAAACCGGAAATTTCGTTCGATATCGATCTTCCGGATAAAAACTACGGCGTTTCATCGGAAATCGTCGATGCGGCCCGAACCAAACTCGCAGAACTGAGGCGCGACCCGGCCGAGCTGAACAAGCAGGTTTTCGCTTTGTTGCTCCTGAACCGTTTCATAGGGGAAAATCCTTTTGCGAGCCAGGCCGGCGGAATTTCGACGGAAACGTTTGCAAGGCAATCCGTCAGCAAGATATTGTCTCAGCAACTGAACAATCTCGCCGCCGAACTCGTCAGCGGGTTTGAAGTGAATTTTGACCTCGAATCGTCCGAAGATTATACGACTGGCGCCCGGGAAAACCGCACCGATCTCAATGTGGCCGTTTCCAAAACGCTGCTGAACGACAGGCTCAAGGTTTCCGTGGGAAGCAATTTCGGGTTGGAAGGACCACAGCAGGCCAACGAGCAAACGAACAATATCGCAGGAGATCTTTCCGCGGAATACCAGCTGACGCGGGACGGTCGTTACGCCGTTCGCGCCTACCGCAAAAACGAATACCAGATGGCGTTGCAAGGCCAGGTTATAGAGACGGGCGTCGCATTCGTGATTACGATGGATTATAACCAGTTCCGCGAGCTGTTCCACAAAAGCGCCGAGGAACGACGTATGATCCGCGAAGAAAAGCGAAGAAAACGGGACGACAAGGAAGCCGAGGCGCGCAAAAAAGCAGCCAACGACGCCAAATTACAGGAAATTCAGGAAACCGAACCGGATAAAAATGAAGACTAGAGTTACGATAAAGCCATTTATTCAAACAATCGCCAAAACGCTTTTTAAAAAGTTGGCGTCATTTGCGGCTGATGGCTTTTTGCGGAAAGCGGCGACGGTTCTGATGCTGGCCTTTGTTTTTTCCTGCTCCAATACCAAATATCTGAAGGAAGGCGAGCTGCTGTACCTTGGAGCCGACGTCGAAATCAAAGAGGATTCGATGCCGAAGAAAAACAAAAAGGCGCTTGAAAAGGATCTAGAAGGACTGACGCGTCCACGTCCGAACAAATCCATTCTGGGATTGCGTCCCAAACTCTACATCTGGAACGTCGCCGGTGAGCCGAAAAAGGAAAAAGGACTTCGCAACTGGCTGCGGACGAAAGTCGGTGAAGAGCCCGTCCTTTTCCATCAGGTCGACCTCGATTACAATGCGGAAGTGCTCCAAAGCTACGCCCAGAACAAAGGGTACTTTAAGGCCATCGTTTCCGCCGATTCGACACGCCGCGGCAAAAAAGCAAGGGCTAAGTTTACTGTCACGCCCGGACCCAGGTATACAATCAAAAGTGTCAGTTTCCCCGAGGATTCGATAGACAGCGCCCTTGACAGCACGATAGCTCGAACCAGGCGCCGTTCGCTTCTCAAGGTTGGCGACGGCTTCGATCTCGACGTCGTTAAGGACGAACGCGATCGCATCGACGGCCGCCTCAAGCAAAAAGGGTATTTTTTCTTCAATCCTGATTTTCTAAAGGTTCAGATCGACAGCACGATCGGCGAACACAAGGTCGATTTGTTTGTGAGGATAAAGGACGAAACGCCAGAATCGGCAAAAAAGGTCTATAAGATCAACGACATTTTCATTTACCCGAACTTTTCGGTAAGGCGCGATACCGTCGGAATTGATTCCACCGACGTCACCTATTACAATGATTTTGTCATCATCGACAAGAAAAACCTGTTCAAGCCGCGTATTTTCGACAGGACGATGTACTTCAAAAAAGGAGACGTCTACAGCAGGACGGCCCACAATCTGACCCTGAGCCGTTTGACGAACCTTGGCGTTTTCAAATTCGTCAAGAATGACTTCCGCGTCGTTGATGACGAAGCGGGCGACAAGCTTGATGCCTTTTATTATCTGACGCCGCTCACCAAGAAATCCATCCGGGTCGAAGTGCTGGCCAAAACGAATTCGGCGAATTACACCGGAAGCGAACTAAACGTAAACTGGAGCAACAGGAACACTTTCCGTGGAGCGGAACTGCTCCAGATCACGGCTTTCGGCGGTCTTGAAGTCCAGGTTTCGGGACAGAACAAAGGGTTTAACGTGTACCGCATCGGTGGAGAAGCCAACCTGATATGGCCGCGTTTCATAAGTCCGTTCCGGCTTGAATCGGCAAGCGGATATATGCCCAAGACACGTGCCATGCTCGGATACGAATACCAGATGCGCCAGCAATTGTATTCCCTGAATTCGTTCAAAGGCTCGTTCGGCTATCTCTGGAAAGAAAACGCCCGCAAGGAACACGAGCTTAAAGTGTCGGAAATCACGTACGTCAAGCCAGGCAACGTCACCCAACTGTACCTCGACCGCATCAACGAAGACAATACCGGTACGCTCGAAAAGGTCATTCAGCAGCAACTGATCTTCGGGCCGGTTTATACCTACACCTACACGAACACGATGCGTCAGCGACTCAAGCATCAGATCTATTTCAAAGGAATGCTAGATGTAGCGGGCACTATCGCCGGAATCGCATCAGGCGCCAACATTCGCGACAACAAGCAAAAAGAAGTTTTCGGCGTGCCGTTCAGCCAGTACGTTAAAGTGGAAGCCGATTTTCGTCATTACTGGAAATGGGGAGAAAACACGCAATTGGCCAGCCGCATCATCGGAGGTTACGGCCATGCATACGGCAATTCATACGACCTGCCGTTCATCAAGCAATTTTTTATAGGAGGTACGAACAGCATCAGGGCGTTCCGGGCGCGCTCCCTGGGCCCTGGAACATACCGGCCGGAGGTGGACCAGGACGATTTTCTCCCCGATCAATCCGGCGATATCAAGCTCGAGCTCAATACAGAAATCCGCCAGAAACTGTTCAGTATCGTACACGGAGCCGTTTTTGTCGATGCCGGAAACATCTGGTTGCGCAACAACGGCACGGAAGAAAACCCGTTGCCAGGCGCTAAATTCACGAGCAAATTCCTAAGCCAGCTAGCCGTGGGAACAGGCGTCGGACTGCGTTTCGACCTCTCGTTCCTCGTACTTCGCACCGACCTCGCGTTCCCGCTGCGCAAGCCGTGGCTGCCCGAGAACGAACGCTGGGTGCTCGACAGCATCAACTTCGGGAGCAGCACGTGGCGAAAAGAAAACCTGGTATTTAACCTCGCCATTGGTTATCCGTTCTGATTTTTGGGAGCCAATCCGGCTGTTTGCTGTAGCTTTTTTAAAACCGCCGCTTTTGCAGCCTTCGTCCGCCGGCTTCCTGTGGTCGCCGCGGCCTCGGGCAAAAGCAAGCCGTTTTTTCAAAAGGCTGCCGCTTCCATCCGGGCTATCTCAAACGAAGGAAGGTAGATGTAAAAGGATGCCCCTTTCCCGCTTTCGCTTTTGGCGGTTATGAATCCCTGATGGTTTTCGATGATCTTTTTGCAAAGCGCCAACCCTATGCCGGTACCTGAAAAAGAAGTGCGCTGGTTGAGCCTCTGGAAAATGGTGAAGATCTGTGCGGCATATTTCTGGTCGAAACCAATTCCGTTGTCTGAAAATACAAGCTCCACATATTCCCGGTCCGGGTAAAGATTGTGCTCGAAAGACAGGTCTTTCCCCAAAACGCTGCGGGACGAAATGGTAATTTCGGGTTGCTCTTCGGTAAATTTGAGCGCATTGCCTATCAGGTTCGAGAACAACTGGTTGATCTGCAATGGGATCGCCACGATGGTAGGCAATTCCTCCGCTTCGATACGGGCGTTTTTTTCCTCCGCAAGCAACTCGAAATCCACCAGGACGTTGCGCAGAATTTCGTTGAGATCGACGTTCAGGAAATGCTCGTCGATGCGCGACAACCGGCTGTAATTGAGCACGGCCCGTATCAGTTCGCTCATGCGCTCGGCCGATGAATTGATCTTTTCGAAATAGCGTGTGGCCACTTCCGCATCGTGAAGATTCCGCTCCAGCATTCCGGAAAACATCTGGATCTTTCGCAAAGGTTCCTGCAGGTCATGGGACGCTACATAAGCGAATTGCTCGAGTTCGCGGTTCTGGAACTCGAGTTCGGCGTTGTATTTTTTCATGCGGTCCTCGTGAAGCTTGCGCTCGGTGAGGTCGCGCGTTACTTTCGAGAACCCGATCACGTTGTCGTCATCGTCATGAAGTGCCGTGATCGTGATGCTTCCCCAAAAGACGGTCCCGTCCTTGCGGATGCGGTATCCTTCGTGAACGGCGCGTCCCGAATTCTTTGCCTCGGTAATCAGGCTTTGCGGCAATTGCCGTTGCTGGTCCTCCGGAAGGTAGAATATCGTAAAATTTTTCCCAACTATTTCCTTTTCGGAATATCCCTTGATTTTCTCCGCTCCTTTGTTCCAGTTCAGGATCGTGCCATCGTTGTTAAGCAAAATGATGGCGTAATCCTGCACTTCTTCGGTCATGCGCTGGTAGCGTTCCTCACTTTCGATAAGCTGGCGGTTCTTTTCGGCCAGGCTCTTGGTACGTTCGTAAACCTTTTCCTCAAGAATGGCGGTTTGCAGTTTTTCATCCGTGATGTCAAGCACCGTTCCGTACATGCGCTCGGCCTTTCCGTCCGAATTTTTCTCCACGCGTCCGTTAAGGCGTATCCAATGCAAGGAACCGTCCTTCCAGATAATCCGCACCTCGTAGAACAACATTTCGCTTTTCATGGCCTGCGCTACGGCGATGTCACGTGTGGGCAGGTCGTCGGGATGGATCGTATCGATGAAATCGGTGTGCTTGCATTCTCCGGCATTGTCGTATCCGAAAATCTCCGCCAGTCTGTCCGAATAAATAAACTCATTCGGGAAAACCCAGTCGAAGCTTCCCATGCGCGCAGCTTCGATCGCCAGTTTATACCTTATGGCGCTTGCCTCGATTTCTTTGCGGGCCATGACGCTTTCGGTCACGTCGTCGGCTACGACCATAATCCCGGAAACGTTGCCGTTCTCATCCCGGAACGGCTCGTATACGAATTTGACGAAAATCTTTTGAGCATTTCCGTTCCTGACGAGAGAAATCGGCATTTCGTCGGCTACGAACGGAACTCCCGAATCGTAGACATTCCGGAGCAATTCGCCGAAACCCTGATCCTGGATTTCCGGAAGGCCTTGCATAATCGGCTTCCCCATTACGACTTCACGTTCCTTGCCCCAAACCTCCAGTATCCTGTCGTTGACTACCTCCACGATCAGGTCGCGGCCTTTAAGCAGGCAAATCGCGATCGGGGCGTGAAGTATGACGTTCCTCAATTGGGTATTCACGTGCTCCCTCGAAAACGAAATGCGAAGCTGGGCCTGGATTCTTGCCAACAATTCCTTGGCCGAAAATGGTTTTACGAGATAATCGTCAACGCCGAGTTCATAACCTTCGATCCTGGCTTCCTCCCCTGCCCTGGCGGAAAGCAGCAGGAACGGGATATTGCCCAGCCTGGAATTCGATTTGACGTGTCGCATCATCTCGATTCCGTCCATTACGGGCATCATGATGTCGCTTATGATAAGGTCGGGTTGGATTTCGTCCGCGATTTGGAGCCCTTCTTCCCCGTTCGAGGCCGTGCTCACGCGATACTGCTTGCCGAGTAATTTGGCGATATACGACCGCATGTCGGCATTGTCGTCCACCACCAGGATATGTCGCTCCTGTTCCATTCCGGTTTCACCGATGACGTCAATGTTCAACGAATCTCCCGTTTCAAGCAGGCTCAGGCTGTCCTGAGAATAAGTGTTTCGAATCGGACTATTTTCCGGCGTATCGTCGACGGTTTCAGAGGGGTCTATATGTGCGTTTCCGACAGGCATCCGGACCGTAAACGTGCTCCCTTTCCCGAATTCGCTGCGTGCGTATATTTCCCCGTGGTTGAGCCTCACGAGTTCGCGGACCAGCGAAAGGCCGATTCCGCTGCCTTCGAAACTGCGCCCGGCCTCGTTCCTGATGCGATGAAACCGCTTGAAGAGATGGTCCATTTCCTCTTTGGGAATGCCGGTCCCGGTATCGGAAACGTCGAAGGTTACAAAACCGTCCGCTTCGGAAACCGACACGGTTACTTTGCCTGAAATCGTGTATTTATAGGCGTTCGACAGCAAATTGAGGACGATCTTTTCCCACATGTCCGTATCGACGTAGGAAATAGACCGGACTTCCGAAATAACCTCAAATTCCAGTCCCGCCTTTTCGAAAAGCGACCGGAACGAGCTCGCCAGGTCCTTTGTGTACCGGCCAAGATCGACCGGCCTGAATCGCGCCTGTTCCCTGCCCGCCTCGATTCGGCTGAAGTCGAGAAGCGAATTGACGAGTCGGAGAAGCCGCATGGCGTTCCTGTGCGTAATTTCAAGATTTCTGAGGTCGGATTCAGATTGCAGGCCCTCCGGATTGTTGAGCATTTCCTCCAACGGGCCCAGCATAAGCGTCAACGGCGTGCGGAATTCGTGGCTGATATTACTGAAGAAAATCGTCTTTGCCCTGTCGATCTCTGCTAAAGCCTCGGCTCTTTTGCGTTCCCGCTTGATGGCGTAGGCATTGGTCAGCGCGCTGGAAATCTGGTCGCAGATGAGTTTTAGGAACCCGAGGTAGTCGTCGTCAAGCAAGCGGTACGGGCTCAATCCGACGGAAAGCAGCGCAAACGGGAATTTATGGCTGGTTTGCAGGATCGGCATCAGCAACGCGTCTTCCGAGGACCGCTTCCAGTAGGCTGTGGGCATTTCCCCGAATCGCGAAATGACATCGGGCACCTTTTCGATGGAACATTCAGAAATAGCCTTATACAATTCCGGCAATACGGGATCGTTTTCCGAAAGGCTGACTTCCGGGATCGCGATGGTTTCGGGTAAATCGTTGGGAAGTTTGCCTACAAGGTTCAATTGCCGGCCGTCTTCGCTGACTTCGTACAGTGTGGCGAATGAAAAATCCTGCTGGTTCCGGCGCAGGACGTCCAACGAGCGCTCGTAGATTTCCTGATTGCTTTCTACATTCGACAGCGCCTTGGCGAGCGACTGCAGCGTACGCATCTGCCGTTCTCCTTTAATACGGACCGTATCGTCCGTGTTGGCGCAGATGATGCCGTGGGGTTTTCCGTCGTCGCCCGGTATCGGACTATAGGAAAAGGTGTAATACGTTTCTTCGACATAGCCGTTGCGCTGCATCAAAAGCAGAAGGGCTTCGTCATAGGTGCCTATGTTTTCTTCGATGCATTGGCGCGCACGAGGACCGACTTCGTCCCAGATTTCCTCCCAGACTTCGGCTGCAGGCTGGCCCAGCGAATGCGGGTGCTTGCCTCCGACGATCGACTTGTAGGCGTCGTTGTAAATATTGATGAGTTCCTTTCCCCACCAAACGAACATCGGCTGGCGCGAAGTCAGGATGATGCGGACGGACGTTTTCAGGCTCTGGGGCCAATCGGCGGGATCGCCTAACGGGGTTTTGCTCCAATCTTTATTTCGGATCATTTCTCCCAGTTCGCCTCCGCCTTGCAGGAACGTTTCTGCCGATTTTAATGCCATAGGTTATTTGAGTATTTTCTCAAGCAAATCCTGCAACCCCTGGACTGAAGACGGTTTAATCAGAAAATCGGTAGCTCCCAAAGCCATCATTTCCTCGGTCGTCCGCGGAGCTGCCGCAGTAGAGTAAATGAAGATGGAAGCATCGTCCAGGCGCCCGATTTTCCGGATTTCCTCCAACGTTTCCTTACCGTTCATCTTTGGCATGTTCATATCAATGAATATGAAATGAGGTGTGAGATTTTTTTCCCGAATCATCGATATCGCTTCGAAACCGTTCGATGCGAAGACGCAGGACAACTCAGGATCAATGGTCAAGGCCGCATCGCGAAAAAATTCCTGGTCGTCGGGATCATCGTCGATAAACAAACATTGCCTTTGGAAAGCCATTCGTGCAGTTTTAATTGAGTAGTACTAAAATACGTTTTTGTGGTAAGCAAAAATTAAATTTTCATCATTCCGGTGGCTGCGAACCGCATTTTGAGATACGTGATCTTCGTCTGTAACCAAAGTTTCGATCCCATTGCCTTAAGTGGATTGTTCGCGCTCATGATGTTAGCTTTTTCGTGCCTGACAAAGATGATGATGGATGAACTGAAATTCATTACACGATTTTTTTGCGAGGTTGCAAGATTAGACGGCAAAATGTTAAAACTATAAGGTTTAATCTGAAACCTATAATAGGATTCTTAGCGCGAAAGGCAAACTTTGCAAAAACCGACAATATGAGAGCACTTTGGAAAGGCGGGATAAGTTTCGGACTTGTCAACATTCCCGTAAAATTATACAGTGGCGCCCAGACGCATCGCGTCGACCTGGACATGATCCGGAAAAAAGATCAGTGCCGCATCGAATACATCAGGATATGCAAGAAGGACGGCAAGGAAGTGCCCTGGGATGAAATCGCCAAAGGCTACAAAAAAGAAAACGGCGATTATGTGGTCCTGGACAAGGAAGACATCGCACGCGCCATGCCTGAAAAAACGCAGACGATCGACATCTTCGAATTCGTGAAGGAGGATGAAATCCCATCGAAATATCTCGAAAAGCCGTATCTGGTCGAGCCTGATAAAATTGCGGCCAAAACTTATGCGTTGCTTCGGGACGCGCTAAAAAAATCGGGTAAAGTCGGGCTTTGCAAGTTCGTTATCCGGACGTCCGAACATCTTGGCATCCTTACGCCTCAGGATGATGCGATCGTGCTGATCCAGATCCGTTTCGAACAGGACCTGCGCGATCCCGGCGAGCTCAAGCTGCCGACGAAAAACGTGACGATCTCGAAAAAAGAACTCGATATGGCCCTGACCATCATCGATCAGCTTACGGACAAATTCGAACCCGAAAAGTACAAAGACACGTACAAGGATGAATTGATCAAACTCATCAAGAAGAAAGCCGCAGCCAAAGGCAAAAAAGTGGTTTCCGATGCGCCGGCCAAGAAAAAAGAACGCCATCCCGCCGACGATTTGCTGGATCAGTTGAGGGCAAGCCTGGAGGCGATCAAGAATTAGATGTCGAAAGTCGAAGGCCGAAAGTCGAACGAGAGAGTCGAATGTCGAATGTCAAACGTCGAACGAAGGGCAACGATGGCTACAAAAGTGCTCAGATTTTTTTTGAGCCTGATCTGAAAATGAATATCGAATAACGAGCACCGAATGTTGAATGACGACCTGAATTATTATGGACACTTCTCTGAACAAATACAACGAAAAGCGGGATTTTAAGAAGACGAAGGAACCTAAGGGCGTCAGGAAAAAGTCCGGCGGCAAATTGCGGTTTGTCGTACAGAAGCACGCCGCGTCGCATTTGCATTATGATTTCAGGCTGGAGATCGACGGCGTCCTCGTGAGCTGGGCGGTTCCGAAGGGCCCGTCTGCCGATCCTGCCGACAAACGGCTCGCCATGCACGTGGAAGATCATCCGATGGATTACATCGACTTCGAAGGCACGATTCCGCAAGGCGAATACGGAGGCGGCACCGTTATGGTCTGGGACAACGGCACCTACGAGCCGGAAGGCGGTATCGCTCCGTCGAAGCAACTTGCCGAGATGAAGAAAATGCACGCTTCCGGCTCGATCAAAATTGTACTTCACGGACAAAAACTTAAGGGCAGCTGGGCCTTGGTAAAAATGCACGGGCGCGGGGAAAACCAGTGGCTGCTTATAAAACACAAGGACGAATTTGCAGGAAAAGACATCGAATACAACCCGTATTCCATTGTTACCGGACGCGACTTTGACGCGATTGCCAAGGGTGACGACGTCTGGACTTCTGACAGGAAAAAGGATGAAACGAAAAAAACCGCATCGGAACAGAATACATCCCTGCAAAAGGCCAAGTCCGAAAAAAAATCCCAAAGCCAAGAAGCTTTTTCATCCGAAGATCTGGCCGACGCAAAACGGCTCGAAAAATTCCCGTCGGACTGGAGCCCGCAACTCGCAACGCTTGCCGACGAACCTTTCGACAGCGACGAATGGATCTTCGAAACCAAATTCGACGGATATCGCTCGCTGGCCCAATTAAAATCAGGAGAATGCGAACTCGTGTCGCGCAACGGCCTTTCCTTCAGCAAAAAATACCCGGAAATAGTCAAGAGCCTGGAAGGTTCAAGGTCGGATATGATCCTTGACGGGGAAATCGTGATCGAAGACGAAAAAGGCAAAAGCCGTTTCCAGTGGCTGCAAAACCGGGAAGAAAACCCGAAAAGGGGTACGATCCGGTTTTACGTCTTCGATATTCTGTACTTCGGAAACTATGATTTGCGCGCTCTCGATTTATTGCAGCGCAAGAAAATACTGAAGGCCGTAATGCCCAAAAATGATATCGTTGCGTTTTCGGACCACATCGCCGGCGACGGAATAAAAGCCTTTGAAAAAGCCGGGCAGGATCAGGGAGAAGGGATTATCGCCAAAAAGATCGCGTCCGGATATGCCATCGGCAAACGTACCAAAGACTGGCTAAAAATCAAGACCGAAAAGCAGCAGGAAATGGTAATCGGAGGCTTTACCGAACCGTCAGGCGGAAGGAAAGGCCTCGGGGCGTTGCTTTGCGGATATTACGAAGGGGATGATTTTATTTATTCCGGTAAAGTGGGCAGCGGATACACTCAGGAAATACTCAGCGATCTGCGACAGCGGCTCGACAAACTGGAGCGTAAGACGCCTGCGTTCAAAAACCCGCCAAGGGAAAAAAACGTGCATTGGGTCACGCCGAAACTCGTCGCGAATATCCGGTTTTCCGAATTGACCGAAACCAATTCGATGCGCCATCCGGTTTACCAAGGCTTGCGTCCGGATAAAAAAGCGTTGGAAGTGAAGCTGGAATTGCCCGATGTGTCAACGGAGGAAATACCGTCGGCGGCGACCAAACCCGAAGTTAAGCCAAAGAAAGTAACGTCCGCGAAAGCGAAAACCAATACATCTGCAGCAAAATCGGATGGCATAAAGATCAAAAAAACAAGGGTGGACGATATTCCAAAGTTGTCCGAAAAGGTCGAGTTTTCGAACCTCGACAAAATTTTCTGGCCGGACGAAAAAATCACAAAAGGCGACGTCATCGCATATTACGACTCGATCGCCGAAGTGCTCCTGCCCTATCTCAAGGATCGTCCGCAATCGATGCGACGCACTCCCGACGGCATCAGATCGGAAGGGTTCTTCCAGAAAAACGTCGAAGCTTCCGCTCCCAAATGGGCTACCACGCGCAAGATTAAGGCCGATTCGAAAAGCGAGCCCGTGACATGGCTGTTGTGCAACGACAAAGATACGCTGCTGTACATGGCGAACCTGGGTTGCATCGAAATCAACCCCTGGAGCAGCCGCGTCGGCTCGCTGAAAAATCCCGATTATATCATTTTTGACCTGGATCCGAAAGGCGCACCTCTCGAAAATATCGTGAAAACAGCGCTGAAAGTAAAGGAAATATTGGATAAACTTGGCGTGCCGGCTTACATCAAGACCTCCGGAGGAAACGGTTTGCACGTATTCATTCCCGTCAAACCCAAATATTCGTATGACCAAACCAGGGAATTTTCACATTTGGTGAGCCAGATGGTGCATCGCGAACTGGAAGATATCACGAGCCTGGAACGGCTTCCGTCGAAACGCCAGGGGAAAGTATACCTGGATTTCCTGCAAAACGGGAAAGGAAAAACCATGGCCAGTATTTATTCGCTTCGGCCACGCGAAGGAGCCGGGGTAAGCACGCCGCTGGACTGGGACGAAATCAACGACGATCTCGATCTGAAGGCGTTCAATATTTTTACGATCGCGGATCGGCTGAAACAAAAAGGCGATTTGTGGTCGGACTTCTTCGATAACGCAATCGACCTGAAGACAATCCTTAAAAGTTTTTGATCGGACGTAAATTGGTTATAACGAAAAAAGCCCTTCCGGTTCGGAAGGGCTTTCTTTTTTAAATCAAATGTTTAGCGTCTGATAAGTCGCAATGTCTTGACGAATTCGCCTTGAGTCACAATTACATTGTAAACTCCTGACGGATAACGCTCGCCAAATTGTTGCATTTCGATCGCATCGACAGCGAATTCGCGGTCTTCAAGCAATTTTCCGACCATGTCGTAGACTTTAACCTTGACATTCTGGTCGCTTGATGAGTCCATGTCGAGCGCGAAGCTTTCCACGAACGGGTTCGGATAAGCAACAGCGCGGAAATCGATAAGTGCAGGCTGATCGTTTTGACCGGCCATTCCTCTTGCAGCACCTGGAGCCGTTATCGCACAGGTTTCTCCGAATGGAGACCATTCTCCGGATGTCTGGACAGCAACACGAACGTAATATTGTCCGCCGGCCACCAGGTCAGAAACCTGGTTGAAGCTGAACCAGTTCTTAGGACGGTCAAGGATTACCTGAGCGAAAGATTCGGCATTCGTAATCTCAAAACGGTAAGCCTGGGCGCGGTTCAAACTGGTCGTGCTGATCAGCGTGCCGTTGTTGGCTATTGCTCCTCCGCAATTAGTGAGCGTCGGGACCGGCGGTGAACTTACGTTACATGGCGATCCGTAACCGGACCATTGGCCGTTCGTCTGGACGGCAACCTCTACCTGATACTCCGTTCCGTAATTGAAACGGGAAAGCATCGTAAGAGCAAACCAGTTTACCGTTCTTTCGATCACCTGCTCGACGTACGGCTGGTTGGAATCGGTAAGGTTGGTAACGCGGAATCGATAATTGGTTACACGATTCAGGCTCGTCGTGGCGATAAGCGTAGAGATGCTTGACAACGTGATTCCGCATTGTGACGGGTTCACGGCAGCCGCTCCACCTGCGTCAAGGATTGCCGGTGTCGAGATCAGACAGCTGTCTCCATAGTAATTGAGCCAGATGCCGTTTCTTCTAAGCATGACCGAAACGGAATACGTCGTAGCATAATCATAGTTTGTAAGTTGCGTAAGGTAGAAATGCGCCACAGGGCTGTCTACGACCTGCTCCACATTTGTAGCGGTATTTACAACGCGGAAGCGGTATCCGTTGACCGGTGCGCCAAGGCTCACGGCTCCAACGATGGAATTGATGGAAGCAAGCGTTGCATCACAATAAGTCGGAGACAAGGTTGAATATATACGGCTGCCTTCGTCGATAGTTCCGTCGCAATTGTCGTCAAGACCGTTGTAAGGAACCTCCGGTGCTCCCGGATGGATGGCAACCTGGTTGTCGTCGCAGTCGGTGTTATCCGCAACATAATTCGCAGGAGCATTACAAGCCGAAACGCTGACATTTGGATTTCCGTAACCGTCCCCATCTGCATCTGCATACCAGGTAAGCGGCGTACAAACCGTGACGTTTAGGCTGTAATCTTCAGTCTGGCCGTATCCGGCTCCCAAACAAGGGTTGGCAAGATTCGTTGTTCCATATATCTTTTTGATCCTCATCCTGGTGATTCCACCCAGTGCATTCGCAGGAACGGCAATCTGGGAAACAGCCTGGACGGCATCAAGGCCGGTGGAGTTAGTGATGGTTCCGGCGTTGTAGGTTTCACCCGCATCCGTAAAGTCGTTATCATGGTTCCAGTCTATGAACACACGGAGATTAGTCGTATTGTTACCGTCCGTGTTCCCCTTGATTGTCATGGTATACGTGCTCTCCGTCGTTACGTTTCCTGTTATCGAAATAAAGTTCTCGATATCGTTTGTCGCATTGATAACATTGCTAGACGTATTGTTAATTCCGGCAAAGTTGACAAGGGTGATCGGCTCCATGGCTGATGTGTAGGCAAGGGTTCCACCGCAGTATGGCAGGAATGGATCAGGTAGGGTATTAAACGTCCATATCGGACAATCCGTAGCCCCGGAAGTCCCTACTTTGGGAACCACCTTCCAATAGAAGGTGGCCGAATAACCGGTAATTATTATGGTGGAGGAAGTCCCTGTCACCGTTTCTATCAAATTCAGGCTGTCAGCAGCAATTCCGGCGTAAAAATCATAAGCCGTTGGAACAGGACCGGTTGTCGGTGCCATCCAGGTAAATGTATTTATACCAGCCTGAACTGTGGTTGAGCCATTTGCAGGAGATACAGGCGTTACGCATTGAGGTCCTACAACAGTAAGGACACCACTGATGCTCGATGTTCCGTTCCATGCATTGTTCGGACTGCCCCCATAAATGTAAGGCCCTCCGTTAAGACGGAATCGGCTCGCATAGTAATAAGTCCCCGGAGCGAGATTTGCACCGATAGTTGCTTTGTACTCGTCATTGTTTCCCGATTCGACATTGAAAGTCGCGGGAACCCAGTTTGTCCAGGTATTCGGATTCGTATTGGATCCCACAGGGCTGATTCCGATCCAGGCCTGTATGCCGGGAGCTTGTCCGCTTGTCGTATCGGTAAGGCCCGCTTCATAAGCCTGCGCATACACTTCTACTGAACCTCCGGCATTTATTGTTGCCGAACCAGGATGCTGAAGATTGACATAATCCGGGGTATCCGTAGGCATTAATATAATATTTACGATATAATCCTCCGTTTCTCCCCATGTACTGCTTGACGCTCCACATGCCTGTGCTGTTGTCAGTACTGTATCATTCCCGCCGCGAACACGCATTCTGGTCTGGCCCAACGTTGCGCCGGCAGGCACTTCGAATATAAGATTAGATGTCCCAAGAGAACCGGCATTCGTGCCAACCACACCTTCAGAACTTTCGAAATTTCCGTTTTGGTTGAAATCGATCCATGCACCGGCATATTGGTTGGTGTCGTCGCCCATAGTGACTGAAACAGTCACTTGAGAACCTTGCGCTATGTCAGGAACATTCGCCGCATTGAAAAAAGTATAATAAGGCGAGGTCGCACAAGTTGACGAGTTGTTCAGCGCACCGAGCGTAACATTTGTTATTGCATCGCTGCCGCCTCCGCAGCCACTACCGTAAGTCGGCGTGCAAAATATCACAGAAGGTCCTGTAGTAAACGATCTGGTTACGCAACTGGTCGCAGGACCTGCTGCGTTTCTTGGAACTACCTTCCAGTAATATTGTGTATTAGCGTTAAGTATTGGTGTAGTATAGGAAAGACCGGCCTGAGCTGAACTGACCAGCGGAGGCGTGGAGGACGTCCCCAAATACACATCATATCCGGCCGGAGAGCCTGTTGCTGCTGACCAAGTCAGCGTCGTATTCCTTGCCACAGCTGTCGCTGCGTTGGCAGGACTTCCCAAAGTGGCACAAGATGGAGGTGTTGTTGGCTGGAAGGTAAGACGCAAGTTTGGCCGTTGCGGATAAATTGTGCCGACTCCGGCGGGAGCAGTATTGTCAGCAGCCCAATATTGAGTTCCTCCTGTTACGTTAGGCCCAAACCGGAAATTTTTCGAATCATCCTCTTCCCCGCTTCCAAAGCCACCGGCATTGGTTTCAACAATAATCTGCAAGTTGCTCGCGCTGCTATATACGAACGGAGTAGCAAGCTGTACGGTAAACCATTGTCCGCCGACAAAGCTGCTGAGCGGAAGGGTGGTAGGTCCATAAACCAATGTCGCACCTGCAGTTTCGCTGCTGTAAGTGGTTGTTGTCGCGTGGACGCCGGTTCGCTGCTTCATATAAATTCTGCAGTCTTTCACTTCGCCGGCATCCAGATATATCTGATTGGCGTAAAAAGCGACGTGGGTAATCGTTCCCGACTGTCCTATACTGGCGCCGGTATAAACCATAGAAGTTCGCTCGTATCCAAAATAGCTTCCGAATGGAGGACGCATGGACCCGGTATTTGTATTCGCGGCAGGAATGGTAACCTGCGCGATTCCTTGCCATGACATCATGATCGCAAAGAGCAATAAATAAAGTTTTTTCATAAATAAATAATTGGTTAATAGAAAGGATTAGTTCCGCAACATTGAAGTATACAGTTGCCTAAATTACATTTTCAATCCACTTATTTATAGCTTTATTCTTATTTTTTATAAACATCCATTAAATTTTAAGACTTCAGTCGACAAATCACCATTTTCATCGATAAACTGTGTTAAATTTCCTTACGGATGAAAAGTATCGGCAAAAAAAAAGCCCTATGAGTCATTCATAAGGCTAACATTCAGCGTCTTCATCTACTCACGCATCGGCTTTGCGTCCGTTATTTCCCTCCTTTCGTTCATCGAAGTAATGTTCGATCTGCATTTTCAAACCCTGTTCCAGCGATGTCACCGGATTATAATCCAACAAAGTACGCGCTTTGTCAATAATGGCCTGCGTTCGCAACTGATCTCCTGGCCTTTTCGGTACATTTTCTATGCGGATGCTTTGGCCTGTGAGTTTTTCGACAAGCCTTATCCCATCCAATGTGGCATATTGTTCAGCGCTGCCGATGTTAATCACTTCTCCATCCACCAAATCTTCCCGGCCGGTCACCGATGCGATCCCGGAAACCGCGTCGCCGACATATGTGAAGCTTCTCAGATGACGGTCGCCACCTTCAAATAACGGAAAGGGTTCATTCGAAAACGCCGATCGGATCAGTATCGGATACAGCTTTTCCGGACGCTCCCTGGGGCCGTAAACCGAATACAGTCTCAGCGAAACAGCCCTGAATTTATGCTCGCGGCTTTGCGCCAGGACCAGTTGCTCAGCGGCCAGCTTGGTCACCCCGTAATAGGAAATGGGTGCGGCTGGAGCCGATTCGTCCCGGCATGCATCGGCGCCGTAGACCGATGAGGTTGAGATATTCACGAAAAGCTTCAGCGATGGATTGCGCTGCGCAAAAGCGATAAGGTTTTGGGTACCTGTGACGTTGTTCGTCAGATAATCGTCAAACGTCGACGTGGTGGAAATTCCGGACTGGGCGGCGAGATGGAAGATATAATCGAAATGGCCTGGCAATGAGTCAAGATCGGATGCGTTTCTCAGATCTGCCTCAAGCGTCCGGATGCCTTGGCCTAAAAGAATTTCGGACGTGCGCCGCTTGTAATCCGGACTGTAATAGGGTGAAAAATTATCGAGTCCGACAACATCGAATGCTTTTTTTTTGAGATATTCCGAAAGATGGGAGCCTACAAAACCAGCGGATCCCGTGACGAGTACTTTCATAAATCGGGCATGTTGTCCCTAAATTTACATATTACCTTCAGGAATGATACCGAAATCGTTAAATTTAACCATAAATTATATGTAACTTTTACCATCGGAAAACGCACAGGAAACCCTTATGCCTTACGAACTCACCATTATCGTTCCCGTGTATAACGAACAGGACAACCTCGAGCGCGTGCGAGCCGAATTCAGCGCCTGGCTGCCTCAGGCGACCTGCAAATCGAAGGTTCTTTTTGTAAACGACGGCTCCAGGGACGACAGCCTGGCGGTCATTAAACGCATCTGCCACGACAACCCTTATTTTGATTACATTTCCTTCGACCGGAACTACGGTCTGAGTGCCGCCATCAAGGCAGGCTTCGACGTCATCGACACCCCGCTTACCGGATACATCGATGCTGATCTTCAAACATCGCCCCAGGATTTCGATATTCTCCTGGACCATATTGCAGATTTCGACCTGGTGACCGGAT
>Ga0265798_10001440_pt1 | contig 37080 bp, 30 predicted proteins | sample P3T30metagenome_FD_192430 | JGI IMG/M metagenome (GOLD analysis project Ga0265798, IMG submission 192430) | Plant litter microbial communities from East Loma Ridge, Irvine, California - P3 T30 | ecosystem: Environmental > Terrestrial > Plant litter > Unclassified | place: USA: California...
AGATAGAGAAGATTATTATTTTGATGAAATTTTATACAGAGAAAGATATGCTATAGAAAGAACAAATGCCTGGCTGGATAGCTTTAGATCATTGCTCAACCGTTTTGATACAACAGTATCGAGTTGGGAATCTTTCAATTACATAGCTTTTATAGTAATAGCTCTGAAGAAATTTTATAAAACTAAAAAAGTTTAAATGACTTCATATTGAATTCCTACGGAATAACAGATTTAGTATTTTTTGTCTATAACTAATCTGTTTATTATAGATCGAGATTACTTCGTCCCAGGCTCCTGCTCCTCGCAATGACAAACAGCTAAACGCCGGCAAAAGTCCTAGCCCCGATTGCAGTGAAAATCCTTTTTTGAAGAAAAAGATTGCAACGGAAAGCGGGAACAGCTTCAAAAAATTATACAATTATATTTTATCAACAATCAAATGAAAATTGTGAATGAATGGCTCTTCCTTTACAAATCACATTCTGCTATTCATTGTTTATACTTTAACGGTCAATTCTTTAGATGAACCTTAATTCTGATAATCATTTTAAAGCCGTATCTTTGCCATGCTTATAAAACATTTATGAAATACGCAGAAAATATTCTTGAAACGATCGGAAATACGCCACTGGTAAAGCTTAACAGGGTTTTAGGCGAAGATTTTCCGGCTTTGGTCCTGGCCAAGGTAGAAACGTTCAATCCGGGCAATTCTGTAAAAGACAGGATGGCCGTAAAAATGATTGAGGATGCTGAAAAGGACGGAAGATTAAAACCGGGAGGAACCATTATTGAAGGAACTTCCGGGAATACAGGGATGGGTCTTGCGCTTGCCGCAATCATCAAAGGGTACAAATGTATTTTTGTAACCAATTCCAAACAGTCAAAAGAAAAATGTGATATCCTTCGTGCCGTAGGCGCAGAAGTCATTGTATGCCCTACCGATGTAAAGCCTACAGACCCGCGTTCTTATTATTCGGTTTCCAAAAGACTGGCAAAGGAAACGGAAAACGGATGGTATGTCAACCAATATGACAATTTATCCAACAGAGCGGCTCACTATGAATCAACAGCTCCTGAAATCTGGGAACAGACCGACGGAAAACTGACCCATTTTGTAGTAGGAGCCGGAACGGGAGGTACCATTACGGGCTGCGGAACATTCTTCAAGGAGAAAAATCCGGACATTAAAGTAATCGGTGTAGATACATATGGTTCTATCTTAAAAGAATACCACGAAACCGGCGAGCTTCACTACGATCATGCTTACACCTACGTTACGGAAGGAATCGGGGAAGATATTATTCCTGAAAATTACGATATGGCTGTTATTGACCATTTTGAAAAAGTAACGGATAAGGACGGTGCTGTTTATGCAAGAAAACTAGCTAAAGAAGAAGGAATTTTCTGCGGGTATTCTGCGGGAAGCGCCATTGCATCTCTGATCCAGATGAAAGATCAGTTCACGGAGAATGATGTAATTGTAGTCCTTCTTCACGATCACGGTTCCAGATATGTAGGAAAAATCTACAATGACGAGTGGATGAAAGAAATGGGCTGGCTGGATTAATCAGTCTTCCTATCTATAAATAAAAACTCAGAGCATTTATTGACTCTGAGTTTTTTGTTATTTAATATTTTTCTTCACTGCCTGCTTCAGTATTTCATAGTCTGCCGGGCTCATTGATTTCTGAGGAAACATATAATTGTATTTTCCTTCCAGAGCAATAAATTTTTCACCGGCTTCCGCAGAAGTAAATTCTGTCCAGAGACAGGTTTCTTTCGCATTATTTATATTTACCGTAAAGATTTTCTTATTGAATTTAATCTGGTAAATTTCTGCATTTTCCAAAGTCTTCAGGTAAGCAATGACTTCCTTTTTCCATCGCGAGACTTTATTAATGGCTACGGAAAGGAAAATTACACAGAGCAGGAATAAAAAGCTGACAAAATATAAAATCCCGAATTTTTCTTTGCTGAAATCATCTTTAAAGATAAACAGAATGGCCAGAATAAGACCAACAATCAGCGTGGTAACGGTTTTTCCTTTTGTAGCTGATGAAAAGAACAGGCTTCCTGAAGTACCGCTGAAGTAAACTTCTTCAAAATCTTTCCTGTTGATCTGTAAACTGATGATTTTATCGTCATTCATCCTGGGATTTTTTAATGGCTTTAACCGTTCTTTTGCAAAACTAAATTAAATATCCTCATATTTCTCACTAATTGCAGAAATTTTGTTCATCAGCTCGCGGTTTTTCTGTTTCAGATCATCCATTTTCCTGAGCATTTCGTGGATCACTTCCAGTCCGGGAAGATTAATCTCAAGGTCATAATGCCAGTTGGTAAACCTTTCAAAAGAAGGTAAATCTTCATACTTGAGATACCGGGTTTCATTTTCCGTATGGATATCCAGCAAGCCGGAATCTACCAGTTCATCAAAAAAAGTGATTTCTATATTGTATATTTTTACGAGCTCTTCCCTCGATATTCTTTCGTTCATAGCCTAGGAATTTTTAAGTTGTTCAAAAAGTTCTTTCTGCTTTTCGCTAAGATGGGTCGGCAGTTGTACTTCATACGTCACAAATAAATCTCCAAACTGTCCGTCTTTTTTATACACCGGAAAACCTTTCCCTTTAAGTCTTACGGTCATTCCGTTCTGTGTACCGGGCATTACTTTAAGGTTAACGCTTCCGCTGAGGGTATTTACCGTTACATCTCCGCCCAGTACGGCGGTATACAGGTCAATGGTTACCTTTGTTTTCAGGTCATTGCCTGACCTTTCAAAATCAGGGTCTGCAGGAATGTTGAAGGTGATGTATAAATCCCCGGCAGGTCCACCGTTGTAACCCGGGCTTCCGTGGCCTTTCAGCCTGATCTGCTGCCCGTCATATACTCCCGCCGGAATGGTAATCCTTACTTTTTTACCGTTAATATCAAAAGTCTGTGGATGCGTGATTGCTGCATCTTTTAAACTCAGCGTAAGTTCTGCCTCCACATCCTGTCCTTTGAATTTTCCTGAAGCACTTCCTCTTGAACTTCTGCCGAAACCCTCTCCCGTACCTCCGAACATGCTCTGGAAAAAATCTGAAAAGTCTTCGCCTTCCCCGAAATCTGCACCGGAAAATCCACCGCCGAAATTTCCGCCTTCGTGCTGATACTGCCTTTGCTGTTGCTGCTGCGCTTTTTCATATTCTTCACCATGCTTCCAGTGTTCTCCGTATTTATCATACTTTGCCCGGTTTTCCGGATTGCTGAGCACTTCATTTGCTTCGTTCAGTTCCTTAAACTGTCTTTCCGCTTCCTTGTCATTGGGATTAAGATCGGGATGCAGCTTTCTTGCCCGTTTCCGGTATGCTTTTTTAATGTCGTCCTGGGTTGCGCTTTTGTCTACGCCTAAAATTTTATAGTAATCTATATAAGCCATAGAAACCTTTTTACCCAAATTTAAGAATTTTAAGACTGAAAAATATATAACGGAATGTTAAAAATAAACCTATCTTTGAGTAAAAGCGCTGTATGAAAGAGGTCATAAAAAACTACTCGGGCATTTTACTTTTACTGTTGGGCATCATTGCCGGAAGCATCCTCGGAATTGTAGCACCCGGTGTTGTTGATTATGTAAAACCTGTGGGAGATATTTTTCTCAATCTCCTTTTTGTGAGTGTGGTCCCGCTGGTGTTCTTCGCGGTTTCCAATTCTATTGCTTCACTGGAGCAGCAGTCGAAATTCGGGAAGATCATGGTGACCATGGCTTTTACCTTTCTTTTTTTCATTCTTACTGCCGCGGTTTTTACCATCGGTGCGGTCTATTTATTTCCGGTTTCAGGCGTTTCGGGAAGCAAAGCAGTGGTTGAAGAAGCGGTAAATAATGAAAGCTGGGGAAACAGGATTGTCAGTTTTTTTACCGTCGGGGAATTCACCCAGCTTTTCTCAAGGCAGAATATGCTGGCCCTTTTGATTTTTGCCTTCATGACAGGATTTGCTGCCAGAAAAGCGGGTGAAAAAGGGCAGGCTTTCAGGATGTTTATTGCTTCAGGCTATGAAGTGATGAAAGAACTGCTTATGCTGATCATGAACATTGCGCCAATCGGTCTGGGTGCCTATTTTGCGTATCAGGTGGCTACTCTGGGACCTCAGCTCTTCGGGTTTTATGCAAAACCTCTGGGACTGTATTATGCAGCCGGTATCGTGTATTTCATGGTGTTCTTTTCCCTGTATGCTTTTATGGCCAAAGGCCGTTACGGTGTAAAAAGTTTCTGGACGAATGCTGTTTATCCCACTTTAACCGCTCTGAGCACCTGCAGCAGCTTTGCCACAATGCCCGCGAATCTGGTGGCAGCATCTAAAATCGGGGTTCAGAACCAGGTGGCCAATATCGTCATCCCTATCGGAACAACCTTGCATAAAAACGGTTCTTCAATGTCTTCAATCATTAAAATTTACGTTGCTTTCCTGATCATCGGAAGGGATTTTTTTGATCCGGTTAATCTTCTGCTGGCTTTGGGAATTACGGTTTTCGTAAGCATTGTGGCAGGCGGAATCCCGAACGGCGGGTATATCGGTGAAATGCTGATGATCTCTGTCTACAAATTACCCCAGGAGGCGATTCCTGCGGTGATGATCATCGGGACACTGGTAGATCCTTTGGCCACGGTTCTGAATGCCGTGGGACAACTCGTGGCTTCGATGTTTGTGAACCGGTTTGTGAAGGTTTAACTGTGCAGACAGAACACATTAAATTGTAGTGAAATTAACATGGATTCCTTTTATAAAATTATAGGCTTGTATGACCATCTGAGTTTTAATATTGAGATGGAAAAATCTGATTTCTCTGAAAGTCTGAAAAAGATTACTTATAAGACTAATACCGCATTCATCACATTAATTCCTGATTACGGTATCCCTACAAGATTTGAATACAGGGGAACTGTTAATAAAAGCGATTTTATACTTAAAAGGAGAAGTCATTTTTTTGATTATAATATTTTTCATTGCATTATAAAAGGAAATATTTCAGAAAAAGATAATACAACATATATTCAGATGGAATTTACTCCTTTCATTTTCCATTTTGTGACTGCCATCTTAGCACTTCTCCTTTTCCTAATTATTTCTGCTGCAGAGATTGTAAATAATAACAATTATTTCATTATTGCTTTTCCATGCATCATCGTAATCAGCAAGTATTTTATTTTAAAAAGAAATATAAAAAGAGATAAATATGATTTTGAAAGAGAAGTGAATTTTATGCTTCAAAAAAATAAGCAATTCAAAAATTACAAATAATCTAATTATTCACTCCGTTTTACCGGTTCCAGGTTTTCATATTCTTCTTTGGTAAAAAGCTTATAATGCACTTTAAACGTTTTTCCCAACGGCGTTTCCAGGGAAAAGCCGCCCGGCCCGAAACCGTCTGTGACATCCAGTGTAAAATGTGAATACTGCCAGTATTCAAAAAGATCCCGGTCGATCCAGAATTCATGGCCGTTGATAGTTCCGATCATGGCATCATTCATTCTCGGGAAGAACCCTCCTTTTTCAAAACATTGCGGCTGGGTACCTTCGCAGCAGCCTCCGGCCTGGTAGAACATAAGTTCGCCGTACTTCTTTTCGAGTTCCCAGATAACTTCAAGGGCTTTTTCCGTAACGGACACTCTGGATATTGTGGTCTGCATATTCTCTGATTTTTATTGGTTTGATACCTGCTTATGATAAAGACACTATTTTCTGATCATGCTTTGAAATAAAGCGACTCTTTTAGCCTGTCTTTAATTATAGGGTAGAAAGTTAAAAAAGTCCGGCCGATTAATTTCAGCCGGACCTTTAATTTATTATCGTTGTTTACCTCAGCATTATACGTAAGTCTACTGCAATTTCTGTTCCTTACAGCGGTCTTCTATTACCCTGTACTTTGCGTGAGGGATGGAAAGGGTCTTGCTGAAAGCAAGAGTGCGGAGCGAAGCGGAGCACCGAAACGAAGTGGAGCCCTGCATAGCCCGACCGTTTTTGCCCCGGCCAAATCAGCTGAGGCAAAAAAACGGGCACGCCCTAACTTTATTTAAAAGAATCCTAATTTGTTCTTGTTGTACGAAATCAGCATATTTTTAGTCTGACGGTAATGGTCCAGCATCATTTTATGGTTCTCCCTTCCGATTCCCGACTGCTTATATCCACCGAAAGGTGCTCCTGCAGGGTAAGAATGGTATTGGTTTACCCAAACCCTTCCCGCCTGGATCTTACGCGGAACATTATACAGCTGGTGTGCATCTCTTGTCCAGACCCCTGCTCCCAATCCGTAAATGGTATCGTTGGCAATTTTAATACCTTCTTCTTCATCCTTGAATGTAGTGAACGCCAGTACCGGCCCGAAAATTTCTTCCTGGAAAATCCTCATCCTGTTGTTTCCTTTGAAGATGGTCGGCTGGATATAATATCCGTTTTCCAGGTCTTCACCCATATGGCTGACATCACCTCCTACCAGTACTTCCGCGCCTTCTTCTTTTCCTAACTGGATGTAGGAAAGGATTTTATCTTTCTGGATCTTGGAAGCCTGCGCCCCCATCATCACCGTTTTATCCAGCGGATTCCCTACTTTGATCGCTTTTACCCTTTCGATTACTTTTTCCATGAAAGCATCGGCGATATCTTCCTGAACCAGTAATCTGGACGGGCATGTACAGATTTCACCCTGATTCAGGGCAAAAAGGACCGCACCTTCAATAGCTTTATCCAAAAATTCATCATCCGCATCCATTACCGAGCTGAAGAAGACATTCGGGGATTTACCACCCAGTTCCAGCGTTACCGGAATGATGTTTTCCGTAGCATACTGCATAACCAGGCGGCCTGTAGCCGTAGATCCCGTGAATGCTGCCTTATTAACTTTAGGATTGGTCACCAGTGCCCTTCCGAGTTCTGCCCCGAAGCCATTAACGATATTAACAACTCCCGGAGGAAGAAGGTCTCCGACAAGCTCCATTAATACCAGGATGGAAATCGGCGTACTTTCTGCCGGCTTCAGAACCACGCAGTTTCCTGCTGCCAGTGCCGGTGCCAGTTTCCATACGGCCATCAGGATCGGGAAATTCCATGGGATGATCTGGGCAATAACACCCAGCGGCTCATGAACAATCAGGGAAACGGTATCTTTATCCAGTTCATTGTGAGAACCTTCGTCTGCCCTGATTACGGAAGCGAAATACCTGAAATGGTCAACAGCCAACGGTATATCTGCAGCCAGCGTTTCTCTTACCGCCTTACCGTTATCGATGGTTTCCACGGTAGCCAGATATTCAAGATTCTGCTCGATCCTGTCGGCAATTTTATTTAAAATAATACTTCTTTCCGTAGATGAAGTGTCTTTCCAGGTCTGGAATGCTTTTTCCGCGGCATTAACAGCCAGTTCCAGATCTTCTTTGGACGAATGTGCTGCCTGGGTGAAATTTTTTCCGTTCACCGGAGAAACCACATCGAAATACTGCCCGTTTACCGGTGCCGTGTATTTCCCGTCAATATAATTATCATATTTGCTTTTAAATTCAGGCCACTGTAAAACGGTTCCTGATTCCTGTTCTGTAACTGTACTCATTTTAATAATTTTAATTTTTGCTGATCCTAAGTTACCGTTCCCTATATTAATTGTATAGCACAATCGTACAAAAAAACTTCACAATCGTGCCTACCACGAATTTTATCATTTCATTAACAGTTGCTTAGCCTGATAATCTTTATATTTGGGTAAAACAGGCACCAAATCTATTCAGCAATGAACAATTCTAATTTTTTACTCCATACCCCTGAATTAAAGCGTCAGAACCAGCTGTTGCACCTGGTTGAAAACCAGACTGTATTCAATATGAGCAATTGTGAATTCAGCATTTATGAAACGCATCAGGCATCTTTTGACGTAAAACTGCATTTTGACACCATCGCTTTTACAGCCATGCTCCGCGGGAAAAAACACATGAAGCTGGAGAACAAGACCGGTTATTTTGATTACCTTCCGGGAGAAAGCATGCTGGTAGCACCGGGGGAAACGATGGTGATTGATTTTCCTGAAGCTGATGAAACGCCGTCACAGTGCATTTCTTTGAGGCTGAACCCTGAATTTATTGAAGATTCCCTGAACCATTTAAATTATTACAGTCCGAAAGCCGATGAAACATCGCAGTGGAATATTGAGCTGGATGAATATTTCCTTTTCAATAACCCGTCCCTGGCTTCTGCCACCAACAACATTATGCGGATTGCCATGGACGACAATTCACAAAAAGATATTATGGCAGATTTTGCGCTGAAGGAACTGCTGATCCGCCTGATGCAGACGCAGGCCAGGAGTATGGTGGAAAAAAACCGGGCCAAGCATAAATCAAGGATCAGTTTTGTGGTTGATTACATCAGGAAAAACCTTCATCAGAAACTGTCGGTGGACAGCATTGCAAAGATGGCGTATGTGAGCAAATCCAATTTCTTTAAAATGTTTAAGGATGAACTGGGTACTTCGCCCAACGAATTTATCCTGCACGAAAGAATAACCAGGGCCAAAGAGCTGCTGGCAAGCCGGAACAGCATCAAGGAAACCGCTTACCAGACCGGATTTTCGGACACCAATTATTTTACAAGGGTATTTAAGCAGCTGGTAGGTACCACCCCGAAAAGTTATCAGGATCACATCATATTTATGAATAACAACTGATTATGATCCCACCCAAAGATATTATCGAATATGTATTAGGGGTTAAAATCAGCAGGAAAGTAAACCTGATTATTAATTGATCGATTTTAGCCTTTGTTATCTTAACGGTATTACTCATAAAAAGTAAGCACTCCGGCTGAAGTGCTTACTTTTTTTATTGGTTTTACTTTTGATCCTCATAATATCTTGCTCCTTTCAGAACCGGATTTTGCGATTCGATATATTTTAATCCGAAGCCTTTATAATCTTCATTGACGGATTTTTCCAACTGTTTCCGGTGCAGTTTTTCATACGTTTCAAAATCAATGGCGGTTCTGTTCTTTAAGCTTTCAAACAGGTTCCATTTCCAGGCCACTGTTTTCCAGTTTTCCGAAATTCTCCCGGCAAAGACTTTTGATTTGGAGCCGCTTCCGTAACCCAGAAACCCTATTTCCTGTCCGGCCAGCTCTTCATTTTCGTCAAAAGAAACCTGTAGGGCCGAAAGCAGAGCCATAAAAATGGAAGCCGTATACATGTTGCCGATTTCTGATGAAGCCCTCTGAGACTTTTCGATTTTATCACTGATGAACTGAATATACTCCGGTGATTTTGCCACGGCTTTCTGTTCTTCCGGATTTGAATAGGGAAGTCCGTTTTCCAGGCTGTAAATTTCCGTGAACACCCTTTTGCCGTGAAAAGCATACGGAAGATGGAAAATCAGGTATTTCCAGTTTTCATAAGGCTTTGTTTTTCCGGTAACCTGTTTGTAATGGTCATACGCTTCCCGGATTCTATCCTGGTAGCACTGATTGGAATACTGCCCGTCAAAAACCGGCTCGTCGGTAAAAATTTCTATTTTATCCGGAAAATTTTCCGGCGCATTGATGAGGTCCTCTTTACTGAAACTCCGCCTTGGCTTGAAAAAATCAAAAACACTTTCTGTGGCAACGCCCCAGTTGTTTTCAATTTCCAGTAAATCCGGTTTTGCGGAAACCAAAACTGCTACAGCACCTCCGCCCTGCGTGTATTCCCCGGAAGAATCCAGTTCGTATTTGGCATAATCACTGGCAATGACCACTGCTTTTTTATCAGGGTTGGCTCTTACGAAATCCAATGAATTGTGAAGCGCATCCACCGCTCCGATGCAGGCAAAGGTCATATCAACGATGTCACAGTTTTTAAAGCACCTTTCCCCGAATTCCTGCTCCAGTACTTTTTCAACCATCTGCATGGCATAAGAAGCTGTAGGTTTCGCAGCATCCAAAGCACTTTCCGTTCCCAGGTAAATTCTGGATAGGTCTTTGGGATTAAGAAGGTAATCTTTTATTAATTTAAGTAAAGCTTCCGCAGCAAAAGTAGCTGCGTCTTCATGCACATCAGGAAGTGCCATTTTATGCAGGCCCAATCCTTTTTCCAGCTTTGCAGGTTCGATCCCTCTTTTCTCCGCCAGATCTTTAATTTCCAAATATAATGAAGGTACATAAAAGCTGGCTGCTTCAATTCCGAAAGTTATAGTGTTAAATTTTATACGAATTTAAAAAATGTAAACGTTTAACCTGTTATGATATCTGACTGATTTTTATGAAAGAGTGTTAAAATTGTAACATTAAACAAAAAAGCACCTCTTTTCAGAAGTGCTTTTGAATTTGAGAGGCTATTCGATTATTTAAAATCTTCTATGGCCTTATTAATGGCATCAATCTGTTTGTTGATGCTTGCTGCATTCTGAGGATTCTGTCTCAGCAGCTCTACTTTTTTATTCAGTCCGTCTTTCAGCATCTGGGAAATCATCATTTTTACCTGAGGATTGTCTCCCATCTGGCCTTTTGCCTGCATTACTATTTTTGTAATGCTTTCTGTTGCTTTAAGATTATCAGAACTCATAATCCAGTTATACCCTTCTTCTGCAGATTTTCCCAATTCCGGATTCTGGAATTTAATGAAGGGATAAAATGCCACCAGCTGGGCAATATTGGACATCTGGGAAGTCACTTTATTTTTCACGACAATCGGCAGCATCTGGCTCATTAAAGTTTCGGATGCTCCGTCAAGGTCTATCTTTTCTGCCAGAGCACTTGCTCTCGACGGGTCAACAGCCACCACGGCACTTACGGAATTGCCTTTCACAGCATTTGAAACGGCATTAACTCCTTTTTCAAAAACCGGAAGGTACTTTTTGTCTTTTGTTTTTGCCAATGCTGAAATTGCTGCAGCCTGAACCAATGTTTTCGGGTCATTTGAAGCCAGTTTTTCAACATCGGAAGCCAGTGCTTTAAACTGTTCAGGATTTGAAAGGTCCATTAACTGTAAAGCTTTAATCCTTGTTCTGAAGAAAGGGTCTTTTAATGCTGCTGCCAGTAATTTCGTTGCTGCCGGATTTTTTCCTGCCTGGTCTTTAATCCCGTTCAAAGCATTGTATCTGCTTTTGAATTCTTTGGAACCGGTAAACTGCATCAGGTACTGTTCAGGTGTTTTGGTATCGGTAATTTCTGCCAGTAAAACACCGTCTGCATTGATGTTCACCAGGTCTGCATTTTTGGAAACATCGAAACTGAACGTATTTTTTGCGGCTGCATTCACCCAGACATTGTACCGCTTAGGCTTTCCATTGTCGTAAACATCAATAGCAAGCGGAAATTCAAACGGCTGTTCCTGAGTCTGGTCAAGGGTAACGGTAATCTGTTTCTTAACCGGTTCAAATGTGTAGGAATAACTGATTTTCGGGTTTCCGCTTCCGAAATACCATTGGTTAAAGAACCAGTTCAGGTCTTTTCCTGAAACTTTTTCAAATGATAACCTCAACTGATGAGCCTCTGCATTCTGGTATTCATAGGTTTTCAGGTAATCCTGAATTCCTGCAAAGAAGGCATCGTCACCCAGGTAATTTCTCAGCATATGGAGGATTCCGCCGCCTTTCTGATAGGTAACCAGATCAAATACGTCTTCACGGGAATCATAATCAAATCTTACCAGATCTTTTTTGAAATCGGAAGGATTGTGGATGTAATTATTCACATCTTTCATCTGATGGTAGTCTGCCTGGTCTTTTCCGTACTTGTATTCATTCCACAGGTATTCGGAATAGTTGGCAAAAGACTCATTCACGGTAAGGTTGCTCCAGCTTTCTGCGGTTACCAGATCCCCGAACCAATGGTGGAACAGTTCATGGGCAATGGTATCTTCCCAGGTATTTTCATCGATCAACTGTCCGGGTTTCTGTAAAATGTCGCTTCCGTGTAAAGTTGCTGTTGTATTTTCCATGGCACCGCTTACATAATCCCTTCCGGAAATCTGTGCATATTTCGCCCACGGATAGTCATAACCAAGCTTTTTAGAGAAAAACTCCATCATTTCCGGTGTATTTCCGTAAATCTGTTTAGCGTATGGCTCATATTCTTTTTCGATATAATAATCAACCGAAATATTTCTCCATTTGTCTTTCACCACCGCATATTCGCCTACGCCCATGAAGAACAGATAGGTAGAATGTCTTTTATCCATTACCCAATGATCGGTTCTCAGGCCGTTTGCTTCTTTCTGTGACTCTTTTAATACCCCATTGGAAAGCGTTACATATTTGTCAGGAACCGTCATGTAGATTTCCTGGGTGGTCTTCTGGTTGGATTTGTCTATGGTCGGGAACCATGCAGAAGAAGATTCCGTTTCGCCCTGCGTCCAGATCTGGGTAGGCTTGTCCGCATCTTTTCCCTGTGCATTGATGAAATACAATCCTTTGGCATCATTGATAGCTGCACTTCCCTGTTGTTTTACTTCATTCGGACGGGCCGTATATTTGATATAAACGGTATAATCCTGATTTTTCTGATAGGTCTTATCCAATGTGATTTTTAAGACATCATCTTTATAATCATATTTTAAGGGCGATTTTTTGCCTTTATTATCCAATGCAACTTCCTGGATCAGCATTCCTTTTGCATCAAGTACCAGTTCATTGGCAGGATAAAAGTACGGTGCAGCGGTAAGCCATTCTTCCCCGTTCATATGTTCTTTCTGATAATCGAAATTTACCTTCAGCTTGGTATGCTTCAGTTCTGTTACTTTGGTATGGGTAGCCCTGTAGACTTTTTGCCTTCCTGAAGTTTCGGTTTGCGCTGCTACATTTCCGGAAAAGAAAATCCCTCCCAGGATAGCAATCGTTAAAACGGCTTTTTTCATTTATGTATTACTTGTTTTAGAATTATTTTTAGTTAAAATATCGAAAATATCATTCACCACAGTCTCATAATCTCCTTTCTTAAACTGCTCTTTGGTTTTGTGGAATGCTTTTTTCAGTTCGCTTTCCGGATTTTCATCATCGATGATTTCTACAGTATCCACGCCTTTCATCTGAAGGATGGCATTTTTCAACGCTTCAAGATCGGCCGCCTGTTCGGTATTGATTTTTAAATATTTCATTTTTTATTCTTTTGTAAAGGTTGTTTTTACGCCTCCCTGAATGATATCAAACTGTTTTTTCTCAGGACGAAAATTGATTACGATTCCTGAAATATCAAATTTAAAGCTGGTTTCAGAAGTAGCATCCAGCGGAAAAGCACTCTGCCCGGTAGCCTGTCCCATTAACTTTTTATCCTGAATAAAGATATTGATCTTCAAAGGCATGTCTCTGCTTGAATAGGTTCCGGTAAATTTCTGAAGTTCGCTTTCGGCAATCTGGACAGTCTTAAAGCCCGGCATTTTAAAATCTTTGCCTTTTGCCGTGAGCATCATTTTTTCAAAAATTTCATCCGTATCCATATCAGCCTGGTTTATGGTATAACTGACAGCCAGTTTCTCATCGGGAAAATAAAATACTGCTGATATGAAGCCGTCGATTACCCCATTGTGGCCGAATCCTGAACTTGTATCATCAGGAAGTTTCACCAGTCCGTATCCGTAACCGTCAATAAAATTCTTCATTTTATCAACATTCGATTTTTTGATAAGTTTTCCCTGTTCCAGTCCGGTTATAAATGTTATAAGTTCAGTAGGTGTTGAGGTGATATTTCCTGCACCGGCCGGGACACTCATATCCGTTTCGGGTAGCCTGTGATAGTTCCCGTTGGCATACAGATAAGATTCCGCCTGATTTTTTGAAGTATCAATTTTCTCTCCGACTCCGGTTAAAGTCAGTTTTAAAGGCTTCGCAATTTTATCTTTAATTAATTCTGCATACGGCTTTTTGTAGACTTTTTCAAGAATAAAACCCAGCAGAATATAGTTGGAGTTGCTGTATTCATGCTTTGATCCGGGTTCAAAGTCACTTGCATATTTTTTAATGGTATTGATTAAATCTGCCTCCGTCTGTGGTTTCGTGTAATACTCCGCAAATTCAGCCTTATTGGTCAGATTCTGAATGCCCGTCCTGTGCTGTAGTAACTGTTCAATGGTAATTTTACCTGCATTTGGAATCTCCGGGTAGAAATCTGATAATTTCCGGTCTAAGGAAATCTTTTTATCTTCCACTGCTTTCATGATCAGAACGGCAGTAAAAGTCTTGCTGACTGAACCCACGCGGTACCGGGTATTCATATTGGCCTTCTGCTGTTTCTCAACATCAGAAAACCCAACTACTTTCAGAAAACTTGTCTGATTTTTATCGGTAAAGGCAAAACTTCCCATCACTTTATGATGTACGAAGAGGGAATCAAAATAATTCCCCAGTTTTTCCTTTATATTACTCTGAGAAAAAGCAATACCTGAAATGCTTATTGCCGAAAGAAAAAGTAACTTTTTTAACATGCACTGAGATTTAATCAATAGGTTGGAAAAATCCGGTGAATGTTACAAAAAAAGTGAAGTTTTGCGCTTCACCTTTTTTATATTCTATTTATTAAACAGTCTCTCAATATTCTCCGGATTGCCTTTGGAAGGAAGAAATAATAAAATCTCTACATCATCTGTTTTAACATCGAAATACACTTTAACCTGTTTTTTTCCCAACAGTACAAACCGCAATTCGCTATCTGAATCTATGGTAGGATACGAGACTATTCTGTCTTGAAATGACTCAATTAATTTATCTAAATCCCTTTTAAATAATTTAATTTCCTTTTTAGTCCAGTGCCCACTTAAAAAATCAGTGATTTCCCTAAGACTTTCAATCGCAATGTCAGAAAATATTATTTTCATCATTTCTTAAAAATGGAATCCATTAATTCTTTGGAATATTCCTGATATTCTCCATTTTTAATTTGACTGCGACTTCTTTTAATTATTTTTTTAAACTCATCAGAATTTTCAGTTTCCTCCCATGAATCAACTTTATCATTTTCGGAAACCTCAATACTGTTAACCCCTTTTATCTGGGATAAAAGTTTTTTGATGAAAGGAACATCTGCGTATTCGTCTAGACTGATTTTAATTTCCATACTTTCTGAATTTAAATTAAAGTTAATGAAATTATTACTAAAAATTAAATCGCAACAGGTGCTTTGATCCCCGGATGCGGATCGTAGTTTTCCAGTGTAAAATCTTCAAAATCAAAACTGAAAATATCTTTAATTTCAGGATTTAATTTCATGGTCGGGAGCGGCCTTGTTTCTCTTGACAACTGTCTGTTTACCTGCTCAAAATGATTGTTGTAAATATGCACGTCCCCGAAACTGTGAACATAATCCCCCACTTCCAGATCGCACACCTGCGCCACCATCATCAACAGCAATGCATAGCTGGCAATATTGAAAGGCACTCCCAGAAAAACATCAGCACTTCTCTGGTACAGCTGAAGGGATAATTTTCCGTCTGCTACATAAAACTGAAACAGCGCATGGCAGGGAGCCAGGGCCATATTGGGAATTTCGGCAACATTCCATGCAGAAACGATCAGCCTTCTGGAATCCGGATTTTTTTTGATCTGATCAATTACCTCTGTAATCTGGTCGACCACTTTTCCGTCTGAACCGTTCCAGCTTCTCCACTGTGCACCGTAAACAGGACCCAGGTCTCCATTTTCGTCTGCCCATTCGTCCCATATTGAAACGCCGTTGTCTTTTAAATATTTAATATTGGTCTCGCCTTTTAAAAACCAGAGCAGTTCATAGATAATCGATTTCAAATGCACTTTCTTGGTCGTCACCAATGGAAAACCTTTGGAAAGATCATACCTCAGCTGATACCCGAAAACACTTCTGGTTCCGGTTCCCGTCCTGTCGGTCTTGTCTGTTCCATGGTCTACAATATGCTGTAAAAGATCTAAATAATTCTGCATTCTGAAAAGCTGTTTTATGGCTCAAATTTAAAGAATCTAAATCAAAAGACCGAATAAAAACCATTCATTTTGCCAATACCCTCTACTGCTGTATTCTACCTGCTGAACTTAATTTAAGTGTAATAGTAAATCAATTTTGATTAAATTATTCAGAATGATTTGAACTTCAACTGCTGTTCTGATACAGGTTTACCAGATTTCCTCAATGGTCTGGCTGATTGTATTGATAAAGAAACTCTGTCCTTTGCCCAAGCCTGTCATGGCTTTTACCAAAGGAGATTCTGCGGACACCGTCATTATTTTCTGATTGTCCAGAACGATTTCCCCAACCGAAGCGGCAATATAAAAAAGTCCCTTATCGGTTTTTACCAAAGCGCCGTTCTGTACTTTTGATGAGGGTTCGGCTGATATTTTCTGAATCAACAGCTGCTGATTCAGCGTTTCATTCAGCTGTCTCTGAAGATTATTGATCTCCTGCTGAAGCATTTCCCGGCCCGTCTCATATTTATCGCCCATTGAGCTTTTGGTATCATTGCTAGAGGCCCTGGTTTCTGTAATCAGATTTTCGAAGTTCTGAATTTTCCCGGTGATTTTATTTCTGACGATTTCTGCTATTTTCGATTTATCCATACGGCTTATGGCTCTGTTCATTTGGCAAACATTCAAATGTATTAAATAATTTTAATATTGAAGATAATATGACACAAAAGCAGGCTGCCATTCATTCCGGCAGCCTGTTTCATTTTTATTTAAAAATTCAGTTTTTATTTTTCAAAAACAGCAAAATCCGAAACTTTGAAATTAAAGGCCTTCCCTTCATCAAAATTCTTTTTCGTTTTATCAAAAACATTTTTAAAGGTTCCGGATACCTGTCCGTCTTCAATGCTGAAGTTGACAGGTTCTTTTGACATATTTAAAACCACCAGCACTTCATCTTTCCCGTTTTTCCTCAGGTAAGCTAAAATCTTATCGTTGGCTGTGGTGTTCAGGAAATATGTGGTTACTTCCGGATCTCCTCCTCTTAAGGCCGGGTTTGAAGATTTAAGATTGAATAACGTTTTATAGAAATCTGCAGATGCATAAGTGCCATTCCATGCGATAGGGTCTTTTTCAAAAAATTCCAGCCTTTTCATATTGGGAAGCTCCTGACCGGAATAGAGCAAAGGAATCCCGTTCCAGGTAGCGGAAAATACGGCCATCGGTTTGGTAATATCCCCGTATTTTTCATACTCTGTCCCGTTCCAGGAATTTTCATCATGGTTGGTAGTAAACCATGCCCTCATAGAATCGTCCCCGATTTTTGAATATTGCGTTAACAAATCTTTAAGTTCCTGAAGCGGCTGGTTTTTCTTGTAGTAATCTTCGGATTTATGCATCCATTTCCAGGAATAACTGGCGTCGAACACTTTTCCATAATCCGGATTTTCAAGTTCATCATATTCCCCTATCCAGAAAAGAGGCTTTATTTTTTCAACTTCGGGACGGGCCTGCTGCCAGAAATCCACTTCTACCCATGAGGCAAGGTCACACCTGAAGCCGTCAATACCCGTTTCCCTGATCCAGAATTTCATGGCATCGATCATGGCGAGGCGCATTTCCTGATTTTTATAATCCAGTTCAATAATATCATCCATTCCTGAAGCAACATGGAATTTCCCGTCCGGATCTTTCAGATAAAATTCAGGATGCGTTTTGGTCCAGACATGGTCCCATCCGGTATGGTTGGCCACCCAGTCGATGATTACCTTGAATCCTAAGCGGTGTGCTTCATTCACCATGCGTTTAAAATCTTCCATGGTCCCGAATTCCGGATTAATGGAGGTATAATCTGCTGCGGCATACTGGCTTCCAAGGCTGCCTTTTTTGTTTTGCTGTGCAATGGGTGTAACCGGCATGAACCAGAGGGTTTTCACGCCCATAGATTTCAGTCTCGGCATTTCTTTCGCAAAAGCATTGAAGGTTCCTTCTTTGGTATATTGTCTTACATTGACTTCGTAAATATTGGTTGTATGTTTCCAGTCTTTAGGCAAATCTGTCATATCGTTTTTTATATTTTGAGTAGTGCACGAAGCCATTCCCAGGCTTATGGCTGCAATTAAAATTAGCTTTCTCATTCAGTCCCTTTTAACAAAAATAACAATTGTGGCTGAAAAATGGCCATGATAAGGCGTGAATTTTATATAACAGAACAATTAAACCAGGCAAAATGACTGCTTAAAAGCGGAAGATAAATTTAAATGCAGTTCCATTATTAATGACGGCATTTTAACTTAATGAAAGTGGCAGAGGATAAATTTTTACTTGTTATCTTTAAAAAGAAACCCCGGATTATCATCCGGGGCTGTCTATTTATTTTTGTATTTGTTTATCTTTCGTCTTCGTTGTCTTCTTCATCAAAAACATCATCGTTGTAATCGTCTTCTTCCTCGTCATCAAAATTATCGTCATCCTCATCTGCAAAGTTTCCGCCTGCTACCAGATCATCATCAAAACCGAAATCATCATCCAGTAACGGCATGGCCGATTTCTTTTTGGATCCTCCCGCAGCACTTTTAATCGGTGCTTTCATAGGAACATTCCCGAATCTGTATACGGTGATCGGATAATTAACGCCTTTGGTTTCATCAATAATTTCCACCAGTTCGCAGAAGAATTCCCAAAGGTCAAGAAGACCGTACTGGAACTGCGCTTTGTTTCCTGTATTTTCGAAAGCCTCGTCAATGTACACATCCGACATAATCTCGCCGTCGCCATCATCACTCATATCTTCCAACGGGACACTTTTTATGATTGTACCGTCTTCTTCCAGAAGATTAAATGTAGAAAGCTCCTCTCCCTGCAGGCTGAACGCGCTTTTAATACCTAAATGTAAGTTCCATAGCGTCTGTTTCCCTTTAACTTCGATATCCCGGAAAATATCTTCTTTTGCATCTAATATTACGCGGATTTTGTAAACCATCAGTTTTAAATTACTTTTTGCCTTTATTATTATGATAAATCTCTATTGCAAATATAAAATAAATGAGATGGGACAAAAAAATATTTATTGATTTTTTAAAACATTTTTTTTGCTTACATTTTGCCGGAGCTATTTGCTTTTTTCAAGCATAAAGCTGAATTTCGTCCCTTCAAGATAGACACTTTCTGCCGTTATGTTTTCGTTATGGGCTTCAAGAATATGCTTTACGATAGCAAGACCTAGTCCTGAACCGCCTTCTCTCCTGCTGCGGCTGGTTTCTACACGGTAAAACCTTTCAAAAATCCTTGGCAGGCTTTCTGACTTGATTCCCATTCCGTTGTCTATTACCTCTATTAAAACCTTATTCTTAAGAATGCTTGTTTTTACGACTACTTTTGCTTCCTGGCGGTTGGCATAATGTATTGCATTGGAGATCAGGTTGATAAAAACCTGTGATATTTTCTGCTTGTCTGCCTCCACAAAAATCTGCGGGTGCAGGGTCTGGATCTGTAACGTGGCATTGTGCTTTTCCGCTTCCAGGTCCAGAAGGTCAAAAATTTCCTTGATCAGTACATTAACATCGAATTTTGAAACGGTCAGGTTAATTTCTCCTGCTTCCAGACGGTTGATCATGTCAAGATCGGTAACAATGGCAATCAGGCGTTCAACGGATTTATCAATCCGCTCCAGGTATTTATCCCGGATCACCAGATTATCGACACCGCCGTCTCGCAAGGTTTCTACATATCCCTGAATGGAAAACAAAGGGGTTTTAAGTTCATGGGAAACATTGCCGATGTACTCTTTACGGTAGCTTTCCATTTCCTTCATCATATCAAGCTCGGTGATCTTCTTCTGATTGAGGTCTGAAAACCGCTCGCCTAATTCTTTGATGGTGATATTTTCATTATCATTGGTAACAATTTCCTGCGGCAGGATCCGTGAAAGTCCGCGCACCTGTTTTTTGCCGTAATAATTAAAGAGCAGCTCCAGTACGATGTAATTGATGATAAAAATAAATACAAGGCAGATGAACAGCCCGATTTTGAAGAAAGGGGTACTGTAATAGATATCCTTCAGCGAATCAAAAATGATTACTAACAGGAACATCACCAGTGTCAGGAGACAGGAGGCGACAAGGGTAAGTCTGTAAAATTTCAATTTTACACTGTTTTAGGGTTGATACGTAAAGGTAAGAATTGAAACTGAGTATTAAACAATAAGTTTATACCCAATTCCTTTTAATGTCTGAATCGTATTGATTCCCAGTTTTTCTCTTAATCTTCTGATGTGTACATCAATGGTTCTTTCTCCAACAATAACATCATTGCCCCAGACTTTTTCCAGAATTTCTTCTCTTTTGAAAACTTTTTCGGTATTTGATGCCAGTAGATAAAGAAGGTCAAATTCTTTTTTCGGAAGAAGGAACTGCTGCCCGCTTTTAGAAACCCTGAAGTTGTCCTTATCTATAATAAGATCACCGATTTCAATAAGCTTGGCATTATCTGATACCTGAGAGGTCAGCTGCAGCAAAGCATTGACTTTGGAAATAAGGATTTTCGGTTTAATCAGCTTAACGATATAATCATTGGCACCTGCCTGAAATCCTGCCAGCTGCGAAAACTCTTCGCTTCTTGCTGAAAGAAATACAATTAATGTTTTCTGAAGCTCCTTGATCCTGCGAAGTTCCTGACAGGTTTCTATCCCGTCTTTCTCCGGCATCATTACATCCAACAGGATCAGATCAGGAACAATTTCTTTTGCCTTGTCAATACCTTCGTTACCGTTGGTGGCTGTATAGATATCATAGCCTTCCTTTTCCAGATTGTAAGACAGGATTTCTAAAATATCCAGTTCATCGTCAATCAGGAGGATTTTCTTTTGGTTCATTTTTGATTTTTACGAGTCAAAGTTAATAATATTTTAATCACAGTTTAACAAAACGGGCATCGTTCACATAAAGTTAACAATAATAATCTTTTCTTAATGTTTAGTTAAGAAAAAATTAAATTTCGCTAAACCATTTACCCCGCCAATCTTTCATTCCTTTGCAGCGAAAGAATATAGTAAGAAGAAAAGAAATGAATTTTAGAAAACTGAGTATCGCTGTTTTGTTTTTAACAACATCCGGAACTGTACTTTACGCTCAAGAAACCAAAAGCGACACCATCAAGAAAGAAAAGAGAATTGAAGGTGTAGTGATTCAGGGAAGCAGTAACAGGAAAACGGAAACCGCAGTTCTGGTAGAACAGAAGAAAGCAATCATTCAAAAGCAGGCTGTAAGTGCTGAGGAAATTTCCAGAAAAGGGATTTCCAATGTTGAGCAGGGTCTTACGAAAGTAACCGGGATTACAACGGTAGACGGACGTGGACTTTTCGTGCGTGGACTTGAGGAAAGATACAATTACCTTTTGATCAACGGATTGGGATCACCTTCAAACAACCCTTTCCAAAAAATCATTGCTTTAAAACAGTTTCCTACGGACGTTGTTGGTAAGCTAAATATTTATAAAACATTCAACTCTAATCTTTACGGCGATTTTGCCGGTGCAACTTTCGACATTGAAACATTAACAATGGACCGATCTTTTTCTAAAGTTGAATTCAGTGTGGGCTTTAATACACTGAGCACTTTTAGAAATAACTTTAAGATAGCTGAAGGTACTGATGGCATGAAGGGATATTTGGGATTAAATTCCCGAGACCGAAGATTGCCAAGTGAAGTGAGAGATTCTAGCCCAAATGGTTATCAATTTTCAAAAGAACAGTCATTAAATTCATTCAAAGATTCTTGGAATGTCGACAATGTGAAATCTATGCCTAATACAAGCATTGGTTTTACTACCGCACAAAAATTGAAAGCTGGTGAAACAGGAAACATCGGTATTTTATTTTCTTTAAATCAGTCAGCGAAATATTCTTACAGAGAAGGTGAGAATAATCAATTTAGAGATAATGGCGGCGTAATACAGCTTAGTAACTTACTAAGTAAAAAAAGCTTCGAATACGAAACTGAATCTTCAGCATTGCTTGGTTTAGGTTATAAAAATAAAGGCACTAATTTAAATTTAAATGCAATATACCTACAAAACTCATCTAACATTATTGAAGATTATTTAGGTTATAAAAACTTCAGTGTTCAGGATGTACGTTTCTTTAGAAGTAACCAACAGGACATTTCAAGATTTTTAGACTTACAATTAACAGCTTCACAAAAAATTGGGCAGAGGCATCAGTTCAAAGCCGGAGGGAGTTATGTAATAAATAATTATAGCCAGCCAGATAGAAAAATTTTCGAACTTACTGCTCCTGGTGATTACAACAATGCGTTAATTTCATACGGTGGAAATAGCTTTATCAGACAGTATTTAGATGTTGACGGTAAATTTTACGGTTCAGCTTACGGAGAATATTCGGTTTTCCTTGGTGAAAAAGGAGAAAGAAAAGATTATCCATTACAGTTATCTGTAGGATACAATGGTTTTGCAGATTTAAGAAAAAATTCTTACCGTTTCATTTTCGGTAATCCCGGAACTGGAAGTACATCTGTGGCAATCAACGTAGATCAGCCACAAGCTACTCTAAATAACTCAATCTCAAATGGCAGTCTTTATTATAGTGAAGGTTCTGACAAATATAATTACAAGTCAAATATTTATCAATTTGTAAATGCAGGTTACTTAAATTTTGATTACAAACCAAATGATACTTGGGACATTTTGATAGGTGGAAGAATAGAAAATGACATGAGAATAGTCCGTTATAACAATATCGGTGACTCTGATACAAAAAACCTAACACCTAATAATTACTACTTCTTACCTTCATTATCTGTCAAAAAAGCATTAACAGACAGAAGTAATTTAAGATTATCTGTAAGCAAAACAATCACAAGACCTGTTTTGATCGAAACAATGCCATTACAGTATATCAATCCTGATAATACAACGATTATAGGTAATGCAAATATCAAGAATAGTGAAAATTACAATGCAGATTTAAAATGGGAATACTTCCCTTCTGCTAAGGAAATGTTTGCCGTTAACTTATTTGCTAAAAGAATAGATAATGCTATCGAACGTTCTTTTGTAACAACAGGTAACGCAAGTGGTATGGATATCACATTTTTAAATGCGAAAAAAGCAACCCTTACAGGAGTAGAATTGGAAGGTATAATAAGTTTAGGAAGAATTTCTGATGCTTTAAGTAAATTCACTCTAGGTGCCAATGCTACGATCATGTACTCTGATGTGGAGAGAAGTGAAGAACAGTTATTATTAGAAAAACCAGATGTTAAAAACTATTCTGGTGAATTAAATAAAAGAGGCCTTCAAGGTGCATCTCCATACACAATAAATGCAGATTTAAAATACGAACACAAAAACTCGAATAACCTTATTCAGACATTGTCTCTTGTTTATAATATTTCTGGATCAAAAATATATGCTGTTGGTAGCTCTGGTTCAGATAATTATTTCGAAAGACCTTATCATCTTTTAGATTTTGTATATCAAAATCAACTTACAAAAAACTGGAATGTGAAATTTGCAGTGCAAAACATTCTAGACAGCAAATACCGTGTAGAATTGGGTAATGAAAGTTACTACCCTGTACAAACTAATAACAATTACGCTTTTAACAGCTACCTCAATGGTGTATCGTTCAACTTCACTGTTGGATATACATTCTAAAAAAAATTTAATAATTAAATCTTGACATAAAATGAAAACAAATCTTTTAACTCTATTATCACTGACTTTACTTCTAAGTGTTTCTTCTTGTACTATAGAAGTTAATGATGGAACTGATGGTACAGTTACTGCTCCAGGAGCTACTTCAGGTGTTCTTCCCGATGGATCGAAATTACCAAACTTAATCACAGGTAATTTGACTGTGAAAAAAGGAAACTATACATTAGAAGGTATTGTAAAAGTGGCAGACGGTGCTACCCTTACCATTGAGGCTGGAGCAAATTTTATCGCTTCTACTGCAACTACAACTAGTTTGGTTGTTCTGCAAGGAGGAAAATTGATCGCTACAGGATCTGCAAGTGAGCCAATTGTATTTACTACGGCTAATAAAACTCCAGGAGGCTGGGGAGGAATTACCATCTATGGTAAAGCTCCTATCAAAGCTGTAAATGGTAACGCATCTGCAGTATCAGAAGATGGTAATGCAATCACTTATGGTGGTACTGATGCTAACTTCAGCTCAGGAATCCTTCAATATGTGCGTACAGAATATGCTGGCAAAAAAATTGGAGATGGTACATCAGAGACCAATTCTTTCACATTCTACGCTGTAGGTGATGGTACAATCTTAGAAAATCTTGTAGCTTACAAAGGTACAGATGATGGTTTCGAATTTTTCGGAGGTACAGTAAGTGCTAAGAATTTAGTCGCTTATGGTAACTATGATGATTCATTTGACTGGCAGGATGCCTGGAGCGGACAAAATAACAGCAATTGGTTTGCATTCCAAACGGTAACAGGAAACTTCGGAATGGAAATCGAAGCTTCAGCAAATATTGACAATACTGCTCCGAAAATTTCTAACATCACTCTTATCAGAGATACCAACACTAATCCTGAAGTTGCAGGATCAGTAGAAATTTCTGCAATCCAGTTCAAGAGACAAGGAACAGGTATTTTCTCCAATGTATATATCAGCGGATATAAAAATATGGGTGGTAAGAATGCTTACGCTATTTTAATTCAAGATGATGCTACGAATACCAATCAGGTCGCTACTAATAAAGTAGTGGTGGCACCTCTTAATTATTTAAATTCAGATAATACAGGAGTTTGGGGATATGCACAGACAAACGGTGGAAAAACTTTCACAAATACGGCTACCGTTACCAAAGTAACATTAACGCCGGGAGCATGGGCTACTGTAGACGGAGTTAACCTTTTAGCAGGATTACAATAGTCAGTAATTAGTTTCTTCATATTAAAACGGCATCGGAAATATTTTTCCGATGCCGTTTGATTTATAGGGCAATACATAAATTGGAATTGGGAAATAAAAAGAAAAGATGTAATTTGGCTTTTTAATACAGAGGCTCGGTTCATTTCCGTAAAAAAGAAAATTTAACTTATTATGAAGAAAAATTATATACCGCTGATTATCTCATTAATAATGATCAGTGCATCATTTGCCATAAACTCCTGCAGCAAGGAGGAAGAGGACACAGCAACAATCGCTGTTGTAGGGATCGCACAGGATCCGGGCAATTTCAAAGGCGATGTGACTGACGGGCAGATTATAACGCTGGATGCCACTAAAGTATATGTGCTCAACGGAGCGGTCAGGGTAAAAGACGGGGGCAAACTTATCATTCCTGCGGGAACAAGAATTGTGGCAACCGCCGGAGCAGCCTCATACGTTTTGGTGGAACAGGGCGGACAGATCTATGCCAACGGAACGGCGTTATCTCCCGTAACATTTTCGTCTTCCGCAGCCACACCGGGAAGCTGGGGCGGCTTGGTGATCTGTGGAAAAGCTCCCGCTAATACCGGTGCTACAGGTTCTTCTGAAATCGCAAATGCCTTATATGGCGGTACGGTCTCCAACGATAACTCAGGCTCTTTCACCTATGTGAAAATAGAATATGCCGGCGCGGATTTTGCCGCGGGTAAAAAATTCAACGGCCTTTCTCTGTTCGGGGTCGGAAGTGATACGAAAATGGAAAATATTGCCGTGTTAAACGGTGGCGAAGACGGCATCCAGCTGTATGGAGGAACGGTTAATATTTCCAATATGGTATCCGTGGGCAATGATGATGATGCGTTTGTATGGACCGACGGATGGATCGGAAACGCCACCAATATATATACCAAAAGAAAAACGGACGGAACTGGAAATACCGGAATCAAAGGGATGAATAATGACACCAATGCTGATGCTTCACCCCGATCAAACCCTACGATTAAAAATGTGACCGTGCTTGGCGGGACTATCGGGGAATCCAATGCCATAAGAATGTATTCAGGAACCTATGCCACATTGGATAATATCATCATTTCCAACTGGGCAATAGGCATTGCTGCAGAAAGTGATTCGACGGTTACCCATTTTAACGGTAAAAAGAAAATTACCAACTCTTTCTTTGACACCAATGTAACGACAAAAATTTCTTTAAAATCTACGGCAGGTACTAATGTAGCGATTACCGATACGACGTTTACCGTAAAAAATGATGCTATTGGTGCCGGAAACGGCATGTCAAGTCCGGCTTGGGCAGTGGGATGGTCTACATTACAGTAAAGAATATCTGCTTATAAAATGAGGCCGTCTTACAACTCGTAAAGACGGCCTTTTTTATGAAATTTCTTGTATAGACATATATGAGAAAGGTTTTCGTAGAAACGATTTTCAACCCACATTGTTTAGTTATGAGACATTTGTTATGATCGTATTATGTTTTCAACATATCAGAATTCCATGATATTGTACATTAGAATTTATTATTATTCGGTTTTTAGTCTCACTCTACATTGTATCCCATTCCAAATGAGAAACTTGCTGTTCTGCATATTTTTCAGCTTCGTCTAAAGATAAAAAAGGTATTGAAATACTTCCTGAGACTATATTTCCATATTCATTATAGCTATAATCACCAAAATGAATAAAATATACCAATCCTGAATCATTCAGATAGGGGTCCCCTTCACTGTATCCTTCTTCAAAAAGTTCATCCCAATCCTGCTCAATTATCATTACTTTTTCTAAAGACCCATTTGAATAATCCCAGGTTCCTTTTTTAACAATTTTTTGCATAAGTAATTTATTTTATTTGTTAGAACTTAAATTATCCTGCATTGTCTTCATTAATAATATAATTTGTAGTCGGAACATTCAATATATCGCTCTGTATGTATAATAGTAAACAATAATTTGTTACAATCTCCTCAACTTTTCAATTGTCATTTATCATATTATTTAATTATAATTATCCCTTATTTAGTAACAACATTTTCTAATATGGTAAAATCCTCAATTAGATGGCAATCAATCCCACTTTTCTGTATTGAATTCTTCAAAAAGACCAATAACTTTTTTATTTCTTCTGTAAAGTCATTTAAAGCAATTGTATTTTCACTTAACTCATTAAGTTTATCCTCGATTCCTCCATTTACAGTTTTCCAGACTGATTTAATATTGACATAATTATTTCTTTTTTCCATTTTCCAAATAGATGCAAATGTATTAGAAGCCCAATGTATTTCTAATTTATCAGTTTCATCATCTTTCAAAAAATCAAATATTTTAATAAAATCAAAAATCATTACCGATATATCGTATTTATAATTCAATGGAATAAATATATTGTTCCATATCAAAATAAGATATTCAGTATCTAAAGGAAAAATATTTTCAATAACATCTTCTAAACTCGTAACTTCTTCATCAGTTATTGGAAGTAAAATCGGATTACTTATTTGTATACGAATCATAACTTTAAAATTATTTAATTAATGGATAACCATGAAAAGTACCAGTTCCATTATTTCTTACCCAAATATGGGTTGCTGGTATTGTAATCCCATTAGGCATATGTACTTTTGATGTATGTCCCGAAGGCAATTCAAAATAATTTCCCTCTCCAGCTTTCAATGTAGAAGCTTTATTTCCTGCAAAATCTAAATCTGCTTTGCTTCCCCACTGACCTTGAGGCGTACCTTTTTTAGCTAATGCAGAACCCTCCTTCCAATTTATTCCCCTAAAGCAACACTATGATGTCATTTTATCATCCTTGGCATCTAAGATCTCTTAGCTTTATATTTGAATTCCTAACTATTATCAGTCTGTATCTTCCCAATACATAATCTTTAAATGATTAATTAATTTTATATCATAATTTAAATTTTGTTGATCATCACTTAGCTCGTCCCCTCCCCAATCAGAGGTCATCCAGTGAGAATCACTATTACTATTTTTTTCAATTAATTGCGAAAGATAATTTCTTAAAAACTCTGCACCTTTTTTATTAAGATGCAATTCAACCGTCTCTCCTTCTTCACTATATTCTATTGTTAATACTTTTTTCATATTATTTTGGTGTATACATTTTTGATGATCCATCTAAAAAGAATTTTGCTTTTTCAAAAGAAGGATGATTATTATACCAAACATCAACATGAGCAGTTTCGGACCATTTGTTATAATTTGCACCCTTATCAAGAAAATATTTTGTTCCTGTTTTTGGATTGAAATATGAGCCTTTACCATTTAATGGATCAATCCCTTTTTGGATAAATCCTTTTAATTTAAACATTTCACCAATTTCTTCAAAAGTTTTTCCTTTGAAAGGATTTCCTAAACCTTTGGCAGCATTAGCCTCACTACTTAATCCACCAGTTAAAAAACTTCCGAAAAACATTATACCATCGAACTTTCTGTTCATACCTTCTTCTCCTCCCAATGGCATTCCATCCCAGTCTGTAAATCTGGGATATAAGCCATTATAATCTCTTTGATCAGAAAAAGGGTTAATATTTCTTAAATAATTGGCAGCATCTAATCCACTATCTACAAGCCCTTTTACAAGAGTTCCACCAATACCAGTTATAGCAGGTGCATCAGCATTCCTAAAATCTGCTATTTTACTTCCCATTGTTTCAGGCATTGGACCCATTGTAGGAGCATTGGATAAATCAGGTTTTGACAAATGATTACCACCCTGAACAGATACTCCTGGAATCACACCACCATCTCCTGTGATAACAAGTTGACCGTTAATATATTCTCCTGTCGCTCCTGGATGACTTTCAAGATAAATACCTGCTTGTTTGTTATCTACAAACTCAAGTCCTTCAAGCTCGAATCCATCAACAACTCTGTTTTCAGAAAAATTATAATGTGATTGATAAGAATATTTATCCGATAACGGATCAATATTAAAGAACCTTCCCAAATCAGGCATATAATTCCTCCATTTAAAGCTGTAGAACCCTGTTTCCTGGAGTTCCTGTTCCTGGTACTTATAATTTTTATAAGTCGCTGCCCCAAACATCGCATTCCCAGTCTTCAGGTGGTTCATCCCGAAAGGATAATAATCATTCTGATCGACAATCTCCATAAGTCCGGTGCCGGGATTCCTTCCGTAGCTCAGCCTTATATTTCCTATCTGGTCCTGGTAATGGTAAATATATTGATTTTTCTTATAATCATAGAATCCTTCCGCAGTTGGGAAAAACTGAAGATCAGGATTCTGCAAGGCGAGAGCCCCCAGATCAGCCGGACCTGAAGGAGCGTATCTGCTGAAAGCCTGTCTTTCCAAAGCGTGGGATGTCTCCGAATTGGCCATCAGAGATTCAGAGCCCCCGCCTCCCGGATCTCCCGGAAAGGTAGGATTACCCAGTGATTCCGTTTTAAAGTACTGGAAACCATCCAGGTAATCCGTCACGCTTTTTGTTGTTGTAAATCCCGCAAACCCCGTAATAATGGTGGTATTGGTTTTGCTCAGCTTTATTCCGTCCGCATTGTATTTCGTATCTATGTTTACATTTTCAATATTGTTCCTCTGAAGGTTAATATTATTGGGCAGGTCCAGATAATTGTATTTTATCTTCCCGATCCCTTTATCAGCCAGGTTTTGCATATTGCCGTTGGCATCATAGCCTATCGTATTGCCGCCACCTTCGTAGCCTGACAGATTCTGGGCGTGATCATCAACTCTGGTAAGCTGGTTATTTCCGTTATCATAGAAATATTCAAGATTATCAATAACGGTAGGTGTGTTCCCGCTTTCTATCACAGACGTTCTGTACAGACGGGTAATATTCCCGTTCAGATCATAATCCACAGATTCTGTATTTTCCCTGCTGGAATGATTATAAGGATTCTGATAATATCCGGCTTTCAGCCTGTTGATCCCGTCATAAGAATATCCGTATCTCTTCGGAGTAAGCGTAGGATTATTTCCCAAAGTCTCTACGGCCCTCCAGTCTACTTCCGCTATATTGCCGTTATATTTGGGTACTACATTTCTACCGGCAAACAATAAAGTCCCCGGATTGGAAATCCCTTCTTTCTGGGTATATTTAATCTTGTATGAGAAGAGCTTGCCGCCAAGATCCGGCAGGGTCATCTGGTCTTTATTGATATCGGTCAGCCAGCCCCGGATATTATAGGCATAGTCAATACTTTGTAATGGAACGCCCTGTGACCAGCCTACTTTTTTGTTCGATAGTTGCGACAGTTCATTATAGGTGTGGTCTGCCAGGAGAATCTCGGGCTTGTCGTCTACCTTGTGGTAATGCTGCAAAAGCCTGTTTTGGCTGTCATATATAAAGCCTTCGCTTACAGTTACTCCTACCTCTCCCGGTTTTCTTAGGTGGTAAGTATTCACTCTCTGAGGCATTCCGGCAAAATCCAGTAAAGATTCTGTTTTGGTATAGCCTCCCAGATGATTGACCGTATGCCCTGATACTGCCCGGCCTTTGGTATCATACCATGTAAAACTTTTTGTCCAGTTATTGTCCTCTATATTTTTCACATAGGATGCCGTGGGAAATCCTTTGGTACTTCTTGACGAGCTTTGTGCATCCTGCGGAAGAACGGCCTGTTGCGGATTAATAATGTATGCCGGCATTATAACCCCTGCGGGAAGCGGAGGGTAGGTATCGTAATAATTAATCCCCAGGATCACCATGCTTCCTGTGGGAAAGGCATTTTTGGTATAATACACCTCCATACCGTCCAATGTAAAAGGAGTACTGCTTCTGGCCTCATTGTTCCAGGCGTTGGCAGACATGTTATCCAAAGCAGTCTGTAGTATGTTTCTTGAAGCCGTATTGGTGAAGAAGCCATGGTACACGACCCTTCCCAACGGGTCATATTTCGTGAAAAGCCACCCCCTTTTAGTGAAGGTATTATCTGTACTTCTCAGTACCGCATCCTGGCTTAACACAAGACGGTTCTGCTTATCGTAAACCAACAGCTCCAGCCCTTTCCCCGGGAGCTTTTTTTCCACTACCCTTCTTTTATTGTCATAGCGGTACTGGTAGCAGAGATTATCAAGCGTATTCTGAGTAAATGCCGCTGCCGCTGCAAGAGGAGGAATTACATAAGTCAGATGGTCATATTGGTCATACACATAATACGTATCTAAGTTACGGGTCCCGTCATTCTTTCTTATCAGTACAATATGCCCGTACGGATCCTTAAAAATAATTTTTTCATTATTATCCTCATCACGGATCCTGTATTTGTACAATAGGTTCTCATCATAATAACTTACCTGGGAAGGAACGGAAGCATAGATCTGGTTAATATTATCCCACGTCGTGGTAATCCGGTAATTCTTTACCTGGTCATCAGTAGAATTAGCATCGTATTCATATTTAACGGTATGGCCTGCTGACATTTTCCACTCTTCACCCGGATTTGCAGATTCAAATATCCTGCTCAGCGATGAAAGCTCAAGGTCTTTTTCAGAAAATGCATTGGTAACTCCATAGTAAGAATTAACGGCACTTTCCGTAACTGAAGTCTGAATACCAGCATTGGCCGTAGATACCGGAACAGGCAGATAGTTTTTCGTTCTTCTGCCAAACTGATCATATATTACAGGAGTGACCAAATCCTTCCCTAACGGAGTAGACTTAACAGAAATAATCTGTTTAGGCCTTCCTAATCCATCTAAATACTGTACGCTTTCAGTTTGTTTCTGCACTGGATCGGAAGGATCAGAAAGATGTGTTTTCTTATACACATAGTTTTCATCACCGGTAAGGTTCTGCCCGAAGAAACAGTTAAAAATGATTCCCAGCAGTATAATGCAAATTTTTTTCATGATTTAGTCTTTAAAATGATATTGATATTCCTCCAGTATTTTACCATCTGCATCGCTCACTTTATCCAGTTTGTTCTGTGAATTGTAAGTATAATACTCTCTGAGTCCGTCCGGTCCGGTAAGACTGGTAATACCCACTAGAGGATCATAGGTATAAGTTGTAATATAATGGTCTTTGAATGCGGCCGTTTTCCTGAGATTATCCAGCAGCCCGATCAGTATACTTTCGGAAGCTGCATCAATATCAGCGTCGGAAGCATCCTGCAAGCTGGTAATAGTCACATTTGCTTCAACCTGACTGTAAGTTGCACCCTGTATTTTAGCAATGGGCTGGGACTTGTTATATCCCCAGATTACAGAGGTGGGAATCCCGGATTCATCTGTATACTGAAGTACTCTGCCATGGGCATCATACAAGTCATAGGTCACTTTTGTATTCACAAACGTATCTTCTTCATAACCAGCCATTCCGGTTTTTATCGTTCTGGTAGAAATTGGCAGTATCATATTATTTGTAGAAGAATTTTTACCAAAAATAGTTTCAGTTCTCGAAACCGGTTGTTGCTCCTCATTATATTTTGTTACTGACAAAGGAATCCCGACCATATTCTTTTCCTGCAAATAGGTAAATGGTGGGTCAGATGTACCAAAATCTATGGCATATTGAAATTTTGTAGTTTTGAATTTAGACAGATCAAATTTATTTGGGTATTCCTCAATTTTGTCAATTAGGCTGTAACTTAAATCAAGTGGGCTTTGGTAATAATACCTTTTCAGAGATTCTATTTTTCTGCCATCCTTAAAATATTCTGTTGTGAATTCGGAATCTAGCACTTTGTCTGAGTAATAGATCAAATAAGGATCCATTTTGGAGTTACATCCTAGACAGTCTGGCTGTGAAATTGGAAACATACCTCCTCCAAATGCATCATCACCTGCATGTTCAGACCAATTACTTGTAAAATAATTATAATCTATTCCTCTAGAGTTTAAACCTCCGAAAAGTTTCTTATACAAATAATTTTTAGATGAAATTATATTTTGATTAGAGTCATAATAAGTTTTACTCTTTATCTGTCCTCGATCAAAACTCATGTCAACCTTTTTAGAGAGTTTGTTAAGTGGTCTCATCCTTTCTTCCATATAATAATCAGGAGAATCATTAAAGTCGTTAAAAGTATACTTTATATATCCATTGTTAATTTTTTCAAACACTGTACTATAACCTACATTAGAATTGAAAAAATCTGATTTTTTATTTATTCCATCAGCAGAAGATGTTCCACCTGATGGTATCATTTCGCCTGTTATATCACCGAAATTCATGTCATAAACAGGATGCATAAGGAAAAATAATGGCTCATGCAATAATATCCCCGATGAAATATTATTATCCATCTCATCAAAAGAATTATTATAAAAAAATTCTCTTTCGTTTCCTTCAGTAATAATTTTTTTAATTCTCAATCCCCCGCCGCCATTTGCGAATAGCTCTGTAATTACAGTATTATTTAGTGATTTTTGATTTGTAACTCTGTTCCTAAACGAATGAGGCTCAAATATAAAATCGGTCGATCCTCCTGTCGGCCACACAATTTTTTGAAGAGAACCGTTCATCATTTTGGATGTAACCGTTCCTCTCGCAGAATATTTGTTATTTTCGAAATTTTGCCAAAAATTATAATTTTTTGAGAAAGCGATGGAAGTATTATATCCATTGTAATATCCCCACATGTCCTTCTTTTCTGAAAAATAACCAGGTAAATCATTCGGCGATTTGTAAAAAAGCTGATGTTTCTCATAATTATTCTTCATAATCTGATACAGGAAAACTCTGGGCCCGGCATTAGCATATTGAAAATTAAACTTATCGACTATTTTGTTGTTAAAATTGATCGTTAGTTCATTTAGAACATATCTGATACTTTTTTGATACCCGCTAGGCTTCGGTATTTCATCTGAATAAATTACATTTAAATTTTCATGTAACCATTTACGGTTAAATAAAGGAAAGTAAGGAGAATCAGGAGATGGAAAATTTTCAAAGAAAACATTTCCTGAACGTGTATATTGTATATTCTCTTTTTCAATATAAGATAGATCCAAAGAAGTACCATCGGCCAATGCTATTTTGCTCAAATAAGAAGGTTTATATAAATCTCCACTTTCCCTATAGAGTTTATAGAAATTTGACAAAGTTTGAGGATTTGATGTATATGTGTAAGCTGCATTATTTACATTAGAAGAAATTTCATGACGGGCTTCAACAAATAAATTTGTTAAAAAATACTGTCCAGTTTTGTACGTGAAATCATAAAGAATTTTTCCATTAGGGTTTGTTACTTTTTTTAGGTTCCACTTATTGACCATTGGATAAAATGTCTCAGAAGTATAATAATCACCTAAAGTGATTTCCATACTTTTCAAATCGTTGTCTCCAAAAACATAGCTAAATCCTTGATCATCAACTAATGTCAATCTTCCAATAGATTTTCTTTTATAAAAATTCGAAAGATCTACCTGAGGACTCATGAGTTTTATACCGGACATCGGATTTACTAAATCTGTGCCTTCATTATAAATTACCTTTAAATTATCTTTTGAAGACACCTTCCAATTTCCGTCTTCGCCCATAAAAAAATAGCCACTTTTTCCAAAGAAATTAAAATAGAAAATATCCGGTTCTGTATCAATTTTAAAAACTTTCTTAAAATTTGGTAATCCATCACCAAAGTCTATTTCGTAATAAGGAGGCCCGCCATAGAATGGTCCAATAGGTGAAATAGCGATTGCTCTGGATAAAATACGCTGCATATGAATCAGGTCTTTCCAATCATTACGATTCAGTAATATTCTGGCCTCAAAAAATCCTGTTTGATATGACATTGCAGTAGTTAAACTTGGCTGGCTTCCGTGATCGTAATTTAATTCATCAAAACACATCCCCTTAACTTTTCGAGTTATAGAGCCTCCGGCATTTAAATTCCAGTTTTGTCCCACTATTCCTGAGATATTGCTAACAAGAACACCTGTTGCATCGTAGCTTAATCCTATATTTAATGGAAGATTATCCTGTTGTATTTTTTTTAAAGGAATATTAATATTGACTGTACCGGTGTACAAATCAGTTTCAAAATTTTGATCTTTGGTTTCTGATTTTTCGATTCCATCAATTCCACCTACTTGAGAAAAGCAGTTAAAATGAATTATTATGAGGAATCCCGTAAGTATTGTTGTTAATATCTTCATTTGTTTACTTCTTAATCAATTTAGCACTTGCTGTTTTATTGTTATTTGTTTTAATAGTTATCAGGTAAGCCCCTTGAATGAGTGCCTGTGTATTGATCTTCGTTACCTTATTCTTTGTCTTAATACTCTGAAGCTGCCTTCCGCCCATGTCATATAAGGTGATATCCGCTTCCTTAAAGTCAAAACCGATTTCCACATACGCATACTCACTCACTGGATTCGGGTAGATCCTGATATCCTGTTTTTCGATCAGCTGGTCAATCTGCCTGTCACCAAGCTTTACGATCTTCCAGTTTTCTTTCCCGAGCTCCTCTGCGCTGGTTCCGGCAAGGATAATGGAGCCGTCACGGTTCAGCTTAATATCAGATAGCCTTTCTTCCCTTTTGCTGGATTCGCCTTTCACATGTTTCCGCCACTGCTCATTTCCGTTTTCGTCCAGATACAGCATCCAGAATTTCTCATCATCCGTTTCAATCCTTCCTTCTGCCTGAGTATACCCTCCAAGCAGAACTCCTCCAGACTTCCCGCCTACAACACTCATCCCCATCAACACATCACGGTTTTTAAAGCTGTACGATTTCTGCCAAATCTCTTCGCCTCTTTCATTTAAAGAGACCAGCCACAGGTCAGTCCCTTCTTCAATGCCAACCGATTTATTGCCTGATCTTTCCGATCTGGATTCGCCTCCGACTAAATAACCTGCCGGTGTTAATGCCAAAGTCCTTAAATGGTCATCACCCTTGCCCCCGAAATTCTTTTCCCATTCCACTTTGCCGTCTTTGTTTAACTTGATGATCCAGTAGTCGCCTTCCCCGAAGTTTTCAGTCTTTTTAGCCTGATAGCCTTTGATTGCCGAAGACGAAGAGTCACTTCCGGAAACCTGCGTGCCTCCAGCTTCTATCTTTCCCCTTCCTGCCATAGTTCCACTTCTGGAATATACTCCCAATAAAGTCCCGCCATCCTTAGTCGGGATCATCTTTTCCACTTCATCCAGACCTTTCCCGCCTAAAATGAGCTGGGAGATTTCTTTTCCGTTTTTATCCAGCCTAATGACCATAACATCTTTGGAGCCGTAGCCTTTTGCAGAGTTCTGCACATTCCCTGCTACAAAAAATCCTAAATCTGTTGTCTGGATCACCGCCCTGGCTTCTTCATCAGATGCTCCGCCAATGGTTTTCTGCCATAATTCATCCCCGAATTCATTAATCCGGATCAGCCAGAGGTCCGAACCGCCTTTGGAATCATCCTTTTTATCTAAACCTTTCCCTGAATAGCTCGTACCGGAAATTAAAAAACCTCCCTCTTGTGTAGCAACAGTTGAAGAAAGAAAATCATGATTCTGTCCTGAGAAATGTTTTCCCCAGACTTCCTCGCCTTTTTGGTTCAATTTCACCAAATGATAATCATACCCCTGGTTTTGTTTATTGTCTGAAGAAATTTTATTGGTCTGGATGCTGCTTCCGGAAATCAGATATTGTCCGTCAATGGTTGTTGTAACCTGGCTTAAGAAATCTTGGGTGTAGGATTTGATGTCCTTCTGCCAGAGTGTTTCCTGAGCACATATGCTTGATATGGCATATAATATAAATATGCTTGTGTAAATCTTTTTCATTCAGTATTTAATTCGAATTACATGTTATTAAGAGTTGTAAAATTAATATATTTTAGCAGACATTAAAATCACATTAATAAGATTTAATATACTTTTTAATTATCTGATAAGTACACACAAAGAATGATTCAAAAGTTTTATTTCAGCGAAATCCACTATTTTTTCTTAATGCATGGATAATCAATACATTATTGATCACTTTATTTTAGTGATTTATAAACATAATTGAGATTATTATATAAGCATTTGTGATCTTTAAATTAAAAGCGACTAAACACTGAAAGCGATTGAAAGAATATTTTCGTTTTATTTTTATAAGATTTATGATAATTTTACAAGAAAGATAATGAGGAGATATACCAAATCCAGGGAGTATTGTGCTGGTATTTTTATTAAAATCTTATTTATACGGTATGTATAACAAAAAAACTCCTTCATCGGAAGATGAAGGAGTTTTAAAATAAAGACTGGCGGCGACCTACTCTCCCGCTTTCGCAGTACCATCGGCGCTGGTGGGCTTAACTTCTGTGTTCGGAATGGGAACAGGTGAGCCCCACCGCTAAAACCACCCTAAAGGTTG
>Ga0265798_10001443_pt1 | contig 36999 bp, 33 predicted proteins | sample P3T30metagenome_FD_192430 | JGI IMG/M metagenome (GOLD analysis project Ga0265798, IMG submission 192430) | Plant litter microbial communities from East Loma Ridge, Irvine, California - P3 T30 | ecosystem: Environmental > Terrestrial > Plant litter > Unclassified | place: USA: California...
TCACGTGCGGATCCCAAAGCGACCTGGCGCTGGCGCACACGTATCACCCCAGCGCTGGAGGAACTCGACCAGCTCATCGGGTGATGAACCTCACCAGTAACTGTACCGTACGTATAGTATAGTTACTTAGGTGATGACCCTTCCTTCTGTGCACCCGAATCAAGACCACGCGCTGACCGCGTGGCAGCGCTGGACCCTGCTTGCCATCGTGTCCTCTGCCCTGCTGCTGATCGCCCTGGACAATACGATCCTCTATACCGCGCTGCCCACGCTGACCGCTGAGCTCGGTGCGTCTTCCTCCCAGCAGCTGTGGATCATCAACGCGTATCCGCTGGTGATCGCTGGACTTTTGCCGGGTTCCGGTGCACTGGGGGACCGGTTCGGCCATAAACGCATCTTCCAGGTCGGCCTGGGCATCTTCGGCGTCGCCTCCGTCCTGGCTGCCTTCTCCGGCAGCTCCGAGATGCTGATCGCTTCCCGCGCACTGCTCGCAGTGGGTGCCGCCGCCATGATGCCCGCCACCCTGGCGCTTATCCGGCTGACCTTCTCCATCGAACGCGAGCGCAACCTCGCCATCGCCATCTGGGCCGCCGTGGCCACGGTGGGTATGGCCCTGGGCCCGATCGTCTCCGGTGTCCTGCTGGAGTTCTTCTGGTGGGGCTCGGTCTTCTTAGTCAACGTGCCGATCGTGATCGCTGCACTGGTGCTGATGCTCGTGGTCGCCCCGGCAAACATCGCCAACCCCGGCCGGCGCTGGGACTGGCTCTCCTCGGCTCAGGTGATGCTGGGACTCACCGCCGCGGTGCTTGCGATCAAGACCATTGCCGCAACCCCCGTGGATTGGTTGCTGTTCATCGGGTCCACAGTGGTCGCTGTCGTCATGCTCACCGTGTTCGCCCGCCGGCAGATGCGGCTCAATCGCACCACCGAACCTCTGGTGGACTTCACGATCTTCCGCAACCGCGGATTCAGCGGCGGCGTGATCGCCGCAGGTGCCAGCATCTTCGCCATCGTCGGGATCCAGCTGGGCACCACCCAGCGCTTCCAGCTGGTGGAGGGTTTCAGCCCGCTGGAGGCCGGCCTGATCGTCTCCGCCCTCGCGGTGGGCTCCATGCCCTTCGCGCTCTTCGGCGGCGCCATCCTGCACCGCGCGGGACTGCTGACCCTGGTCGGTGGCGGCATGACGCTTGCCGCGCTGGGCGCCGTCGGCTCCATCCTGGCTACCCTGGATGATTCGCTGCTCTGGCTGGTGATCAGCTTCGGCGTCCTGGGCGCCGGGCTCGGTGCCTCCATGTCCGTGGCGTCTACTGCCATCATGGGCAATGTCCCACCGCGCCGCGCGGGAATGGCGGCCTCCATCGAGGAGGTCTCCTATGAGTTCGGCGGACTGGTCGGCGTGGCGATGCTGGGCAGCCTGCTCACCTTCGTCTACACCCGGGTGCTGGTTCTGCCTGCCGGATCTGAGCAATACACCGGTCAAGCGCCTGCGGCAGTGCTTGAGTCTGGCGACGTGCCAGCGATGGCGGCAGCTGCCGAGGCCTTCGACGTCGCCTACCTGGGCGTGCTGATCGGTGTTGCGGTGGTCATGGTGCTGGCCGCGGTGGCCTCCTCCTGGATGCTGCGCCGTTACACCCCGGGCACCGAGTCCCAGGCCTATCCCGAGAATCACTGAGCGGAGATCCACCACGCATGAGACCCTCTAAACGCCGCGAGATCCTCGATGCCGCCACCCGGGTGGTGCAGCGCGAAGGTGTGACCACCTTGACCTATGAATCGGTGGCCGCTGAAGCCGGAATGACCAAGGGCGGGCTGCTCTACCACTTTCCCTCCCGCGAGGAGCTGATGTTGGGGCTGCACCGGCATGTGGCCGAGAACTGGGAGCAGGCGCTCGAAGCGCAGGCCGGGGGCACCGCGCAGGAGCTCGACCGTGATCAACGCTTCCGGGCCTTCGTCCGGCTCTCACAGAACCCGGAACGCGCCGAGCTGCTACTCATGCTCGAGGCCTCCGAGGACCCGGTAGCGAATGCTGCCTGGGATGAGATCTTCGACCGTTGGGCCCCCAAACCGCCGAGTCCGCGGTCCTCGGCTCCTCCGGATTCAAACACCGACGACGACGCGGAGGCCGCCGCGGTCCAGCGTTTCATCGCTCGGCTTGCCGCCGATGGGTTGTGGTTCTACGAGGCGCTTGCCACCGAGGGCCTGGATCCCCGTATGCGGGAGCGGGTCACCGAAGAGATCATTGCCCTCGCGCAGAGGGCAGGCGGCACAGCGGAGTAGTCTCAACCAGTGGCAATTCTCTCTCTGATGCTCTTTGTGGTGGCTGGCGCCGGTACACCGGGGCCGAATAACACCATCGTGATGGCCTCCGGGGCTGCTTATGGCTTCAAGCGCACCCTGCCCGCGATCCTCGGCGTGAACGTGGGTTTCCCGTCCATGGTGATGCTGGTCGGGATCGGCCTTGGGCAGGCGCTCGAACAGTGGCCGATCATCCTCGACATCCTCAGGCCGATCGGGATCCTCTACCTGCTCTGGCTCGCCTGGAAGATCGCCACCGGTCCCACCGATCTGAAGCTCAAGCAGGAGGCCAAGCCTCCGGGCTTCGTGCAGATGGCACTGTTTCAGTTCGTGAACCCCAAGGCCTGGACGCTTTCGGTGGCGGCGCTGAGCACCTTCACCGGTTTCTGGGATTCATTCCTTCTGGAGGTCACGGTGATCGCCTTGGTGGCGCTGGCGTTTGGTGCACCCTTCACCGTGGGCTGGACCCTGCTCGGCGTCGGCGCCGGTAAGGTGATCTCCCGGCCGAAACACATGCTCATCTTCAACCTGGTGATGTCAGTTCTGCTTGTGGTCTCCGTGGTTCCCGCGATCATCGACACATGGGAATCCCTGCCGCTCTGATCTTGCTGACATCCGGTTCGCCCCGAGTCAACGAAGACCCAACCAAAAAGTGCCAACACGATTACCACTACCGGGTGATCAGCGTGAATGGCCGCTCATTGTCCTGCAGGATCGAGAGGTGTCGTCTACTCCACGTGAATCCCGCAGAGTTCCCATCTTTTGGTTGGGCCCCATCGTTGTCCTGTCACTCACCATCGGAGGCTATTGCGCTCTCGCACTGGCCACAGCGGATCTGGAGGGATGGAGTCAGTGGCTCCGGGACTTCGCAAAGAGCCCCGGCGGTGCTGGCATCGCGGCGCTTCTAGCCGCAACGATCGCGTTTGGAGGCATCAGGCGGTAAGTTGTGGTCTCCCGTGAGGCACTCGCCCATCAGAGAGAATCAACCAGGGCTGATGTTTGGTGGGCCACGTTCAAGTGGGCATCAGATCGAGCAATTCCCCACCGCGAAGATGACCAGGCGCTACCTCCGAATGTCACCATCAGTACTCTGAAACGACTGGCCGAAGATGCGACGACAGATACGCAGAAAGCTGCGTGTGCGAGCGTCATCGATGTGGTCACGAACAACGTTGAACATGCCAGGCGCAGAGACAGAGAGGCCAATAGGAACAAGCACTCTGCTCCGACCTCGTATCACGACACGGCGCTCGCGGCGCTCGCTTCTTACGTATCCTCGAGTCGGGGGACCGCCGCCGCATCGACTGCTGCAGAAGGATGGATCTACGCCGAGGAAGTCAGGGAAGCTCTGACTGGGTTGTCCGCAGAAGATCCGTCAATTACGGTACTGCCGCGCGTGGGACGTGCCGATGCAGTCGTTGAGGTTCGTGGTCGAGAGGTAGTTGTAGAGATCAAACGCCCTTCCAGCGCTCGGGCGGTACCAGACATTGGATATGGCGCTGTTGAGCAACTCAAGAGCACGCGCGCCAAGGGCCAGCCCGGCCTCCTGGTTCTTCCGTTTGACCTACGTTTGAGTCAAGAGAACCAGGAGAGACACCGAATCGTGGCTACTCAGTGGCGTAGTTCCGCTGACACGCCTCGCTTGCTTGAGGATTTGCGACGGGCTGCCGCGCTCGCAGATATTGACGACTAGTAGCCTCGAGTCGTCTGCGCGTGTGGTGCGGTTCCGAAGCCGTAGACGCACGCTTATGGTACGTCGGAGCGAATGAACTCGGGGACTTAACGTGGTCCCAGGGGAAGCTTTTGCTCGGGCTGGGGCCCTCGCTGTAGGTCCGACTCAGTATCCGTCGTAGTTCACCATGCTCTAGGGGGCTCCGCCCCTAAGGTAATACCTCAGGCCCCTGAGATGGAATTGCAAGCCGGATTGAATCCCAGGCTGTCAGTAAGTAGACAGCAAACCAGCGAGTGCTTTCTTGACTTGCTCGGACGTTGTTGATTTTCTGTTGAGGTTTGAATACACAGAAACGGGGTCGCGGAGGACCCAAGACGATCACCGGCCCATGTCAGGTCGCCGCCTCTCATGGCGACGCCCAGAGAACCATCCACTGGGAGTCTGAACCCCGACTCGTGTGCCGCAGCTGCTTCGACAAGTTGCGCCGCAAACGCGCTCTAACGTGCTCGTGGCCCAAGTGCGACAATCGCCGGGCCTGGAACAAGAACTCAGCCAAGGCCGACGGCTACTGTCGGGTCCACGAGAAAGACTTCCTGTGGACCCGCCCACTCCTCCCCGCAAAGCTCGACTACATCTCTAACAACCTGCGCCTGGATTTTGGCTGCTGGTTGTGGATCAAGGATCCTAAAGACAGCGACTCAAGGCGCCCGTACCCGCGAGGCAAAATCAGGCTCGGCTACGACTGGCTTCCCTACCGCCTTGTTTACGTTGCCACTGTCGGGGTGATCCCCGCACCGAAGGTCCTGGACCACCTATGCGGCAACTCTCTGTGCATTCTGCCGACGCACCTGGAACCAGTGACGCAGGCCGAGAATCTCCGACGTCAGGCAGAGCGAGATGCAGGAATGACAAGTCCCGACTCGCTAGTGAGGCGAGCCACCGAGCACCGCACACGTCGTCGGATCGAGAAACAGACCGAAGCCCTCCTCCTGGGCGAGGATGGAGAAGACATCGCCCGTGAGTTCGGCGCTCTCGCGTAGGCCGTACACCCGAATTTGAGTCAGTTTCTCATTGCAAGCTACCTGATGGAGGGCTTTCAGCCACGGGTTCCCGACACGTGGGAGCTCTAGGAGTTCGACCACAGACGCAACAAGGCCCTGAGTCAACCTTGAGTCGCTCTGCGATATTCTAAGCGCCCACTAGTTGGGCCTCTACCCAAACCCGCCATATGTCGTCATCAGGTCCCGACAGAGGCAATGAAGCACGTCATGTAGTGTGCACGCTCAACACTCGCAGGCTTTGAAACCCGTAAAAGGTGCGTCTGGCTTAGACAGTCGGGTGGTCTTTGGAGACGGGCAGCCCCCCCCCTGATTTCAATTAAGCCCTACCGGAGAAGACTTTGGTGTGCGCCCATATGCGATTATATTTTCCAGTAGCAGCATTAGTTAAATGGATTCGACCGCCCTCCTGATCCAGGGGAGAAGGGTTATTTCTGTGGGTCCTGGACTGGCGGTGCGTACGCGTGTTCCGCTTGAGTTCACATTGCGCAAATCGCACTATCTTTAGGAGAACAGATGGGCTCAGATGCAGCGGCGTACCGAACGTTCCGACAAGGAGTGCTGGACATTAGGAGGCTTTATGTCGAGTGGGAGTCCACCGACTCGGCATCAAGGCCATTGATCAATCGAGCTTTGGCACGGCACGGCTCCGGAGACAAGAGTGACCCCAAGGTTGGGGCGCGGTGCGCCTATAAGGGATGCGGATCCAAGCCGATTTACAACTCCCACGCGATCACCAAATCTATTGGACTAGACCCCTTAGTCGAGGAGGGGCACGTCGTTCGCCCCGATCTTTCAGACCCCAATGATCCCAAGGTCGCGCGAATTGGTCGTCATCGCGCTTCCACTTTTAATGGTTATTGCAATGCTCACGAGCAGTTGTTTAGTGCGGCCTTCGAACGGCATAGAAAGCTCACAACCCCTTACCACCATGCCTTACAATTGATGAGGTCAGCCGCCCGAGAAGCATGGAAAAAGACCGGCTTCATCAACTACATGGACATGAACGTCGACGCCTATGCAGCAGGTATCGACTGGCTCAGTATCTCCGCTGAAGAGAAGCAGGCTTGGACGCACCGCATCGTTGACCCTCTGCGAGTGATTCGACGAAATGCCGCTGACGAACTTGAACTTCTAACCACACTCCAAAAACAGCTTGTGGCGGTTCATAAAGGGTCGCCGCTTCCATCTCAGATTCGTGTATTTGAATACAACAGCAACCAGAGGGTCGCAATTTCTGGGAGTACTTATTTCAAAGACAGCACCGCATTACTTGAGAATCAGGTGGTCCAATTGCCACCCCACACTATTGTCCTCACAGCTTTTCCAAACAAGACAGAGAATGGCAACACTCTCATGCTGGTTGGATCCCCAGCCGGTTACGAGGTGCTTCTGGATGCTTACGTTGCAGCCCACTTGAGGTCCGATCAGAAGCGGGAACAGACCGTTAGGGAATGGATGACCACTGGGACCGACCATTGGTTTGCTAGCCCATCTTGGTGGGAGTCGCTTCCTGAAGCGGAGCGAGGTCTGATCGTGGAGGGCTTGAAGGCCTTCTAGGCGTCCACCACCCCTGGACTGCCCAGACGAGAAGTTGTTGATAGTTGGAAGTCTGAGTTTCGTCACACAACCCATGGGTTACGTGACAGAGCTCGACCCAGAAAAATCGACCGCGAACCATGCATCAATGTGTCGCACTTCCTGGTCACGCGTCGTTGTGTCACCTTAAAGTTTCACGTACATGGTTACGTGACACATTGAGGAGCGGTAGTGGAACCCCAAAGCCGACTGATTGGCTATGCCCGGGTGAGTACATCGGATCAGAGTGAAGAGCGTCAGGTCGAAGACATTCTACGAGGGGGTCCGCAAGACCGACCTCTACGTTGACCACGGCGTCAGTGGGGCGCGCGAGAAGCGCCTCGGTCTAGATGCTGCACTCGCTGTTATGGAGCCGGGAGACACGCTTGTAGTGACCACTCTGGACCGGCTCGGCCGCAATGCCCATCACATGATTGGGCTCGCAAACTTCCTGAAAGATGAGGGGAAGCATCTGCGTGTGCTCAACCTGGGCGGCGAAGCAGTCAAGACTTCGACGCCAGTGGGTGCCATGTTATTTCAGGTCCTGGCGGCTATCTCTGAGATGGAGCACGCCATCAAGTCTGAACGGATTCGTGACAGCAACGAAAAGCGGAGGTCCAGGGGCGGCGATCTCGGTGGACGTCGCACACAATATGAGCCGGACCTAATCTACGGGATTCAACGAGATGTTGAGAACGGTTCAGCCGTTAGTGATGCTGCCGCGCAACGGGGAATGTCGCGTCAGACCTACTACCGTCGAGCGCGTGAGCTTGGCATACTCACACTAAGAAGCTGAACCACGGTTGCCAGACTGTGTGCGGTGCAAATCCAGGGGTGCTGCATTTGATGGCTGAAGTCCATACAACACCGGGGAGTCGGCCAATTGCCGAGCCTGCGGTCCACAGTCGTTCTTGAGGAGCCTGTCATCGTAACTTCTAGTACAAAGCTGATGCAGCTCGGGGGAGTTCTTAGCGGGCTCGCCGTTACGGCAACCGTCGCCTACTGGATATACACCCTTGAAGCCGATGGTCAGGTGTTTTGGACCTTGTATGGCGTCCTCGGGGTGGTCGGCACAATAAGCGGTCTATCCATATTGATATGGGGATTCTTTAAGAAAGAGAAGGAGGAAATCCCCTCTCAACGACAGAGCGGCGGCATCCGTTCCACTAACTACCAAGCTGGGCGAGACATGGCAATCGGAAGGGACGTTCGCAATGACTCCTAGAGGTTCAAAACAAGACCAAACCAGCGGCGAGGGTGGTATTGCCTACCAAGCTGGGCGTGACATCGTGGTGCAATCCGACATAGAGGAAATGCGTCAAGTGGCTCTCGACGTTTACAGGGAGAACGCACTGGAACTTCGAGGTATCGCGGAAGATATTGCCTACGCGAGGGCCTCTCGCATCACCGATGATTTCTTCGACAAGCTCCATGATCAGCGCCCGGAGTCGACTGAGTCTTTGGCAGACCCAGATGTGCAGAGCGTGCTGTTCAGCGCGCAAACCCACTATGCACGCTCAGGTGAAGAGGACCTCGCACAAGTGCTCGTTGATTTACTGGCGGACCGGGCAGCGGAGCGAGATCGGAGTTTGCGCACGCTAGCGCTAAACGAGGCCATCGACGCGACGCCCAAGTTAACCGAGCAACAGCGGCGCGCCGTCGGACTAATCTTTATTTTACGATACGCCAGATATCTTGGTGCTGGAAATGTTATTGAGTTATTCAATAATTTTATTCGACCTAGTATACTCTCGCTGGCAGAATCTTTGCCTGAGAAGAGTATTGAGTATCAACACATGGAATATGTTGGAGTAGGTTCAATATCAATGTCGCATGCCTCATTTATAGACATGATTAAATTGAGTTATCCCGGGCTCTTTACGAAGGGTTTTAGTGAGTCTGAGATACCTGAAACATGGCCAAGAGATGGACTCGGTGAGTATGGGATAACGCGCGCTATAAGAAACTCTAGTAATTTTCAGGTATCTTCCGTCGACGATGATTCGGTACCCGATTTGGTGATGAAGCTCGAAAAACATAACATAGAAAATGATTTGAAGCGGTTGATGAAGATTGGCTTAATGTCTGATGATGAAGTTTTGGAGGAGCTTGTTTCCCTCGAACCAAAGCTTGCCGAAGTGGCACGGGTGTGGAATGCGTCACCAGCGAAGGCCTTCACCCTGACGTCCGTAGGAATTGCGATCGGCCACGCTTACTGGCAACGCGTGACAGGGAAAGATGCGCCTCTCAGTGTCTGGCTGTAGCGCTGCGGTGCGGGGTGCCAATGGTTTCCTACATCCGTTACATGAAAACGTGTAACGGATGTAGGAAACAATTCACCCCTAAACGGAGAGACGCGAAGGTATGCTCCACCCGTTGCCGTCCATCGCCGCGGCCAAGCGGAGGACGAAATTCGCGCTGAATACCTGGCAGACCTCATGAACTTGATGTCCACCGCGAAGATGGTCACGCAATCCCGGTACTTCGATGAGCTGTCAGACGACGCCAAGAACCGCCTCGCCGAATCACTAAGAGATGCCGCAGACACTATCCGGCCCAGAGCATAAGGAAGGGCACCCCGGTACGGCTCAGCTCGACACCCCCGGTGTAGAGCGCTGTGCGTCTACCCTGGCCCCTGACTCAAGTAGCTACCTAAGCATCTATTTCCGGAGCGTGACGAGCAGTCGATGACATCGACCAGACACGCAATGGGACTCCGGCGCATGTCGTTGGCCTTTTGTTGCCTCTTTGCTGGCGCGAGAACGATCAGCTTGACCCAACCGAGCCGAATTCACCCATGGCGCGGACCGCCAGTTAAACCCGCATTCGATAGCCCACGAATGGCAAGAAACGGCTGGGAATCTGGTCCAGCTGTTAGATTGTTTTGGGAATCCGAATGGACTCAACTCACGGCAATCTCCTTCCGGGAAGCTCTCGACGACAAGTGATCACAGAATGGGTGACCCGGCGGTCGAACTTAGTTGACGCGCTGGTCAGCCAGGGCCGCAGCCGTGAGCTCCGCACCGAAAGTCGACCCCCGTTGCGCCCCCGGGCTTGGACACGGAAGGAATCTTATGCCGCAGATCCCCAAGGTAGTGCTCGGCCACATCCCCGGCATAGGTTGGCGCGAACGGAAGATCTCGTTCCTTGAGACGCGCACAAACCAGCTTGATGCCGCCCGAGGTTCTCTCGTCGCAAAGCTGCAGAATCTCAAAACCGCGCTGGACCAGGAGCAAACCACGCGCGCCGCGGCCAGTGCCGCCCACGTGGTGGAGACTGACACGCTCAGGTCAGAAATCGAGATTCTCCGGTTGAAGTACGAGGATGCAGTCGCAGAACACGAGAGATTCACCAGACCCTCATTTACCGCCAAGCTCGCGAATTACCGAGAAATCTTTGACATCACCCGGTCAAACAACTGGCGCGCATGGGGGCCGATTGCCCAGGCGACATTCAAGCTGCGCAGCTACTCCCTCGCAGACAGTCTCGGTATATCCACACCTGAGATCTATAGGGTGTGGAACTCCCTGGAAGATATAGAGTTCAACGACATTGGAGTCGACCGCTTCGTCCTCAAAGCTGATGGTGGGCACAGCGGGGTGGCTGTTATGCCGCTGATTCGGACTACGACCGGCTGGCGAACGCTCGCCGGGAAGGAAGCGGCCCCCGGCGGTCGCCCCTCAGCACAGATGCTGAGCCGCCTGGAGAAAGGCAGAGGCCCATATTTCGCCGAGGAGTTCCTCGAGAGCTCAAGCGATGCCACGATCCCCGAAGACATCAAGGTCTACACAGCGTACGGCCAGGTGCTTCAAGTGTTGGTGATGTCCACCGCGGGCCTACAGGTGATGAATCGTAAGACTTTCACTCGCAAATACTTCGGTCCTGACGGGAACGATCTGGGCCCGATTCTGCCCGGTGCAAACTATGGACCAGACATACCTCTGCCAGAGGGATGGAACGAGTTGCTCGCAGCTGCGGAGAAGATATCCATCGCCTCAGGCATCCCCTTCGTAAGGGTCGATCTATACGCCACATCACGAGGACCAGTGCTGGGCGAACTATCCCCTGGCCCGGGCGGGAAGCAGATGTACACCCTGGAGCACGACGCTGTGCTGGGTGAGACCTGGAACCAAGCCGAGGTACGCCTACACCGTGACCTGGCCCGGGGTCGTCCCCCCGGGACGCTCTTCGGGAAGGAACCTTTCACATGGCGGTATCCGGATTCTGACCAGGCCTCACACCCTTCAGCGTGGCCGCGAACCGTCGCTGACGCTCAGCAATGGTTCACCCCAGTTTCGGCTGGACGGGAAGCGCCGAAGGATGCTTAATCCCAGGGGTGTGACGCCGTCAGTACCTCGACGTCCATGGGTGCGACCCGGGCGGTCGCCGCTAGCAGTCCGGTGCTGACGCGATCCATGGGATCCAACGAGACATTGAACAGGGTGCGTCCGTCAGCGAGGTTGTCGCGAAACGGGGGTATGAGCCGACAGACGTTCTACCGGCTAGCACGATCGCTTGGGGTACTGCTGACGACCAACTGATCTCCACCATCCGGATACGCGTGCACGCACCCACTTCGAGCGCGCTCGCCGCCTCAGGCAGCGGCTCCGCTGATCGCATACCTGCAGGTACGTTGTGGGCCGTGAGTGTCGTAACGCTGAAGGTCGGTGGAAGTCACTCATGCTGAGGAGGGTGAGTGACATTGACGATCAAGCACCCCGAAGTATCCCACTTCCTGTCCAACGCGAGGTGAGACAACGCTGTGGGTTTGGGTGTGTGGTCTGCGGGATGCCGTTATACGAGTACGAACACATGCTGGAATGGGCCCAAGTCAAGAGGCACGTAGCCGAAGAAATAACCCTCTTGTGCGATCAGCATCACAGAGAGAAGACTTCAGGTCTGCTTCCAGCTGAGGCCGTGAGGCGGGCAAACTCTGATCCTTTTAATTTCCGCGTCGGGGCATCCAAGCCCTACGACCTTCACTATGTCGGTGACGCGTGCGAGGTTGACATTGGAGGCAACCGGTTCAAGGCGGCGGCAGCGAATTACGGGAGTTCGATGGCGGCGCTGGTCATCGACAACGTGCCCATGGTCGGGTTCGTTATGGGCGACGGCCACCTCCTGTTGCATCTTAATCTTTTCGACGAAGCCAACCGCCTCATTCTGCGGATTGCCAACAATCGGCTTGAGTATTCCGTGAGCCCCTGGGATATCCGACTAGTCGGTAGGCGACTGGAGATTCGCGAAGGCCACGGCCGATTCCTGATTGAGATTGAGTTCAGGGTGCCCAACGAGATATTTATCAGCCGCGGGAGGTTCCTCTACAACGGCGTAGAAGTCGTCGTGAATCCGGGCTATGCACTGATCGTAAATAACCGGACCCTCTTGGCGGGTAATTCGGCAACTGGCTGCGCCAACGGTCTTGTCCTCGGCACTGCGGAGGAGGAGAGTGAAGCAATGATCCGTATACCCGACATATCCCGATACGGCGCTCAAGCCCGCGAGGAGGCTGTCCAGTGGGCGAATTTGAGCATGGACGCCTTAGATACTGAGAAGCGACGCGGCACGCAATAAGTGCGCTGGGTGCCCCACCGAGGCAATTGTGAGAAGAGCCGTAAAGGGGAAGCTGCTCAGTCGATACCGAGTTGCCTTCACTGCGCAACTCTTGCACGTTCCTTCCAAGCCTGAGGTGCACCTGAGACCAGTAAGACCACTTAAGGGTTCCGCCGCAGTTGACCCTCGTGCAGGTGCAGCCGATGATCGCCGATCTCGGCAGCCCAGCGCTGATCGTGTGTGGCCACTAAGACTGCCCCGCCGCTCGCAGTGAAGCTCTGGATTAGTACACTGAGCCGACGCATGCCGGCAGCATCCCTGCCCAGCGTGGGCTCATCCAGTAGCAGCACGGCCGGGCGCAGCAACAGGGCCGAGGCGATCACGCAGTCCTTGCGCTGGGCAGGGGTCAGGTCATAGGGGTGATCATCGGCGTGCTCGGTCAGGCCTGCCGTGGCCATCACCTCATCGACCAATAGCTCGCGCTGTTCCCGTGCCGCGAGGCGTTCACGCCGGGGGAGTCTTCGCCCTCCCAGCCCAAGCGGTGCTGCCCTAAGCAGCTCAGCGCGCACAGTGGAGGCTGAGATCTGGTCCCCCGGGTCCTGACCCACCCAGCTCAGATGGGCAGCCCGTTGGTGAGCCGGAATTGCAGCGAGATCGACTTCGTCAGGTCCAGTGAGCTGGGCGCCTGGCGCGGCGGGTAGCAACCCCGCCAGGGCGCTGAGCAGGGTGGACTTGCCCGATCCGTTGGCGCCCAAGAGCGCAGTTGTCTCCCCGGAATGTAGCTCCAGTTCCACGTCTTCAATAACCCGCACAGCGCCGCGCGTGACCGAGTAGTTCTTCACGCTGAGCAGGGGCACGTTCTGCGTGACCGGCCGGACGGGCTGCCGCTCGGGTTCGATTCGTGCATTCCACACCCCGTGGTGCTGCAGCTGCTCGTCGCTGAGCTCGGCAGCGGTCAAACCGCCAACCTCATCAGCAGGGCGTCCCTGGTCCAAGAACAACACACGGTCACAATCGGCGCTGAGGTCATCATGCTGGTGCCCGGTGAGCAGGACCGCACCACCGGCGGCACGGAACTCGCGCAGGGACCGAACCAGGCGGCGTCGTGCGCTGTGGTCTAGAGCCTGGGATGGCTGGTCGATTACCAGGACGTCGGGCTTCAGGGTCAGGAGTCCGGCCAGAGCGGTGAGCTGGCGTTCGCCGCCGGAGAGGGTTGAGAGGGCTCGCTCGGCCAGCGCGTCGATGCCCAGCGAGGACAGGCTGGTGCCGGCGCCGTCCAGGCACTCCTGCAGTGGCAGTCCCACCAGCCGGCCCGGCAGCGCGGCTTCCTCGCGGACGGTGCGGGTCAATCCCGTGAGCTGGGCTTCCGGGTCATCGCCGAGCATGCCCACGGTGGTGTGCTCGGAGGGTGTCTCGCGGATTCCGGTGCTCAGGCCATGCTCGCCCAGCAGTCCGGCGACGGCACGGGCAAGGGTGGAGGTCCCGGCGTCCTGGGGTCCGAGGACCGCCAGGGCTTCGCCGGGGGAAAGCGTGAGGTTCACGCTGGTCAGCGCGGGGGCATCGGCGCCGCGGTAGGTGAAACCAAAGTCGCTCAGGCGCAGCACGGGAGCAGGCCCAGACATTGAAGGCTCAGACATGCATGCCCCCCACATTCAAGGCTCCTACATTCAAAGCCCCGAGCAGATCAGTAACACTTGGCAGCGGCAGCACGCCGGCAAGTGAGGCAGCCACCAGAGCAAGGGACCCAACGAAGGCACCCCAGCGGAGCCCGCTCTGCGCGGCGCCCTGCGGGTAGAACTGCGCGGGAGTTGGCCGCAGTGCCTGGCCGAAGCCGCGCTGGTTCAATGCGTCGTGGCGCTGATCCAACTGGGTGATCGCGCTGACAAGGAGACCGGTGAGAACGCCGGTAAGCAGGCGGAGCCGGACGAGGAACCGGCTGGTGTCCCACCCCCGGGCCCTGCGAGCAGCAAGTGCCGAGCGCACCCGGTGCTGGGCCAGCGGAATCAGGCTCAATGCCGCAGCACAGACATAGGCCAGGGAAAGCGGGAGGCGCAGAGCGAGCAGGCCATCGAAGGCGCGCGAAGGATCGGAGCCGAAGGCGAAGAGCGCGCAGACGGCCACCATGGCGGCTACACGCAGCCAGAGCTGAATGGCCAGTGCGAGGCCTTCCACGGTGACGGCGGCCGGGCCGAACTCGGCCAGCACCTGGGCCTGCTCACCCGGGTAGAACAATCCCTGGATGATGCCGACCATGACCAGCATGGGGCCAGCCAGCACCACCAGGGTGAGCAACCAGTTGCGAAAGCGGACGTGCGAGGACACCGCCGCCCCGACCACCGAGCACAGAAGCACGGCGGCCGGGATCAGCGGGGAGGGGACCCCGTAGACGAGCAGCAGCGCGCAGCCGAGCAGAACCAGCTCAGTGGCTGGATGCAGCCGCATGCGCAGGTCCTGCAGTTTTCCGGTTCCTCCGCTTCACGGCAGAGTGCCTGGTGAAGGGGAACCTGTTGCGCAGCCGGTTGGGCAGCGCCGCCAGCACCAGGAACGCCAGGGCGAAGATGATGGCCTTATCGGCGACATCACTGCCCAGTCCCTGGATGGTGGCGGCACCCAGCATGGACGCGCCGGCACCCTGAAGTGCGGCGACGAGGCTGCCTGTGCCCACGCCGAGGCCGCCGCCATAGATGAACGCGGCTACGGGAGTGGCGATCAGACCGGTGGGGATGCCCGCCAGCGCGCCCGCGATGACGGCCCACCAGATGCGGCGAAAGCCGCCGAGCCGAGCGGCCCAACCTGCGGCGGCACCGATGAAGGCGGAGCCAGCGGTGAAGGTGATCACGGTGGGGTTGATGGTGACGCCCCAGATGACGTTGGTGAGGATTCCGGTCAGCGCGCCGGCGGCGGGTCCGGCGATGACGCCGATGATGACGGTGCCCAGGGAATCCAGGTAGAGCGGGATGGGGGTCATGGTGCCGACGATCTGACCGGTGGCGATGTTCAGCGCGATCATCACGGGCATCAGAGCCAGCACGCTGCGCGGGATGCGCGGGAGAGTGCCGGCGGCGATCAGTGCGGCACCAAGCAGGTAACCGACCATCACGCCGAGTGTGGTGTGACCAAGATCTGCGCCGAGAGTGGCGGGTTGGGTGGTCAGGACCCAGAGATAGGTGCCCACGATCACGGCGGCACCGGCGGCCAGAGCCAGGATCGACCACAGTGGCGGAGCGGGCCGGACGTAGTTGCCGGCGCGGTCTGAACCGGCAGCAGCAGAGCGTGCGGCTGTGTTCTTGTGGTTCTTCGGGGTTTCTCCGGGATCCGCCGCGGTGACGGACCCCTGCCCAGAGTGCGGGTCAGTGTGAGCCATGATGATGTGGTCCTCTTCGTAAAGTGTCGGTCAAGTGATCCAGGAACGCTTCAGCGTCCAGGCTGCGAATGATCTCCGCATTGGGCACACGGCCCCAGCGGCCAAGCCAATCGGCCACAGTTTCGCCCCGAGTCAGGGTTCCGGTGAGTTCGACGTCGACCGCTGCCTTCTCGGTCTTGTGCGCCCAGGGAATTATCCCGTCTGCAGGGCGTGCAGACGAATCCAGCTCATTTCCTGCCGTGCCGGAGGAGCTTTCAACCGAACTTCCCGCTGAACTTTCAATGGCGTTGCGGGCCCAGACAACGGCGGCCGCGGTGACGTAGGGGTCATGGACATGGGCGAGGTAGCCGTGGCCATCGGATTCATGGAACTCGAAGTAGAACTTCAGTGCTGCCGCGAGTTGGGCCATCCAGGCCGACCACTGCGGTGAGGCGGGACCTTCGAGCATCCGCCCCAAGCGCTGCGGCGTCAGTGCCACGGCTTCGGTGGCCTCAATGGGCCCGATCACCGGCAGGTGAGTGGAGTCGCCGAAGGCATCGAGCACGGCCTTGGTGGCCTCGGGGTCATAACTGACGTTCCACTCGGTGGTGGGGCGGGTATTGCCGCGGTAGTTGAAGGCCCCGCCCATGATGAAGAGCCGCTTGATCAGCTGCGGCAGTCGCGGTTCCAGCTGCAGGGCCAGGGCGAGGTTGGTGGACGGTCCGGTGAGCACCCCGATGAGTTCACCTGGGTGGGTGTGTGCTGCGCGGACCCAGGCCTGCGCGGCAGGCAGCTCATCGGCGGTCATTCCTCCGCTGGGCAGCTGTGCATAGCCAGCCCCGGTATCGCCATGAGTCTCTTCGGCGTATTCCGAGACCCCGGCCAGCGGGTGCTCGGCACCTCGGTGGACGCTCAGATCGGTCCGGTCGGCGAGTTCGAGCCAGCCCAGGGTGTTGCGCAGCACCTGCTCGGTGGAGACGTTGCCGCCGCTGGCGGCGAGGCCGAGGATCTCGACGTCCTCCTGGCAGAAGAGCCAGCCCAGCGCGAGGGCGTCATCGATACCGGGGTCACAGTCAAGGAAGAGGGGGATCACCTGCACCATTGTGCCGGTTTCTCCGTAGCGGGGCCTCCAGGTGTTACTCCATCTGCGACGGCCTCTGGAAGCACAGGTCGGGTCGCAACTAACGCCACCTACGGTGTAGCCAGGTGATCCATCGAGGCAGTTTTCTCAATGGTGGACGAGAAGTTAAACCTCCAGCTTGGAAGCTCTACGGTCCAGGTACGACGTCTTGAGCTAGATTGGGGATAATTTAGCAGTGCGATAACCATTGTCATCTGGGATCCCACATTGTGTTAAACGTCGATCTTTTCCCAGGATTCAATCAAACGGAGGCTGTCAGTAACGCGCGTCAGTCCACGACGGGCGGGCCGCAAGGACTTACGGAATGGAACGGAAAGATGCTCAGCAGGTTTCATCTGCTCCAGTAAATGGTTGAGCTGTGCACTTACTGTATCGAGGCCTTCTAAAGCGCCAATCGTAGAGTTGTAGCTGTTGGCGAAACTCTTATCTGTTGGAAGAAGGTCTATAGCTATTCGTCGAAGACGATGAATGTCGGAGTCAAGAGCCTTCGTGGCCCGGAACATCTCTTCGCCCACAGTGCTAATTTTTAGCGAGGGGGCCTTGAATGCTTGGGCCGCGCGCAGGCTCCACGCCTGAAGTTTTTGGGGCGTCGGGTGGTCCCCCGCGCGCCCAGCGGAGGTTGCAGCCTCACCAAGTGATCTGATGGCTAAACCCATGTCTTTACCCGTGGTCGTTAGGGCCTTGATCTCAACGTCCATGGATACAGCAAGCTCAGCAATTCCTGGACCATCATCCTCCGAAAGAGATTCATCGGGAGAAGCCGACGCTGCGGAACCATCTAGGTCGCCATCGCCTAGCGAGGCTAACGTCGTTTCAGCGGCTTCATATGACTCTACGAACCGATCAGCCAGTCGCGCCATCGTTACCTTCCAAGCCGATGAGCCTTGGTCGGCCAAAACAGCATCCTCGATGACCTCCCACTGACGCGCTGCCGCCTCCCGGACGACATCGTCAGTGGAGTTCTCGTGGAATATAGCAGGTGAGTTGATCAATAGAACAGGGAGTAGGAGTTCTTTTACGCCTATCGCCGATGAGTTGGCCTGAAACTTATTAAACTCCATCCGGCAGTTATTGCTGTCCAGGTAGCTGGCACTCAATAGTGGTATAAATACCGAAGCTGCCAGTATTTCCGTATCTAAAGTTTCTCGCCATATCTCACCCCATCGAATGTCGTTCTGATCAATGAAAGCTCGAACTTTTCTTCCAGATTTAGCGTAAATGAAGTGGGTAAGTAGTTTTTTAAACGGCTGAATCATCTGATATACAGATTCGTCATCCCGAGCGTAGCTCAGAAAAATTGTGATTTCTCCAGAGTCCACCGGAGGCGAGAGTGGAACCTGAGGAATCACGGGGACTGTCTCTGGTGGATCTTCATTTGGTGGCTCTCCGGGTTGTTCGGGTGAAATTGAATTCATTATCGGTCCTTAATTTTAAAGAGCAAGTTAGGCGTAGCATAGAGCGATAATGCTTTGAGTGCTACCCCTGATAGGTAAATTCAGTAAAATTTCGCCTTTTCGGGGTAGTCGACCAGTAGGTTGAGGAAGCCAATGGTCTTCCTCAATCCGCAAAGAGCGCATCCCGAAACTTTGCTTGGTTTCGGGTTCCCTCTTTGCTGGCAATAGGTGAAAGTGATTCCGCGGAACCGCTTAGACCGCCGCTCTTGGTGGGTGGTTGGTTGAATCTCTGGGCGGGGTTCCGCCCGCGCAGGCATCGCTCGCAAGAGCCATGATTCACACTTGAGCCCACGCGAAGGGGCCCTGCGGATCCGCGTGTTCAGCAGCAGATCTGCAGGGCCCCTTGGGCGGTCTGGTCAGCCCAGAGGCGGGTCTCGCCCTAGATGAGGCCGCTCTCGGTGAGCCAGTCCTCGGCGATCGTGGGGATGTTCTCACCGTCGGTGGCGCGCTGGTTCATCGCGATGAGGTCCTCGGTGGTCAGCTCGGCGGAGACCGCGTTCAGCGCTTCTTCGATCTCATCGGTGGGGGTGCCCTCGGAGAGGATCGGCAGGATGTTCTCTGCCGCGAAGAGCGACTGATCGTCCTCGAGCACGACGAGATCGTTCTCCTCCACCTGAGGGTCGGTGCTGAAGAGGTTGGCCACATCGATCTGTCCGCCGGTGACGGCGGTCAGCGTGAGTGGGCCGCCGGCGTCGAGCACCTGGAAGTCTTCGAACTCGAGGCCGTAGACATCCTCGAGTCCGACCACGCCGTTATAGCGGTCGATCCACTCTGGTGGCCCGCCGAGCACGAGCTCTTCGGCATGGGGCTCCAGGTCAGAGAAGGTCTCCAGATCGTATTCATCGGCGGTCTCCTGCGTCACGGCAAGAACGTTGCGGTTCTGTGCCTCAGCGGCCTCCAGGCCGACGAGTCCGCTCTCCGGAAGAAGCTCATCCAGGGTGGTCAGGACCTCCTCGGTCTCAGTCGCCTCGGCCTCGGCATCCAGGTGCATCATGAGCGCACCGGCGTAGTCCGGGACCAGGTCGATGGAGCCATCGCGCACGGCCTCGATGTAGACCTCGCGGCTTCCGATATTGAAGTTCTCGGAGACCTCTACTCCCGCATCCTTAAGGGCGATGGAGTAGATGTTCGCGATCAGCTGGCTCTCCGGGAAGTCCGCAGAACCGATGGTCACGGCGCCAGAATCGGAGCCGCCGGCGTCGCTCTCGGTGTCATTCTCCAGCGGATCCCCGCCACAGGCAGAGAGCGCCAGGATTCCCGCTGCCGCAACAGCGGTGGACGTCAGTGTCAGTTTTCTCAAGGGTTCTCCTGTGGTGGGGTGATGATTCTCGTGCAAGGTCAGGTATCTAGGTGGCCGGCGCAGTGGCCGCAGGGTTGGCTGGCGCGGTGGCAGCGCGGTTCTTCACGCGAGCCTCGGAGCGGCGCAGCCCTGGTGAGATGGCGAGCCGACCGGCCAGCAGGAAGGCAAGTTCCAGGCCGAGGGCGACGACGGCGACCAGAACAGCCCCTGCTGCCATTTGGCCGAAGTCACTATTGGCCCGTCCGTCGATGATGTAGCGGCCCAGTCCGTTGAGTGAGACATAGGCCGCCACGGTGGCGGTGGAGACGATCTGCAGCATGGCGCCGCGGATGCCCGAAAGGATCAGAGGCAGCGCGCAGGGAAGCTGCACATGAAGAAGGACCTGGCCTGAGGTGTAGCCCAGCCCGGTGGCGGCATCCACGGCCGAGGAATCAGCGGACTGAATCCCGGTATAGGTGCCCGTGAGGATCGGCGGGATGGCGAGCAGCACCAGAACGAAGATCGCCGGGGCGGTGAAGACCAGTGAGCTGCTGAACAGCGGTGCGGCAAGCATCACCACCACGATCAGCAGGCCCAGGGTCGGCAGTGCGCGCAGCGAATTGGCAAGTCCCGCCACCACTGCCTCGCCGCGGCCGGTATGACCCACGTAGATCCCCAGCGGCACAGCGATGACCAAGGCGATCCCCAGTGCGATGAGCGAATACAGCAGGTGATACCCGATCCGGACGGGGATCCCCGTGCTGCCGCTCCAGTTCGCGGGGTCTGCGAGGAACTCGACAAGTCCGCTCATGCTGGGACCCCCCGTTCAGCGGCGGCAGGGGCGGCGGACGTCTTGCTCCGTTTCCCCGAAGTTCCGGAGGTTCGCTTCCCGGAGGTCCCGGAGGTCCGCTTCCCCGCAGTTCCGGAGGTTCCGGCGGCGGGACGCCATGGCGTCAGTGTGCGTGAGAGCCAAAGGATGAACATGTCCAGGACCACGGCGATCGCAAGGCACAGCAGAATTCCGGTGACGATGGGTGTCAGCAGACCCAGCGAGTAGCCCTGGGTGAAGAGTGAGCCGAGCTGCTGCACGCCGATGATCGCCGCCATGGTGACGATGCTGATATTGGACACCACCGCCACCCGCAGGCCAGCCAGGATGACCGGAACTGCGACCGGAAGCTGGACCCGCAGGAAACGCTGGAAGGCCCGATACCCCATGGCCTCGGCTGCTTCTACGGTCTCCCGGGGAACGGCGGCAAGTCCATCGGCCACCACGCGGACCATCAGCGCGATTGTGTAGATGGTCAGCGCGATGACCACGTTGATCGGGTCCAGGATGCGCGTGCCGATGACACCGGGGAGCAGCACGAAGAACGCCAGCGAGGGAATCGTGTAGAACAGGCCCGAGGTGCCCACGATGAATCCATAGAGGCGCGGAGCCTGGTGCGCCCACCAGCCCAGCGGAAGCGCAATCGCCAGCCCCAGCACGGTGGGAACCACCGTGAGCCAGAGATGCGCCAGGGTCAGCTCCAGGATCCAGGAGAGGTTGGAGCTGAGCCAGACCGTGTTCACCGCGTGGCCTCTGGTGTGACCGGGGCGCCCTTGGCTCGCTGGATGGACGCGACGACGTCGTCGGTGGTCACCGTGCCCAGGAGCCGCCCGTCGGCGTCAGTGATGATCCCGTCCCCATTAGGACTTGAGAGCGCGGCGTCGAGGAAGTCGCGCAGCGGTGCGGTGACTGAGGCGAACGAGCCGGCGTGATTAATATCCGTATCCTTCAGCTCACTGCCGAGGTTCTCGCGCTGGACCCAGCCCAGCGGGCGTTGCTGATCGTCGACGGCGATGAGCCAGCCGTCCTCGCGGCTCTCCACCGTGGCGGCTGGGCTGCCAAGCCTGGCGGAGGGCGTCTGGGTGATGTGGGTCTGGGCATCAGCATGGGTGAAGCCCAGGGAGCGGTAGCCACGGGAGCTGCCTACGAAATTGGCGACGAACTCATCGGCTGGCGCGCGGAGCAGTCCCTCGGGGGAGGCGACCTGGGCGAGGTGGCCGCCCTGGCGCAGCACGGCGATCTGATCCCCGAGGATCAGTGCTTCGTCCACGTCATGGGTGACCAGGACGATGGTCTTGCCGATGGTCTCCTGCAGCCGGAGGAACTCCTGCTGCAGCTGCGCGCGGACGATGGGGTCCACGGCGCTAAAGGGCTCGTCCATCAGCAGGAAGGGCGGATCCGTGGCCAGCGCCCGGGCGACGCCGACGCGCTGCTGCTGTCCGCCGGAGAGCTGCCAGGGGTATTTCGAGGCCAGCGATTCATCCAGCCCGACCAGGTCCAGCAGCTCCATGGCGCGTTCTCGGCCCTGTTTCTTCTTGCCCCCGAGCAGCCGAGGCAGCGCCGCGACGTTGTCGACGACGCTTCGATGCGGGAAGAGCCCGGCGTTCTGAATGACATAGCCGATCTTGCGCCGCAGCTCGACCTTGTCGATTGTGGAGGTGTCTTCACCGTCGATGGTGATGGTGCCGGAGGTGGGATCGATCAGCCGATTGATCATCCGCATCGAGGTGGTCTTGCCGCAGCCGCTGGGGCCCACCAGCACGGTGATCTTGCCGTTGGGGACCTCGAAGCTCACGTTCCCGAGGGCTACTGTTCCATCAGGGTAAGTTTTCGACACCTGGTCAAAGACGATCATCAGGGACTCTCCTTGTTTTCTCCAAGCACATGGGACACAGTACGTTCATTCCTGAGGCAACGTGCCAAACGCACGCCCGGTTACATTCGAGATAAAGGTGGATCACCATGAAAATCGCAGTCACCGGAACAACAGGAAAGCTCGGCACGGTCGTGGCGCGGGAGCTCCGTGCCGCCGGCCACGAGGTGATCGGCTTCGATGTCCAGGGCGAGCGGGGTCCGGGCTTCGTGAAGCTTGACCTCACCGACTACGGCCAGGTCATCGACGCGCTCGGCGGTGTGGGGGACCAGCATTCAGGCGTGGATGCGCTGGTGCACCTGGCGGCCATTCCCGCCCCGGGCATCCGGGCGGATGCGACCACCTTCCACAACAACATCATCGCCAGCTTCAACGTCTTCTGGGCCGCGACCCGGCTCGGGATCGACAAGATCGTCTATGCCTCCAGCGAGACCGTGCTCGGACTGCCTTTCGAGACGCCGCCGCCCTATATCCCCGTGGATGAGGAATACCCGGCCCGCCCAGAATCCACCTATTCCCTGGTCAAGCACCTCGAGGAACAGATGGCGATCGAGCTGGTGCGCTGGAATCCGGAGCTCTCCATCACGGCGCTGCGCTTCTCGAATGTCATGAACCCGGCGGACTACGCCGAGTTCCCCTCCTTCGACGCCGATGCGATGCTGCGCAAGTGGAATCTCTGGGGGTATATCGACGCCCGTGACGGCGCGCAGGCCATCCAGCGTGCACTCGAAGTGGCCCCGCCAGGCTTTGAGCGGTACATCATCGCCGCTGCCGATACCGTGATGTCCCGGCCCAACGCAGAGCTTGTGGCAGAGGTCTTCCCGGAGGTGCCGCTCAAGGGTGAGCTGGGTGTCAATGACACGCTGCTCTCCATCGACAAGGCGCGCCGCGAGCTTGGTTTCGAGCCCAAGCACTCCTGGCGAGACGCCTAGGGCTCAGGTCAGCCAGACGGTCAGTGCTGCGGGCAGTGGCTCACGCCGCTTCCCGCGCGAGACTAGGAGCCGTAGCTCCCGGTGAGCAGCACGCCGCCACCGTTGACGCCCTTGGCGCCCTGGACGAAGTCCAAGCCGGCATCGGCCACGCGGGCTTCATCGGCGCTGTACGTGCTGACCTCACCCATGATCCATGCGGTCTGACCTGCGGCATTGAGGTGCGCCACGGCGTCCTCAGCGCGCTCGGCGGAGACCACGGCGACCATGCCCACGCCAAGGTTCAAGGTGCGTTCAAGATCCGCCTGCGGGACCGAGCCCAGCCGGGCGATCAGGGAGAACACTGCGGGCCATGACCAGGTGGAGCGGTCCACGGTGGCCATCAGCCCTGCGGGCAGCACGCGGGCGAGGTTTGCCGCGAGGCCGCCACCGGTGACGTGGCTGAACCCGCGCACCGGGGCCTCGGGGGAGACCTCCGCGACGGCAGGGTCTCCGTTGAGCGCGCTGACCAGATTCAGGCAGGGGGTGGTGTAGAGCCGGGTGGGTTCCAGCAGCTCCTGGCCCAGCGTGCGGCCGAACTCCTCGACCTCGCGCTCATAGCCCCAGCCTGCGGAGGAGACCACGCGGCGCACCAGTGAGTAGCCATTGGAGTGGATGCCAGAGGAGGCCATACCGATGATCACGTCACCGGCGCGCACCCGCTCGGGGCCCAGCACGGCGGAGGCATCGACCACGCCGGTGGCTGCGCCCGCGACGTCGTACTCATCCTCGGCCAGCAGACCGGGGTGTTCTGCGGTCTCGCCGCCGATCAGTGCGGTGCCGGTCTCTGCGGCGGCCTTGGCGATCCCGGAGACCACCGCGGCGATCCGCGCCGGGTCCACCTTGCCGGTGGCGATGTAATCGGTCATGAACAGCGGCTTGGCGCCCATGACCACGATGTCGTCGACCACCATGCCGACCAGGTCGAAGCCGATGGTGTCGTGTATGTCCATGGCCCGGGCGATGGCCACCTTGGTGCCCACCCCGTCGGTGGAGGTCGCCAGCAGAGGACGCGGCAGGCGCTTGAGCTCGGAGGCGTCATAGAGCCCCGCGAAACCGCCGACTCCGCCCATCACCTGTGGAGTGTGGGTGGCCTCGATATGGGCCTTCATCAGCTCGACGGCGCGGTCGCCCGCTTCCACGTCGACTCCGGCGGAGGCATAGGTGATCGGGGCGCCGTCTGTATGAGCGGCACCAGTGTTCTCAGTTGTCACTTCTTAGCCTCCGCGAGGGGGATCTCATCGAGTTCGAATTCAGCATCAGGTCCAGGATCGCAGCCGCCGCCGGGGTTCTGCGTGGAACCCGCATCGGTGGCCGCCGGCGTCTCCAGCAGCATCTTGCCGCGCCGGTTCTCCGGGGGCAGCTTGATCGGGTAAACACCGGAGAAGCATGCGGTGCACAGCGTGGAGCGCGGCTGCTTGGTCGCCGAGATCATGCCCTCTTCGGAGATATAGGCCAGTGAATCGGCCCCTACCGCCTGCGTGATCTCATCCATGGTGGCACCGTTGGCGATCAGCTCCGCACGGGAGGCGAAATCGATCCCGTAGAAGCAGGGCCATTTCACCGGTGGGGAGGAGATCTTCACATGGATCTCGGCGGCGCCGGCCTCCTTGAGCATCCGCACGATGGCGCGCTGGGTGTTGCCGCGGACGATCGAGTCATCCACCACCACCACGCGCTTGCCGCGAACCACATGGTCCTGGACGTTGAGCTTGAGCCGGATGCCGAGCTGGCGCAGCGTCTGCGAGGGCTCGATGAAGGTGCGGCCCACATAGGCGTTCTTGATGAACCCCTGGGCGAAGGGAAGCCCGGAGGCCTCGGCGTAGCCGACCGCCGCCGGCGTGCCTGATTCGGGCACCGGGATGACGATATCGGCGTCGTGGGTGTCCTCGCGGGCCAGCTGGCGGCCCATCTCCACCCGGGATTCATACACCGAGCGGCCATTGATATTGGCGTCGGGGCGGGCGAGGTAGACGTATTCGAAGACGCAGCGCGAGGGTGTGGACTCGGCGAAGCGGTGGGACCGCACGCCGTCGGAGTCGATGGCGATCAGCTCGCCGGGCTCGATCTCGCGGATGACCGAGGCGCCCACGGTGGCCAGTGCCGACTGCTCGGAGGCGACCACCCAGCCGCTGGCAAGCCGACCCAGCACCAGCGGGCGCACGCCGTGCGGATCGCGGGCGGCGTAGAGCGTGTTCTCATTCATGAAGACCAGGCAGAACGCGCCCTCAAGCGTGGGCAGCAGCGCCATCGCCTGATCTTCGAGGCTGTCGCCCGGCTGTTCCTTCAGCAGTGCGGTGACCAGGGCGGTATCGGTGGTGTTGCCCTGGTTGAGCTCACCGAAGTCGGCGCGGCCGTGGCGTTCGATGATGCGGTCACGCAGGTCCGCGGAGTTGGTCAGGTTGCCGTTGTGGCCCAGGGCCACGGTCCCGTGCGGGGTGTCCCCGAGGGTGGGCTGCGCATTGGACCACTGGCTTGCCCCGGTGGTGGAGTAGCGGCAGTGACCGACGGCGATATGCCCGGTCAGTGAGTTCAGGGTGGATTCATCGAAGACCTGAGAGACCAGGCCGATGTCCTTATAGACCCGGATGCTCTTGCCGTCCGAGGCGGCGATGCCGGCTGATTCCTGGCCGCGGTGCTGCAGCGCATAGAGGCCGTAGTAGGCCAGCTTGGAGACTTCCTCCCCGGGGGCCCAGACGCCGAAGACGCCGCATTCGTCCTGCGGAAGCGGGTCCTCATCGAGGAGGTTGAAATTCAGCCGACCATCAGTCCGAGCCATGCGCGGATTTCCTCTCTGCAGCGTCATGCTTCTGCAGGTCATATGTGCGGGTGCGCTTCTGTGAGCGCCAGTCGATCAACAACCACGTCACCGCGCCCAGGGCCAGCCCGGGCATCGCGAACGCAATCGTGAGGTATCCCAGCGAGCCAGCCAGGGTGTAGTCATCTGCCTGCCCGGTCACCAACACGACGACGACGGCGGCCACTGCGGCCGCGAGCACACCTGCGATGAGGAAGGGGCTCAGTCTCGGGGTGGGGCGAACGGTCACTTGCCGGCCCGAAGGGGCGCCAGTCTGCTCGCGTGAAGACATACCCACCATGCTACCGGCCTAGTCTGGGTGTCCCGCACGGGGGCCAGACATCAGCGGAAGATGCGCCGAGAGATCGGCCCGAGTGCCAGAGGCGGAGATCAGGCCAGCCTCTGCGGCGGCGGCCCAGCTGGTCATCCCGGTTGCCAGTTCCAACCAGACCTGAGGTGCTATTTCAACAACATTCGGGGGAGTGCCCCGCGAGTGGGAGGGACCCTGGACGCACTGGGTCACCCCGAACGGCGGAACGCGGACCTCCACGGAGTTTCCCGGTGTCACCTCGGCGAGCTCTTCCAAGAGGTAGCGCACCGCGGTGGCAACGGTGGTGCGGTCCGCGTCCCCAGACTGCCAGTGCAGCACTGAGGAGCGGCCTGCCTCCGCGGAGATCCGACGTCGAGCCATTATCAGATCCCGATTATCCGGCGATCTTGACCAGGCGCTTGTTCACGAACTCGGCCATGCCGTAGGGACCCAGCTCACGGCCGACGCCTGAGCGTTTGACGCCGCCGAAGGGCAGCTCGGCTGAGGTGCCGGCTGGTTCGTTGACGAAGACCATGCCGGTCTGGATCTGCTCACCGACGCGCTGCGCGTGGGCCACATCGGTCGCGAAGACCGAGGCAGAGAGCCCGTACTGGGTGTCATTGGCCAGGCGGACAGCTTCGGCTTCATCGGCGACCTTATAGACCATGGCCACTGGGCCGAAGAGCTCTTCGCCGTAGGCGCGCATCTCCGGGGTGATGTCGGTCAGCAGGGTGGGCTGGTACCAGGCACCGCCACGCTCATCAAAGTCACCGCCCATGTGCAGGGTGGCACCCTGCTTCACGGTGTCCTGGACCTGCTCGTGGAGGTCCTCGGCGGCCGAGACTGAGGACATGGGGCCGACGAAGGCATCCTCGGAGAGCGGATCCTGCAGTTCGATCTTGCCGAGGGCCTCGCGGAACTGCTCGAGGAACTCGTCGTAGAACTCGTCGAGCACGATCACGCGCTTCGCAGCGTTGCAGGCCTGTCCGGCGTTGGCCATGCGGCCCTGCACCGCGCCCTTGACTGCCTCGGGCAGGATCTCGCGATCTAGCACGAGCAGCGGATCGTTGCCGCCGAGCTCGAGCACGACCTTCTTGAGGTTCTCGCCCGCAGTGGCGGCGACCTTGGTGCCGGCCCGCTCGGAGCCGGTCAGGGAGACGCCCTGGACCCGTGGGTCCGGGATGACGATCTCCGCGATCTGCTGGCTGGAGACATACACGTTGGTGTAGGCGTTCTCCGGGAAGCCGGCATCGTGGAAGATCTGCTCGATGGCCGCGGCAGACTCGGGGCACTGTGAGGCGTGCTTGAGCATGATCGTGTTGCCGATCATCAGGTTCGGCGCGGCGAAGCGTGCCACCTGGTAGTACGGGAAGTTCCAGGGCATGATCCCCAACAGCACGCCGACAGGCTCGCTCTGCATGAACGCGCGCCCATCAGGAGCGTCAGTGATCTCCTGGTCCGCCAGGAACTCTGCACCGTTATCGGCGTAGTAGTTGAAGATCGAGATGACGATGTCGAGCTCGGAGCGTGCCTGCTTGACCGGCTTGCCCATCTCTCGGGTGATGATCTCGGCGAGCTTGTCCTTGCGCTCCTCATAGAGTCCCGCGGCGCGGCGCAGCAGGCTGGCGCGCTCGGAAAGCTCCGTCTTGGACCAGGTCTTGAACGTCTCGGCTGTGCGGTCGAGGGATTCACTGAGCTGATCGTCGGTAAGGGTGGCGAATTCCGCCTCGACCTCACCGGTGGCTGGGTTGGTGACTTTGTAATCGGCCATGGAAATCTATGCCTCGCTTATCAGTGGTCGAATATTGACCTGTCCACCCACGCGGCGGACTCTCCCGACGGTATGACTCTCGGGGGCTCGCCACAAGCTGATCACGCGATATTCAGGGGTAGTTCACCACTTGGCGAAACTGGCCCGTGCTGCGGAATAAAAACGCAGTCTCGGGTGTCACTTCTTCAACAGCAGGGAGCGCAGTGCCGACTCAGGAGCCCGCGAGGTGTCCAGCAGCTGGCCCCTGCGGTACCGAGCAAATACGCGGGGGTCGATATAGGAGCTGCGCGCCACGGCGGGGGTGTTCCCCAGCCCCTTCGCCACAGCCTCGACGGCGGCACGTTCGGCCCGCTCGCGGTCGCGTTTGGTGCTGCTGATCCCGATCTCAGCAAGGGTCTGCGCGGCGATGATGGTCCCGCGCAGCGTGCGGAAATCCTTGGCGGTGAATTCGCCTCCGGTGAGTTCCCGGACGTAGCTGTTGACCTGCTGCGGGGACAGGGCCATGCGGCGGCGTCCTTCTTTCCAGCCCAGCAGAGGTGCACGCTTCCCGGCCGCGATGAGCGCGGTCATCGCCAGCGCCAGCTCGGGGTCTTCCACGGTGATGCTCTGACGCTTCCCTGACTTCCCGCGGAAGGACAGTGAGATTCTGGCGTCCTCGACGCTGACATGACGGCACTGCAGGGTGGTGAGCCCACGGTTTCCAGTCCGCTGAAGGTGTCGCTTGGAACCCACGCGCAGCGCCGAGGTGTCCAGCAGCCGGAATGAGGTCGCCAGGACCAGATCCCGATCGACTGTCTCACCACGCAGGGCGATGGTGACCCGGGCCCTGGCCCGTGGAAGGGCCGAGGCGAGAGTCAGTGCCTTGGCATATTTGCCGCGGTCACGCCGTGAGCTCCAATCGGGGTGGTAGAGATACTGCCGGCGTCCCGCCTCATCGGTGCCGATGGCCTGGACGTGGCCATGGGGCAGCGAGCAGATCCACACCTCGGTCCAGGCTGGAGGGATCACCAGTGCCTCGATCCGCTCGAGGTCTTCTGCAGTGACCGTGCCCCCGCTGGTGCTGCGGTAGCTGAAGCTGGTCTCCTCGAGGATCCGTTCGAATCCGGGATCCCGGCCGGGCATGACCCGTTTCAGTCGTGGCATGCGCTCAGAGCCGGTCGAGCAGCGCGGGGGAGAGCCGGATGCTCCCGACCTGATCTCCGCTGATGCCGCCGGTGATCGGCTTGACGATCTTGCGCAGGACCGGGCCCAGGGCATCGAGTTCGATCACGCCGCGGGCGGCCAGCATGCTCAGCGCCACCAGGTTGGTCGCGCGGGAAGAGCCGTCAAGGACCTTCACCGCCACGGCAGTGCCATCGGGCGCGCCCACTACCAGCACGCCTTCCGCGCCGAGCTTCGCAGTGAGCCCCAGCTCTTCCAACACGATGGTATTGGCCTCACCGCGCCCATGAACGGCCCAGGGGTAGTCGAGCATGGCCTGATTCACCGTGAAGGCGTGCACCTCGGCGTCACGCCGGGAGGTGGAAGCCGCAAGGGTGGAGAACCCGCGGGCCAGCCCGGTCAGGGACAGCGCGGGGGCCGGGGCGCCGCAGCCGTCCACGCCCACTACGGCAGGCTCCTCACCGCAGTATTGGGTGATTACATCCATGACCACCTGCTGCAGCGGATGTGAGCGTTCCAGGTAGGTGGCCAGCCGCCACCCATTGGTCCGCGTGGCGGCCAGGAACGCAGCATGTTTCCCGGAGCAGTTGAACGCCAGCGGAGTCTCGGCCTTGCCCGCCTCCACATGGATGAGAAGGTCCTGGGTGCGCGCCGGCCAGGCTGCCGGGCATTTCAGGGACGACTCATCAAGTCCTTCAGCCTCCAAGACGCTGGCCGCCAGATCCTGGTGCTGGCGCGACCCCACGTGCGAGCCGCAGGCAAGCGCCACGGCCTCGGGGGAGATCAGCGCGCCGGAACGCAGCGAGGCGATCGCCTGGAAGGGTTTCAGTGTGGAGCGCGGAAAGATCAGCTGTTCCGGTGACCCGATGGATTCAAGCACCTGCCCGTCTGGCCCCACCATGACCGCTGAACCGATATGCCTGGATTCCACCACCCCGGCACGGGTGACCACTGCCAGCTCCGCAGACTCCGCCACTGTGGCGGTGTTGAGGTCGCGCAGGTCAGAGGGGTCCTTCTCCACGGGATTCAGGACCGGAGAAGTTTCGGCGGAGCGGCGCTGATCAGTCATGGGCTCAGTCTACGGAGTGGAAGCTGGCGGCACGGGGAGGTGGCGGTATTGACCGTTCGATAGGCTGATCCGTGTGAAGGTACTTGTTGTAGGCCCTGGAGGCCGCGAGCACGCTATTGTCCGAGCACTGCTGCGCGATGAGGCAGTCACCACAGTGGAGGCAGCGCCCGGCAACGCCGGGATCGCCCGTGACGTGACCTGTCACAGCATCCATACCCAGGACGGGATCGCCGTGGCGGCGCTCGCCGTCGCCGGAGGTTTTGACCTTGTGGTCATCGGACCCGAGGCGCCACTGGCGGCCGGGGTCGCCGATGCTGTGCGTGATGCCGGAATCCCCGCCTTCGGTCCCTCCGCCGCAGCCGCGCGGCTGGAAGCCTCCAAGGCCTTCGCCAAAGAGATCATGTCGGCCGCCGATGTCCCCACAGCGGGCTCCGTGCACGTCACCAATCTCACCGACGCCGAGGACGTGCTCGACAGCTTCGGTCCCCCCTATGTGGTCAAGGACGACGGTCTCGCAGCAGGTAAGGGCGTCGTGGTCACCAGTGACCGCAGCGAGGCGCTCATCCACGCCCAGGCCTGCTTCGCCGCCGGTGGGTCCGTGGTCATCGAGGAATTCCTGGATGGTCCCGAGGTCTCCCTGTTCGTGCTCTCCGACGGAGAGAACCTGGTGCCGCTGTCTCCCGCCCAAGACTTCAAGCGCATCTTCAACGATGACGAAGGCCCCAATACCGGCGGCATGGGCGCCTACACCCCGCTGGACTGGCTGGACGGCTATACCGAGACCGACGCCGCAGGCACCGAGCGAGACTTCGTGCAGATCGTCGTGGACACCGTGGCCGCCCCCACGCTGGCGGAGATGTCCCGCCGCGGCACCCCCTTCGTGGGAGTGCTCTACTGCGGACTGGCAGTGACCTCCCGCGGCGTGCGGGTGATCGAGTTCAATGCCCGCTTCGGTGACCCCGAGACCCAGGCAGTGCTGGAGCGTCTGGCGACCCCGCTGGGTCAGCTGCTGCTCGACTGCTCCACCGGCTCCCTCGGTGCGCAGCGTGAACTCGAATGGGCCCAGGGCTACGCGGCAGATGTGGTCATGGCGGCGCAGAACTACCCGGATTCCCCCCGAAGCGGAGATGTCATCACCGGGATCTCGGCTGCTGAGAGCCTCGAGGGCGTCTCGGTGCTGCATGCCGGAACCGCCGCAGATGAGCAAGGACAGGTCACCACCGCCGGAGGCCGAGTGCTCGCCGTGGTCGGGACTGGTGTCTCACTCGAAGAGGCCGTGCAACGTGCTTATGCCGGTGTCGCGGAGATCAACTGGGACGGTGAGCAGCACCGCACTGATATCGCGGCCAAGGCGCTCGCCGGAGGAATCCGGCTGCATGGTTCTACCGCTGAGGCCGGTGACCTGGATCCCGCAGGTAGTGACGTTGATCTTGACCTCGCTGATGTCTACCCGGCTGATGCTGACCCTGCCGGCGCCCACCCCGAACGGAGCGTCGGGCAGGACAGCGAGTTCCAAGGAGCCGGGGAGGAGCTCTCCGGCTGGGTACACATCTCCTCGGGCAAGGTCCGTGAGCTCTACCGACCCGCTCCGGGCTCACCCTGGGACGGCGAAGACGTCGTGCTCATGGTGGCGAGTGACCGGATCAGCGCCTACGACCATGTCCTCTCTACCCCGATCCCGGATAAGGGCATCATTCTGACTCAGCTCAGCCTGTGGTGGTTCGATCAGCTCAATGCTGCCGAGATCACCCACCATGTGGTCTCGGTGGACGTGCCGCCAGCAGTGGCTGGCCGCGCGATGATCTGCAAGAACCTGGACATGGTCGAGGCCGAATGCATTGCTCGCGGCTATCTGACCGGTTCTGGGCTGACTGAATACCGGGAGACCGGGAGCGTGACCGGACTTGCGCTGCCAGAGGGACTGACTGACGGTTCAGCGCTGCCGGAACCGATCTTCACACCGTCCTCCAAGGCTGCCCAGGGAGATCATGACGAGAACATCAGCTTCGACACGCTGACTGGCTCGGTCGGCGTCGAGCTTGCCGCGCAACTGCGGGATGCCACGCTGAGCATCTATGCGCTGGCCGAAGCCACCTGCCGTGAGGCTGGCGTCATCCTGGCTGATACCAAGCTTGAGTTCGGCTTCGACGCAGAGGGGACCCTGACACTTGCCGATGAGGTCCTGACCCCGGACTCCTCGCGCTTCTGGCCGGAAGAGTCTTGGGAGCCTGGTGCGGCGCAGCCTTCCTTCGATAAGCAGTTCGTCCGGGATTGGCTGACCTCTTCCGAGTCAGGTTGGGATCGCAGCTCCACGCAGGTGCCGCCGGCGCTGCCCGATGACGTCGTGGACGCCACGCGGCTGCGCTATCTGGAGGCCTACCAGCGCATCACCGGAACCGAACTGATCTTCTGAGCTGAGCTGAGCTCAGCGGAGCTGGGATCCGCCGAACTTCGCTGAACTGAACAGGGTTGGTCAGGGCTGGGCAGGGCGGGATTCGGCTCTAGCCGTTCACGCACTGCCCGGTGGAGACGGTCTCGGTGTAGCGGTCGGGATCACTGAGCACATCTCCGGCCTGCTCCGCGGTGATGGCGAAGCCGACTGTGCTGCCCTCCACTGCGCGGGCGAAGACGATGCCGGCCACGTCACCTGACCGGTCGATCAGCGGCCCACCTGAATTGCCCTGTCGCACGTCGGCGCTGAGCTGGAAGATCTCCAGTGAGCTCGGCGAGCTGCCGTAGATGTTGTTGACCTGGGAGACGTCCCTGGCCTGGACCACGGCGGTGCCGGCGTTGAACGGCCCGCCCGCCGGGTAGCCCATCACGTATCCGGAGTCTCCTATGCCGATCCCTTCGCTGACCTCCAGTGGATCCACGTCCAGGGTGTCCACTGCCAGCAGGGCCAGGTCAGTGGCGGGATTGAAGTACACGGTGCGTCCGGTGACGACCTCGCCATCCGGCATCTCCACCGAGGGTTCTGCCACTCCGGCGATCACATGGGCGTTGGTGAGCACCCGGGTCGGGGAGACCGCGAAGCCGGAACCTGACTGGGACTGGCCACACTGCTCGGCGACACCGATGATGCGCCCCACCGAGCCGGCAGAGGCCTGGGCCGCCTCATTGAGATCCTGGTCCTGCGGCAGCTCCGCAGGCTCGGGCACCAGCTGGGCGATCTCCGGGATATCGGATTCCAGGACCGCAGAGCGAACCTGGGCGAACCAGGATTCTGCCCGGTCAGGGACCGCCTGGTTGATGGTCTGCAGCACGGTGGATTGGTTCATCGCCTGGTTCACCGCGGGGAAGCCCATGGCGGAGACGGAGAAGGAGAGGAGCGCGACGACGAAGACCGCCACGACCAGGTTCAGCACGCCACCGATCAGCGAGCTCACGCTTCGCACTGCCGGGGAGTTGAACATCCGTTGAATTTCTGAGCCCGCAGCGGAGCCGAGCCCGTGCCCGGCCGCTACAAGAATGACCGCTGTGGCAAGCACCGCGATGACCCGCCACAGCGGGTCGGGAACCCAGGAGGCGACTAGCGGAATGGCGAAGAAGGCGGCGGTGGCGCCCACGAGGAATCCGAAGACTCCGCCGAAGGTCGCCCAGACTCCCTTGCGCAGTCCGGCGATCAGGAATCCGAGGAGCACCAGTACCAAGATCACATCAAGTACGGTGATTCCCATGTGCAGGGCGCTCCTTATGGTTCATGCTGGTGAGTGCTGGTGCCCCACATCGTGACCGCCTGAGCATGTGCGCAGGTGGGTGAAACTGCTCCACAAGAATGACATAGAATCGTTCGCCGCCTGCGGAACGTTTCCGCACGTCGGGGCGAACTGGTAACTTCTAATCAACGAGAATCTGTTATCTCACACATCCAGGAAGAACGGATCGCCCATGGATCTTGAAGTACTGCGCCGCGCACCGCTGTTTGCCACGCTCGACGACGACGTCTTCTCCGCCCTCATCAAAGAGCTGACTGAGGTCGACCTCTCCCGCGGCTCCTCCGTCTTCCACGAGGGTGACCAGGGTGATCAGCTGTACTTCATCATCTCCGGGAAGATCAAGCTGGGACGCACCACTCCCGACGGCCGCGAGAACCTCCTGGCGGTCCTTGGCCCGGGCGAGATCTTCGGTGAGATGGCACTGTTCAACCCCGCGCCACGCACGGCTACGGCCACGGCCGTCTCCGAGACGCGACTGGCCGGTCTGCGCCACGACAGCCTGCGCTCGGTCATCAACACCAACCCCGAGGTCTCGGTACAGCTGCTGCAGGCTCTGGCCAAGCGCCTGACCCGCACCAACGAGTCCCTGGCCGACCTGGTCTTCTCCGATGTCCCCGGCCGAGTGGCGAAGGCGCTGCTCGACCTTGCGGACCGTTTCGGCCGTCCAGCCCCGGACGGTGTCCTGGTGGCCCATGAGCTCACCCAGGAGGAACTGGCTCAGCTGGTCGGTGCCTCCCGCGAGACCGTGAACAAGGCCCTCGCCGAGTTCGTGCAGCGCGGATGGCTCCGGCTCGAAGCCCGCGCCGTGGTGATCCTGGACATCCAGCGGATCCGCCAGCGCTCGCGCTGATCCTCGATGTGAACCACCAGCACCTATGAGAATGGGCGCCCGGCATAATGCCGGGCGCCCATTCTTATGCGCGGTGGTGTACTTGCGTTCTATTCTCCGGTGTCTATTCTCCGGTGACCCGAGAGGGTGGATAGAACCTGAGGAACTTCCGCACGGTAGAGGCCTGCGCTGCGAGCAGCAGTGCCAGCCGACGCGGAGTGAGGTCCTTGGAGTAGAAGAAGGGATTGCGAGTGCCTCCGGCGCGCATGATGGCGCGGACGCGTCGTCGTCGCTCTGGGTCTGAGACGTAGCGGCTCGCAAGCCAGCCCGGCAGCACGGTGTAGACCGTCTCTTCCTGGTCTTCCACCCGAGAGGTCTCACCGTTGCCGCTGAGCTCTGCGTGGATCCAGTCCCGCACGTAGTACTCCACCGGGTTATTGCCAGCGCCGGTGATGTAGTAGCTGGAGCGGCCGAGCCGGGGATTGAGCTCGAAGAACTTGGTCTTGCCGTCCCGGGGATCGTATTTCAGATCGAAGTTTGCGTAGCCGACCCAGCCGAGTTCGCTCAGCAGCTTCTGGGCCTGGTCCACGGCTTCGGAATTCTTGGTGGTCAGGATGACCGAGGGGTTGCCCAGCGCGGCGGGGGAGTGATCCTCCACCACGGTCTCGCCCCAGGAGGCGAAGCGGACCCGGGAATTCTGATCGGCGTAGCAGGTCAACACCCGCATGTTCTGATCGTCACCGGGAACTTCTTCCTGGACCACGAAGCTTGCCCTGTAGCCGGCGGCCTTGACCTTGCTGAAGAGCTCGCTGAGCTCCTCCGGTGTCTCCACGCGGTGGACCTTGTGCTTGCCCTCAAACTCGGTCCAGTACCAGGCGGTGACATCCGCCGGCTTCGCCCAGACGGGGAAGCGCAGGTCCAGGGGCAGGGCGGTGGCGAGGTCGGCGCTGAAATCCACCACGCGGGTCACCGGATGGTCCACGCCGAGCCGTTCCGCCAGGGCCGTGAAGTTGTCCTTGACCGTGCCGGCGTCGAATCGCGCCCGGTCCACATAGGGGACGACGACGTCGGAGCCGAAGTCCTCCGGATGGGCTTCGCGCAGTTCGATGATCGCTTGAACTGTGGAATCGATCGCCCCGAGCAGCAGGATCTTGATTCCCTGCTCGCGGAGTCGGCGAATGGGCGCCAGCTGCAGACCGGTGCGGACATGCTCCATCACCGTGCCGTTCTCAATCTCCAGGTGGGTGATGATCTTCGAATGCTGGATCATCCACATCTGGTGCTTGGAGAGCACGATGGAGTCGATGCCGTAGGCCTCATGGAAGGCGCGCGCGGCACCGTAGGCACCCGCGTCTCCTCCCACGATCACCGGGGCAAAGCCGACGGCGGCCCAGGCGCGTACCTGCCGGTCCCAGCGCGGTGCGTTCATGACCTCGGTGGAGAGATCAGCGGACATGGGCGATGAGATCTACCTCGACGGGGGTGTCGAGGGGCAGGACCGTGACGCCGACGGCGCTGCGGGCGTGAGCTCCGGCCTCGCCGAAGGCGTGGCCCAGCAGATCCGAGGCGCCGTTGATGACCTTGGGCTGTCCGGTGAAGCTGGGGTCCGACGCGACGAAGCCGCCGACCTTGACGATCCGGGTGATGCGGTCCAGATCACCCACCACCGATTTCAGGGCTCCGATGGCATTGAGGGCACACTGGCGAGCGAGGTCGAAGGCCTGTTCCTCGGTCACCTCTGCGCCGACCTTGCCGGTCAGCGGAAGCTGGCCGTCGATGAAGGGAAGCTGCCCGGACACGTAGACCACGCCGTCGGCAAGAACTGCCGGCTGGTAGGAGGCCACCGGTGGGACGACCTCAGGGACGCTCATGCCCAATTCGGAAAGGCGCGCTTCAACTGCGGAGAGCTTTTCAGACATACGGTGCGCTCAGTTCCGGGGACGCTTGAGGTAGGCCACGGGAGCATTGCCCTCGGGTCCTGGCAGGACCGTGACGAGCTCCCAGCCGTCCTCGCCCCACTGGTCAAGGATGCCCTTGGTGTTGTGGATGATCAGTGGAATGGTCGCGTATTCCCATTGGGTCTCAGATGCACTCATATCCTCAGACTAACTGACTGTGCTGGCGGGCAAGAAGAGGTGGGACCGGCCCGGTCGGCGTCGTGCCTGCGGAGAGCATGTTGACGTTAACGGTAAGATGAAGCCCATGGCGTCACGTAAATCTCCCCTGTTTGATACGGCCACCACGGTCGGCAAAATCATGTCTTTCCTAGGCGTGAGTGCCCTGTGTGGCCTTCTCGCAGCAGG
>Ga0265798_10001444_pt1 | contig 36993 bp, 35 predicted proteins | sample P3T30metagenome_FD_192430 | JGI IMG/M metagenome (GOLD analysis project Ga0265798, IMG submission 192430) | Plant litter microbial communities from East Loma Ridge, Irvine, California - P3 T30 | ecosystem: Environmental > Terrestrial > Plant litter > Unclassified | place: USA: California...
AGCGATGCGGTGATCGACCCCTGGTTGGTGAAGTCGAGACCATAGGACGAGAATGCCGCGATCACGGCCTGCCCGTTGGTCACCAGCGCGGCCTGGTTGACGAGCGCGCCCGTGCCGCTGACCGATACACCCGTACCAGACGTGAACCCCGCGGCCAGTGTCGCCACCGCATTGTTGCTCAGGTCGAAGCCGAACAGTTCGAAATTGGTCGGCAGCACCGCACGGGTGAACACCGCATCGGCATCGACGCCGAACGCCAGCGTATCGCTCCCCGCTCCGCCGTCGACCGTTCCGGTGATCGAGGCGATCCGGCCGGTCGCGGCGTCATAGCGCGCGCGCAGCGTGTCGTTGCCCGCGCCCAGCACCAGATCGCCATTGATCACGCCCTGGCGCGTATCGATCGTGCTGCTCGTTCCCGACCCGGCGGTCGAGACCACCGATCCGTTAATCGTGCCCGCATTGGTCAGCGACAGCGCACCGCTGATACGGATCGCGGTCGTGCTGCCTCCGATCACCGCGCCTGTCGCGTTGCTGACGTAGAGATAGCTACCGGTATCGCTAAGCGTAGCGGCCGAGCCGCTCGACACGATCCGGCCGGTGTTGACGACATTCATCCCGGACACCGTCGAGGCAAGCGCGGCATTGCCGCCTCCCTCGATCGTTCCGGCGTTCGTGACGTAGGAGACCGTGCCGGTGATACCGCCGATCGTCCCAGTCGCGCGGTTGGTGACCGAGAGCGAGCCAAAGCCCGTCTGGTTGGCAACCACCGCGGGGCCTGCGGTGCCGCTGATCGTCCCGGCATTGTCGATCGAGGCCGAGATATAGCCATTGGTGTTGCTGGCATCGCGCTGGAACAGGATTCCTTGCGCGCCCGTCACCGTGCCGCCCGCCGCGACCGTCACCATCGCACTGGCCGACGGATAGTTCGTCAGGGTGGAGCCGATGACGCAGTAATTTACCGAAGCGCCCGCATAGGGATCCGTACATATCGTCGTGAACGGCGTCCCTGTGGTTACGAACAGCCCGGCCTTGCCCGCCCCGCCGTCGACCAGACCATTGACGTCGAAGGACGCATTACTGGCCCGACTGATGATCGCGGCAGCGCCACTGCCGGGGCGCACGGTCGCTCCGCTTGCAATGACGATGCGACTATTGCCGGTTGCGACCGAGAGCCCATCGGTATCGGTGCCCGTGCAGGTCGTGGTGCCATTGGCGACCGTAGGATCGGGGGCGCATTGTGCGAACACGGGGCCAGCCACGAAAAGCGTCGCCACGATCGCGCTCGTCTGCAACGCGCGTATGCGCACGCGCCGCTTCCGCGACGTCATTTCCCCGACCTTCATGCATTCCCCCGTCTTCTAGTCCGGGTACGCTAGCTTGGTCTTCTATTCACGTCCACAGATATAAAGTTTTTAACAATCTAATGTGTAATGCACCGTTAATAGAACACCGTTGCTAATTTGATATTAATGTATATTCCGTGCATTAAGCAATGAATCGCTTAATATTGGCAAGCATCAGGAAGTTAAATCTCATCTACCGCGTTCAATATGGCACGCCCATAATTCGTTTTTCTAAAACGCTCGCCCGCCTCGCGAGCTTTATCAGCGCTTATGAAGCCTTGGTTAAACGCAATCTCTTCCAGACAAGCGACCTGAATGCCTTGGCGATGCTGAATCGTGCGGACGAACTCGCTCGCCTCGAGCAGCGAGTCATGCGTGCCGGTGTCGAGCCAGGCGTAACCGCGGCCCATCTGTTCGACGAACAGGTCGCCCGCCTCCATGTAGAGGCGGTTAAGATCGGTGATCTCGAGCTCACCGCGGGCGGAGGGCTTCAGGTCGCGGGCGAACTGGACGACGCGGTTGTCGTAGAAATACAGGCCGGTGACCGCATGGTGCGACTTGGGCTTTGCGGGCTTTTCCTCGAGGCTGACGGCCTTGCCGCCCTCGCCGAACTCGACGACGCCGTAGCGCTCGGGATCGTCGACGCGGTAGGAGAAGACCGTCGCGCCGCCCTTGCGCGCGACCGCGCTCGCCAGCAGGTCGGTCAGGTGCGCGCCGAAGAAGATGTTGTCGCCGAGCACGAGCGCGACATCGTCGTCGCCGATGAAGTCCGCGCCGATCGTGAACGCCTGGGCGAGGCCCTCAGGGCGGGGCTGTTCGGCATAGGAAATCGCCAGGCCGAATGCCGACCCGTCGTCGAACAGGCGACGGTAATTGTCGATATATTCGGGGCTCGAGATGATCAGGATGTCGCGAATGCCCGCGAGCATCAGCACCGACAGCGGATAATAGATCATCGGCTTGTCGTAGACCGGCAGCAGCTGCTTGTTCACGGCGAGCGTCGCCGGATGAAGCCGCGTGCCCGAACCGCCGGCGAGAATGATGCCCTTCATTGGGAGATGTCCTTCTTGGGGGCCCCGAGCAGTTCGTCGAGGATGTTGCCGAGCGCGGTCTGCCACGCGGGCGGATGGATGCCATAGTCGCGCGTGATCGCGTCATGGCTGAGCAGCGAGTTTGCCGGGCGCGTCGCAGGCGTCGGATAGTCGCTGGTCGGGATGCCCTCGACATCGGCGCTCGCCCCGCCGCGCGCGGCACTCTGTGCGAAGATTTCGCGCGCGAACCCGGCCCAGGTGACCGCGCCGGCGTTGCTGAAATGATAGACGCCGGTGGGGGCAGCGGGATCCTCGACGAGCCGTATCGCGATCGTCGCGAGCGCCGCGGCGAGATCGGCTGCGGAGGTCGGGCTGCCATGCTGGTCGTCGACCACGCGCAGGGTCGGGTTGGTCGCGCCGACGCGCAGCATCGTCTTGACGAAATTGTTGCCGTGCGCGCTGACCACCCAGGCGGTCCGGACGATCGCGTGGCGCGCGCCCGAGGTCCGCACCGCGAGTTCGCCGCCAAGCTTTGATGCGCCATAGACGCCGAGCGGCGCAACCGGATCGGTGACCTCCCACGCGCCGTCGCGCGCGCCGTCGAAGACGTAATCGGTCGAGACCTGGACGATCGGGATGCCGGCCTTGGCGCAGGCCTCGGCGAACGCCGCGGGGGCCATCGCGTTGACCGCCCAGGCGGTGACGATGTCGCTTTCCGCCTTGTCGACCGCGGTATAGGCGCCGGCGGAGATCACCGCGGCCCAGGGCGCACCGTCATGGCCGCCCGCGACCATCGCGGCGATCGCCGCGGTGTCGCGCAGGTCGAGTTCTTCAATGTCGATCGCGGTGACCGCCCAGCCCTCGGGCCAGGCATAGCGCTTAAGCTCGGTGCCGAGCTGGCCGTTGCCGCCGGTGACGAGGATCCGCTTCATACCGCCAGCTGCGGAAGCATCGCTCATACCGAAAGCCCGCGACGCTGGTCGGCCTTGTGCTCGGCGACGATCGCCTGCCACCAGTCCTGGTTGTCGAGATACCAGGCGACCGTCTTCTCGATGCCCGTCTCGAACGTCTCGGCGGGTTCCCAGCCGAGCTCGTCCTTGATCCGCGTCGCGTCGATCGCATAGCGCTTGTCGTGGCCGGGGCGGTCGGCGACATAGGTGATCTGCGTCGCGTAAGGCTGGCCATCAGCGCGCGGGCGGAGGCGATCGAGGATCGTGCAGACGGTCTTCACGACCTCGAGGTTCTGCATCTCGTTGTTGCCGCCGACATTGTAGGTCCGGCCGGGCTCGCCTTTTTCGAACACCGCGTGCAGCGCGCGGACATGATCCTCGACATAGAGCCAGTCGCGGACCTGGTCGCCCTTGCCGTAGACGGGCAGGTCGGCGCCCGCGAGCGCCTTGACGATCATCAGCGGGATCAGCTTTTCGGGGAAGTGATACGGCCCGTAATTGTTGGAGCAGTTGGTGATCAGCACGGGCAGGCCGAAGGTGTGGCCCCAGGCGCTGACGAGATGATCCGACCCCGCCTTCGACGCCGAATAGGGCGAACGCGGGTCGTAGGGCGTCTCTTCGGTGAACAGCCCGGTCTCGCCGAGCGAGCCGTAGACCTCGTCGGTCGAGATGTGATGGAAGCGGAACGCCGCCTTCGCTGTGTCGCCGAGCGACAGCCAATAGGCGCGCGCCTCGCTCAGCATCGTGAAGGTGCCGACGACGTTGGTCTGGACGAACGCGCCGGGGCCGTCGATCGAGCGGTCGACATGGCTCTCGGCCGCGAGATGCGTGATCACGTCGGGCTTGAACCCGGCGATCGCCGCGCGGACCGCGTCCGCATCGCAGATGTCGCCCTGGACGAAGCGGTAGCGGTTCGAATCCGCAACGCGCTCGACCGTCGTCAACGTGCCCGCATAGGTCAGCTTGTCGAAGTTGAGCACTTCATGATCGGTGTTTTTGATCAGATGACGGACGAGCGCCGACCCGATGAAACCGGCCCCGCCGGTGACGAAAATGCGCATGGATCTGTCCTTCAGGCGAGCGGCGCGAGCGGGCGACCGTCATAGGGAAAGGGGCTGTCGAAGTCGGCCAGCAGCGGCTGCGCCGCATCCTTCGCCGACAGCTCAGGTACGGTACCAGCGGGCATCGGCCACTCGATTCCGATCGCGGAATCATCCCACCGGATGCCACCATCGCTCTCAGGCGCGTAGGTATCCGAGCATTTATACGTGACTTCGCAATTGTCCTCGAGCGTCAGAAAGCCGTGCGCGAAGCCAATCGGAATAAATAGCTGATGGCCGTTCTCGGCCGAGAGTTCGGCACCGACCCACTGGCCGAACGTCGGTGATCCCTTGCGGATATCGACGGCAACATCGAAAATTGCCCCACGCACGCACCGCACCAGCTTGTCCTGCCCCCGTGGCGGTGTCTGAAAATGCAGCCCACGTAGCGTGTATTTCGGTACTGACAACGAGTGATTATCCTGCACGAAACGACAGTCGATTCCAAGCTTGGCAAAGGCAGTTTCAGAGTAAACCTCTGTGAACCAGCCACGGCTATCGCCGAAGCGCTTTGGAACGATCAATCGAACAGGGAAAGGCGACGATATCATGAGGAGCGACTACCTGTATCTACCATATCCTGCAATAATGCGTGATGCAGCTAGCGAATGGACCTACTGGGCCCACCAGCCGTATCACCTGCCAGTTGCTCGGATCGTTACCCTGATGTTGAGAGCGTGCTGAGACACATTGGCCCAGTGCCAATCATAATCCCGACCAGTCAGATCGTCGCCAAGCCCCCAGCTTAACGCTATGCCCCGCGCATCGCGTACCCCGATGCTGGCTTGCTCGATTTCATAACCTGCGGGCGCCGTCAGGCGTAAGGTAGCTGGGCCAATCGCTGTCGGCGTCGCGATGTAGCGCAATTGATACGTCGTCCGTCCATGATGATCGATAGCGTGGCGCAAACTGTTCTGGTCGGGCACAATGGCCGCGCGACCTTGGGGGAAGGAGATCGCAGGAGCGCCTGGTTGCGCGCGGGAGCGAGAAATAAGGGCAGGCTGGATCGAACTTCCATGTTGGTCTCTAAACGTAATAGCAGCATCCCCCAAGCATTCCTCGAATGTCGGGGGTGCCCCTAGATCGCCAGCGATCGTGACTAGGTGGTGCGACCCTGAAAAGTGGCATCTTTCGATACGGCAATTGTTTGGGGTGGTGTCATTAGTTGCCGTAAAATCGAGATCGACTCCTATCTGTTCAAACCAAACGTCGCGAATTGTTGTAAAGTTTCCAGCCTTAATACCAATAGCGTTAGGACATGCCTCGATAAGGGTTGGACCTTCAACTATAGTTTGCGTCGTATCACCAACATCAATTAGAATATCGCCAGGGAGGGTGTCGAGATTCGTGAACCATCCGGATAAGGTATTGATGTTAGGATTAGCCGCCACACCTCGCTTCCTATTACCATACCGGAACCCAAATCTTGGTGCCGGTACTGTATTGAGGATAAGGCGAATGCGATTGCCATAATGGAAAGGTGATCCCGAATCTGCGTAGACTACGGTATGAAAACGGCCAGTGGTCGCCGTATGGCTTGATGCCTCTCCTAGTCTTACGTGAATATCACTGGATGAAAACCCGGTAAGGTTGATTGCTATGTTCGCTGGATCAGCTTTCGAAGATGAAGGGTGCGGGACAACTGTGCACGATAATCGACATCCAACCGCCTGCTGCAGAGGCGTCGCGCGAATAGCAAGGCACGGTGTGTTCGGTTGCCCCTGCACAAAAATCGGATCTCCGATTATATTCAAATTACTGCCTAAACCGGGCAATTGGAGATTGGCGACGGCAAACCGTCCCGTCATGTAGAGCGGGCGTCCTAGAGCTGCCGCCATGGCTGCCGCGGCGGTGATGGCAGCGGTGTCGTCAGCCAAACCGTCGCCTACGGCGCCGCCACCGAACCGGGCGTCGCTAACAGATATCCATGTGTTTGTTGTTGCCATAAAGCTAGCGTCTGGGCGCTTAGGTGTAGCTAGTGCAGCGTTGGAGAGAATGCTCATCTGGCTGGCGAATGCATACCCAGTGCTCGCGCGAAGCGCTTGTCGACGACTGAAAAGGTCCATGTCATGGAGCTTTAGATTGGTTTTTAATGCGAACAAGCCTAGCATGCGTGGTGCTGCCAAATCCGCTTGTCGCCTGAAATGGGGCGCTGGCTGAGGCAAGGATGCGCGGATCCGGCCACAGGAGAGCATGCTGTTGAGAGCCTCGAAGTTCGTCAAATCCATGCTGGGTCAACCCCGGCTCGCGACTGCTCCTGCCGATCTGACGGCGCTGGAGGCCAACTGGACATTTCGGTCATCCCGTAGCAGCTTAATGTCTGCCATAAAGCGCATGCGCACGGCCGTTCAAATATGTCCTGCCCCAGCGGTTATGACTTTAAAACCGGTGGCGCCGCGTGATCGCTGGATTGCTTATTTCATATATCTGCCTGACGGCGCGCTCACCGCCGCTCACCGGTTCACGTTGTCCAGACTCCATGAGGATCGCGGCAGCGGAAAGATAATCATCTGCGCGACGCCTACAGCGCATGACATCCCTGATGAATTGGTATCTATTGCAGATGCTTTGTATTGGAAGGCTTTGCCAGGATTCGATTTTTCTGCTTATGCTCTAGCTATTAACGAAATTGCTATCCTTAGCCCGGGCGCAGATTTGTTGCTTATAAACGATTCAGTATTTGGTCCATTTCAACCAATATCGAGTTTTTGGCCCCAAATGCATTGGGATTTGACGGGATTTACGGCCTCTGGTCAGGTCCAGAACCATATTCAATCTTACGCCTTTTGTCTTAAAAATGTTGATCAACACAAGCTCGTAGCACTTGGTTCAATCTTCCCTAGATCGTTCTCGTACAATGATTATCAATCAGTTGTTTATTGTCAAGAGTTACAGATGGGAGAAATAGCAGCCCGAACGATGTCAGTTGGAGCTTTGTGGTATGCAAAGCCAAATAAGTGTGCAGATCCGAGTTTATTTGCGGCGTTACCGTTGGTTGAGAAGGGATTTCCCTTTTTAAAAAGAGCTCTCCTGACGAAACACGCAGGAATATACCAAACCGATAGAATAGAGGCTATTCTGCGCTCCATGCACCATCCAACTTGAAATAAACTCACTTAACTTTTCAAATAATGAATTTGCTAATTAATACTATAAAACATAGATTTATAATGACTAAGGTAGCCTATGTCGGTTCGTCGTTCTGTATTCTGGGCATTTTCCGGGCAAATTATTTCGGCTGTCGTTGGCTTCGGTAGCTCGGTAGTAATTGCACGACTGCTTTCTCCATATGAGTTTGGCTTAAATGCTATAGCAGTTTCGACGTCTGGCCTCTTAGCAGTTATAGCCGCGTCGGGTGCCGATGCCTTAATTGTCCGTGAAGTTAATCTTACTCGACAGATTATTGCTAGTGCAACAACTGTTAATGCTATTCTTTTTATAATGCTTTCATTCATTCTTTTTGGCGTAAGCTTTGTAGCCGAGCCTCTGCTTGGAGATAGTAAGGCAGGGAACATTATCAGAATACTGTCGATTCTACCATTGCTTAATATATTGGCTTTCAGACCTTCAGCTATGTTGCAGCGCGACATGCGATTTAAAGCGGCTGCTTTGGTCGTGTCCGTTTCTGTAATTGTGAATAATCTAATAACGATAATTGGAATACTTATAGGTGGAAGCTATTTGAGTCCTGCAATTGGCGCTGTAAGCGGTTTGATTGCTACACTGATTTTATATGCATTTATAAGTCCAAATGAGTCTATTCCCAAATTTTCCTTAATTGGCATTAAGGATATGGCAATCTTCGGATTGCGAATGGTGTCAGTGTCTGGGGCAGGGCAGTTTGTTCAGCACACATCTCAGATAATACTAGGTAGAATACTTGGGATAAGTGTTCTTGGTTTATACTCTCGTGCAACCCTTCTTGCGAACTTTTTATTCTCACAGCTCTACGGTACTGCAACGCGTGTTACATTCTCGCAAATGTCTAAAAAATACCGTGAGACGGGAGAACTAAAGGAGACTTTTCTTCGCAGCTTTTACATCATCGTTTCAGTGATGTGGCCGCTATTGCTGTCATTGGCCATCCTATCCAAACCCGCCCTTGTTATCTTGTATGGAGATCGTTGGGTCGGTGCGGCGGTACCATTTGCGATATTGCTCATTGCACAGGCCTTCACGCTGTCGTTTGGTATGAATTGGGAGTTGTTTGTGATAAGAGACAGGTTAGCTGTTCAGACGCGCTACGAGATCGCACGCTCGATTTTAGGGCTAGCGGCCTTTTCTATTGGTTGCATGTTCAGCATGACGATGGCTGCAATGGGGCGCCTGGTAGACGCAATTATTGGCTGTGTGTTGTATTTTCCTTGGATGGGCCGTTTATCCGGAGCCAACAACCAACAAATACTAGGAATTTATGGTCGAGGCGGTGCTATTGCAGCGATCACCACACTGCCTTCGCTTGTGCTTATGGTAGCGACGGGATGGAATGCGCATCCACCCTTATTGTGGTTAGTGTCGAGTGTTTTGGCAAGCGCTCTCTGTTGGGTAGCAATGTTATGGGCTCTTTCGCATCCATTGCTTGCGGAAGCTCGTGTAATCTATTCGGTGGGGCGGCGTACTCTGGCTAGGATGCCCTATATAGGGCTGCACCGCCTCGGTCGCGCCGACGCCGCCAACGCACCGCAACCGATTGATCGCGCTCCGATCGATGAACGGTTTTAATGGAGCAAGGGTCAGGACTCATTAGCCATAGCCAGAAGATGACGGTGGCCGCGAGCGCGACGGCAGAGAAGAAGACGGTTGAGCAGCGGTCGTAGCGAGTGGCGACGCGGCGCCAATCCTTCAGGCGGCTGAACATGATCTCGATGCGGCTGCGGCGCCGGTAGCGGCGCTTGTCGTATCTGACCGGCTCGTTGCGCGATCTGCGGCCCGGGATGAAGGGCTGGATGCCCTTGGCGTCCAGGGCGTCCCTGAACCAATCGGCGTCATAACCACGCTCGCCAAGCAGTTACTGCGCTTTCGGCAGATCGTCGAGCGAGGCTGCTGCGCCGGTGTAGTCGCTGACCTGCGCGGCGGTCATGAAGAAGCTCAATGGCCGCCCATCCGCATCGCTGCCGGCGTGCAGTTTGGTGTTCATGCCGCCTTTCGTGCGGCCGATCAGGCGGCCGAGATTCCTTTTTTTACCCGCAGGCTCGATGCCGTGCGGTGTGCCTTAGGTAGGTTGCGTCGATCATGACCGTTTTCGGTACGGCTTCCGCTGCCGCGCGCCCCTCCATCATGCGCAAGAAGATATCCCTCTCGCCTTACCGCTTCCAGCGATTGTAGAGCGTCTTGTGCGGCCCATAGTCCTTTGGCGCATCACACCAGCGTAGCCCGTAGCCCGTAGCCCATAGCCCGTTGCGGTTGACAAAAACGATACCGCTGAGCACCCGCCGATCATCGCCCCGAGGCTTGCCATGGCTCTTGGGGAAATACGGTTGCAGACGCGCCATCTGCTCATCCGTCAGCGAGTACAGGTCGCTCATCCACACTCTCCTCACGGAGCCTGAATCAGATCGCGCCTCTGACATCAATGGGTCCTGACCCTAGGAAAAAGTCTTAATTATTGGGTGGGCCGGAGTGCTTCACGTGCGACGTAAGCGAAATCAACCACTTCAGTAGGGCTGTATTCTGGCACTAGCTGGCATAACACAGTCCGAGCCCCGATCACGTCATTCCGGACGATACAGTCCGACATAATTGCTAGCGCAGGTCGGAGTTCAGAAAGCGGAATATGAGGTTCGTTCGCCATCATGATCCGCGGATGCCGTGTGGGGAGCGGGTCATTTCCAATGAGCAGCTCTTCATATAGTTTCTCGCCAGGACGCAATCCTACCGTAACCACCTCAATGTCACCATGTGGCTGTTCCGCATCCCGAACCGACATGCCCGAAAGTTGGATAAGATTACGAGCTAAGTCGTAAATCCGGACCGGCTCACCCATGTCGAGTACGAATACCTCACCGCCGCGGGCCATCGTACTGGCTTGAACAACAAGCTGAGCGGCTTCGGGGATGGTCATGAAATATCGTGTAATATCCTGATGAGTGATCGTAACAGGCCCACCCGCATGAATCTGTTCACGAAACAAGGGTACCACCGAGCCACTTGATCCCAAGACGTTGCCAAACCGCACCATAGATAAGCAGGTGGTGGATGTTTCAACGGCTATCGCTTGCAAGCATAGTTCGGCCAAGCGTTTGCTTGCACCCATAACGTTTGTGGGACGTACTGCCTTGTCTGTACTAACCAAGACAAAATCACGGACATTATACTCTATCGACAATTCGGCCATCAGCATCGTTCCGAAAACATTGTTGCGCAGACCCTCAAGTGGATTGTGTTCGACAAGTGGTACGTGCTTGTACGCAGCGGCATGAAAGACCATTGTTGGCCGCCAGCTATCGAGAATATCGCTCATCCGCACGCGATCGGTAACCGAACCCAGTAGCGGAACGACCTCAACTGCAGTATGCTTCTTCAGGTCGCGATGGATAGTATAGAGTGCATATTCGCTTGCTTCAATCAACAGCAATCGGCTGGGGCGTGCCATAATTAGCTGCCGGCACAGCTCGCTGCCAATTGATCCACCTGCTCCCGTTACCAAGATTGTGTGACCGGTCACACGGTTTCGCACGTTGTCGTGATCAGGTTCAACCGGATCTCGACCGAGAAGATCTTCGATTGTCAATTCACGCAGATCGCTGGTGTGAACCCGTCCGTGTGCCAAATCCATCAGGCCCGGTAGTGTGCGTACACCAACGGCAAGCTTGCGTAATTCCCCAATGATCTCGTTCCGTCGACGCCGTGACGCCGATGGTAAAGCCAAGAGAACATCGCCAACGTCGTGACGATCGATCAGGGACGGCAAAGCGCTCGGGGGATATACGCGTTTGCCGAGCATGATACTACCCTGCAGCGAACTATCATCGTCAATGAAGCCAACAATACGGATGTCTCGGCTTTCCCCAGCTGCGCGAGCTAGCTGCCGCCCGGATGACCCGGCTCCGTAGATCAGTACGCGCGTGTGAAACGAGTCGTGCCCAAACTTTAGCTGCTTTGTTAACAGCCAGGATGCAATCACGCGCGAGATGCAAACGGCCAGGAACAAGAGTACTGGCTGAATAATCCCCAGTGTGCGGGGGATGTCGTCGAAACCATAGGCTGAAACGAGCAGGGCGTAGCAAAGGCCATAACATATCGAAGCCGCTGCCGTTATCGTGATCAGCCGTGCCTCGATATGGCGTAACACCGTCCTGTACAATCCAGCGATCGTAAAGATTGGCAGGGCGATCGCAACCGAAAGCCCAACGGCGATGGAAGGCCGGCCGACCAGCGAGACCCAGGCGCCCAGGCGGAGATAATAGGCCACCCATACTGTTAACGCACATAGGGCAATGTCTACTGCCACCACGATCATCCGCTTAGATGATCTTGACAGGGCAAGGACAGGCCCCGAAACTCTTTCAAAAGCCATCGTAACTCCGTGCGATCGTCCCGCGGACACACGAAAATCCTCATTCGGGTATCGGTACAGATTGCGGGCCGGCGCTCCACTACCTCAGTGCGGGGCAAATCGAAAGCCGCGCTATTGATCCGTGAGTGAATTTTGCTACGGACCCTTACATCTTGCGGCGCGTCGGACTAGCCGATCGTAGTGCCGCCTCCTGTCACAGGACATTCATGTTCAAGAACAAAATCTTGCTCATCACCGGCGGCACCGGATCGTTCGGGTCGACCGTGCTGCGCCGTTTCATCGATGAGCCGTTCGCGGAGATTCGCATATTCAGTCGCGACGAAAAAAAGCAAGAAGACCAGAGACTGCATTACCGCGACCCGCGGTTGCGCTACTATATCGGCGACGTGCGCGACATGCGGGCGATCGCCAACGCGGTCAGCGGTGTGAATTATATTTTCCATGCCGCAGCGCTGAAGCAGGTCCCATCCTGCGAATTCCATCCGATGGAAGCAGTTAAGACTAATGTAATCGGGACGGACAATGTGCTGGAGGCGGCGATTTCCGCTGGCGTTGAGCGCGTTGTCTGCCTCTCCACCGATAAGGCGGTCTATCCGATCAACGCGATGGGCATATCCAAGGCGTTGATGGAAAAGGTCATGGTGGCCAAATCACGGTTAGCGCTGAATTCGAAAACAGTGATTTCCGGGACGCGCTACGGCAACGTTCTCGCCTCGCGCGGATCAGTGATCCCCCTGTTTGTCGATCAGGTAAGGAAGGGCCTCCCTCTGACAATCACGGATCCGGCGATGACTCGGTTCGTGATGACGCTGTCGGAAGCCGTCGATCTCGTGCTTTACGCCTTTGAACATGGTCGCAACGGTGACCTGTTCGTGCAAAAAGCGCCTGCTGCCACAATCGATATTTTAGCACGATCAGTCCTTGAGATACTTGACCGGCCGGACCATCCAATGAAGGTCATCGGTACGCGGCATGGGGAAAAACTTTTCGAGACGCTACTCAGTCGCGAAGAGATGGCTATCGCAGAAGACCAGGGCAATTATTATCGCGTGCCCCCAGACAATCGCGATCTTAATTATTCGGCCTTCGTCGAGGAAGGCGAGCGTGGCATCTCCGAAGCCGAAGACTTCAACTCGCATAACACCGATCGTCTTGATCAGCCGCGCATGACGGCCATTCTTCGTCGGCTCGACTACATGCAGAATGTGATTCAGGGCAAATCAGGAATGGAAGACTGACGATGGCCCAGATCGCTGTCACCGGAGCCGACGGCTTCATTGGACGCAACCTCGCTGTACGCTTGGGTGAGCTGGGACATAACGTACTACCGCTAGTACGTGGCAGTGAACGTCGCGAGTGGTTTGCGGTCGTAGCTGGGGCAGATGCAGTTGTTCATCTCGCCGGTGCCAACCGCCCGGTCGATCCCGCCGATTTTATGAGCATAAACCTTGGGACGGCCGATTTGCTGGCCGATGCGATCGTTGCTGCCGAACGTCCGGTACACGTCATCTATGCATCATCGAGTCGTTCGACCGAGCCGACCGATTATGGTCGCAGCAAGTTGGCGGGCGAGGAGCGGCTGGAGGCTTTGGCAGCGCAGGTCGGATCACCCGTACATATCCTCCGTCTGCCAAACGTCTTTGGCAAGTGGGCGCGGCCCAACTACAATTCAGCGGTCGCTACTTTTTGCCATAACGTCTCGCGTGACTTGCCGATCCGGATCCATCATCCCGCTTCGCCGCTGTCGCTTGTCTACATCGACGATGTCGTTGAGACCATCGTCGCTCTGCTCAACGGCCCTACGGACTCCGGGCAGGTAGCAGTCTCGCCTATTTACGATACCACCGTTGGTGCGGTAGCGGACACGATTGCCGGCTTCCGCCGCGACCGCGCCGACAACCTGATCGATAGTGTCGGCATCGGTTTGACCCGGGCGCTGTATTCAACATATGTGGCAAGTCTGCCGGTAACCGAATTCAGTTATCCGATCGCCGCCCACAGCGATCCCCGCGGTTCATTCTCCGAGATGCTCAAGACCCGCACTTCGGGACAATTTTCATACTTTACCGCGCATCCCGGCGTGACGCGCGGCGGGCATTACCACCATAGCAAGACAGAAAAGTTTTTGATCGTGCACGGCAGAGCACGGTTTCGCTTCCGTCATGTGGTGACCGGTGAAATGCATGCGATTGATGTTTCGGGCGAACGCCCAGAGATCGTCGAGACGGTGCCGGGGTGGGCGCACGACGTTACCAACATCGGCGACACGCCACTAATCTCGCTCCTGTGGGCGAACGAAATCTTCGATCGGGGCCACCCCGATACGATCGCCGCAAAGGTTTGACATGAAGCGCTTGAAGGTCATGACCGTGCTTGGCACGCGTCCCGAGATAATTCGTCTATCGCGTGTCATGGCGCGGCTCGACGCCTATACCGATCACCGGATCGTCCATACGGGGCAGAACTGGGATTACGAGCTGAACGACCTGTTTTTCAGCGACCTCGGCGTACGTAAGCCCGATCATTTTCTAGGCGTTGACACAACAAGCCTCGGCGCGGTGCTGGGAGGCATCCTGATCGGAACCGAGCAGGCCTTGCAAACAGAACGCCCCGATGCGCTGCTTGTGCTGGGCGATACCAATAGCGCGATCGCCGCGATTATGGCGCGGCGCATGAAGGTGCCGATCTACCATATGGAAGCGGGCAATCGCAGCTTCGACCGCAACGTGCCGGAAGAGACCAATCGTCGATTGGTGGATCACATCAGCGATTTTAATCTCGTCTATACCGAACACGCCCGTCGGCATCTGCTGTCCGAGGGCATCCAGCATCGCCGCGTCTATCTGACGGGATCGCCGATGCGAGAGGTGCTTGACCATTACCGTGATCGGATCGCGGCGTCCGATATCCTCGCAAGATTGGATCTGACCAAGCGTGGATATTTCATCGTTTCGATGCACCGCGAGGAGAATGTGGACAGCAAGCCGCGGCTCGCCGCACTCGTTGCCACACTTAACCAGTTGGCCGAGCGCTACGACATGCCGGTGATCGTCTCAACGCATCCGCGTACCCGCAAGCGCCTAGACGCCCTTGATCGCGCCGCTCTCGACCCGCGTGTCCAGTACATGAAACCGTTTGGCTTTCACGATTATAACCATCTGCAAATGCATGCGCGTTGTGCGATTTCGGACAGCGGCACGATCGCCGAGGAAAGCGCAATCCTCGACTTCCCCGCGATCACGCCGCGCGATGCGATTGAGCGCCCCGAGGCAATGGATACCGGGAATATCATCGTGACCGGGTTGGATCCCGATGCACTGCTCGCTGGCGTCGAGGCCGCAGTGGCGCTGCATGCCGAGCGCCTTACTGCGGAACTTCCGCCTATCGTTCCGGCGGATTATCAGATCACAAATACCAGTGAACGCGTCGTTAAATTGATTCTTGGCACTGCCAAACTATCAAATAGTTGGGATGGCATACGTATGCACGATTACGTGTGACGGGCTCCGTTGATCAGCTAAAATCTCGGCGTGGCGTAGCGGTCATCCTAGTAAACTGGCGCACTCCGGACATGACGTTGCGCGCAGTTGAAAGCGTGTTCCTTCAAAGCCGCCCACCCGAACATGTCTTTGTTGTCGATAACGGGAGTGGCGACGGTTCGGTTGAAGTCCTGCGTGAGGCTTTGGGTCTAATGCTGGAATGCACAACGCTCGTTGTGAATAGTGACAATCGAGGCTTTGGCGGCGGGTGCAACCCGGCAATCACAGCAGCGCTGGCCGCCGGCTACCGTTATGTCTGGCTGCTCAACAGCGATGCGGTCCCCGAATCCACTTGCCTTGCCGCGCTTGTGCGCACCGCGCAAGCAGCCGATCAGCCGGTTGGCGCGGTCGGATCGCTGCTAGTCGATACGACCGGATTACATAAGCCGCATTACGGCAGTTGGATGCGACCCGGGGCATTGACCTGCGGCAATGTCGAGCAACCAGATGATCTGAATCACGGGTTTGCTTGGTGCACTGCAGCGTCGCTGCTGCTTGATTGTACTGCGATCTCGGTCGTCGGCGGATTTGACGAGGGTTTCTTCATGTATTGGGAGGATGCTGATCTTAACATTCGACTACGCAATGCCGGTTTTGCGCTATTGTGCGCGCCTGACGCGAGAGTCACTCACGACGCAGGCACAAGTTCCGCCGATATTCCGGTGCAGCGCTACCTCTGGCATTTCGATTCGCAGCGTCGTTTCCTAACAAAGCATCATAAACTCCCGGCGATAGCCAGAACATTGCTGCGCTGTAAGTTCCTACTTAAAGCCTTATACGATCGCGACACTTCCCGATTCCGCGCCATACTCGTTCGACGGTAACGGAGGCGGTTTCTGTTCGGTTAGTGATGGGGTGATGAGTCGCGTTGTTCCAAACACTAGTAATAGCACAACGAAAATGTAGTTCTGTACGAACGATAATACGCCTGTCACCAAGTCATTTTCAATAACAGCAAAACTGGTGGCGAAGGCGATGGCTATGGCCGAGGTATTGGCGTTACGCATCAGGGCTCCTCTGGCCACGAAGCGATCGCTCCGCGCAATGGCGTATCCAATCAATCCGAACGCAACGATGATGCCCAGCCATCCAGCAAAATATAGGGGGTCGGCAATCATCGAGTTAGATGTATCGAGCTGACTGCGTCCTAGTAACTCTTGAAGATAATACTGCTTAGTTGAAGTTTGCCCCATCAATTTTGCGGCTCGTGCCGCTTCAAGAAAGGGAATCTTCGACAGCAAGGGGGCAAACATCGCAAAGTCAAATTGCCCAATTTTGTCAATCAAGCCGGCATCGCGCATGTCGGTAACTAAGTTTAATCCATCTAATCTCTGATAAACCTCAAAAAACAAATAATCGTTAAATGAAGAATACGAAGAAGATCTTTGGTAGCTATAAAAAACAAATGCTCCTACAACCACAAACGCAACCAAGTAAAACCTGACATACCGGTAAAGAAACTCTATAAAAGTTTTCGGATTAACAAAGCATATAATGTAAAGGGCAATCAGTAAGAGGCGACTTCTTGAATCGGCGATACCCGTGAATGGTAATGATAAAAGCAAGGCGGTCATAACAACACGCCGACGAACAATGTTAGCGTCTCCGCCAAACGCATAAAGCAGAAAGAACGGAACTAACAATATTTCGTAACTACGAATAATTGCAAGCGCATAGATAGGTAGCTCAGCATATAGCTCAGCCATATATTCTGATCCCTGCCGCCTGTTAAGAAGGCCGAATGAGACTACCATCACGGCATATAGTAAAGCCAGTGCGGGTATTGCATATGCAAGATAAGGTCTTGGTTGGAGCTTTGTGGTATCGCGATTTGCGTTAGATTGACTGATCGTCGCGACATCGCCCATTCTAACATTGCAGAATACAAATCCTGCATAGAGGCTGATAATAGCCAGTATCCCGGCGCCCAAAGGCGGGTGATAGGCTATATCTAGGCCACTACGAAGGTAGGGCATGAGCAATAGGTAGATGAAAGCCTGTAAGAAGAAGATCCACTTGAACATCTATGTATTTCCGTCTTCCGCGCCTAAGTCTTGCCCATCGCACGGATTTAACGCTAATGCACGTAGCAGGGTATCAGCACGGTGGCCGACCGCGAAGCGCGCGAGATGCGTGGTGAAACGTTGCCAATCAGGCAGTGTATAGGGCGGAACCACGGCGGGGTCGAACCAATCAACAGCATCGCGTTTAACTATAATGCCGTAGTCACCAATCGTATCACGCAGGCCACCTACGTTCGTATGGATCACTTGGCAGCCATGCGCCAGCGCCTCCAGCGCACCTATTCCGAATCCTTCGTATTCAGACAATTGCACGTAGAAACGCGACTGATGGAGAATATTGAGTTTTTCGGTCTCGTTGACGTAGCCCACGAATTTTATCTGCAGCGTCAACCCGAGTGCTGCTGCATGTGCCTCGACCATAGCGCGGCAGGTCGTTCGACCGATTATCGTCAGAGAGGCCGATGGATCGTGAGCATAAAAGCGCGCCAACAAATCCACCGCCTCAAGCACGCCCTTACGTCTGACGTTGAGCTCTGTGTCGAGCCCGGCGATCGTGACGAGCGACGCCGGTGCACGGTAGTGCGCGAAATGGCGCATATCGGCGTACTCAACTGCAGCGACGCCGTGAAAGCTCAATATGATCCGGTCACGACCTAACTGGGCAAGCGCGAGCATGCGTTCGTAATCAGCAGTCGACGTTGCCAGAAGGCGGGTCGCCAGCAAAGTACAGGCATGAAACGCGGAAATGCGTGCGGCGTAGGTACGTGCATACGTCGCCGGGTCGCGAAGCAGCTGCTCGCCACCGCCCGTAGCGACGACCGGGATACCACGCGCCCGTCCGATCGCGGCGACAGCGGCGGTGTGTGAATAGAAATAGGAGACGATGCCGTCGACCTTTGCTTTGCGGACCTCGCTCAAGTCATTGGTGGTAGCGACGCTGCGCACGCGCGGATGCGCTAGCAAGCCGTCGACCTCTGCCGCGTAGAAGCCCTGATCGAGCATGGCGCGGTTTGGCACGGCTGCGAAAAGCAGGAGGTCAACCGATGTAGACATGACAGGTGCGTTGGCGGCAAACACGCTAGAAATCAACCGACGGTATCGTCTGCCGGTAATCTCTCTTGGCCGTGCCGAGTGCAATGATCCGCTGAACACCTGTATTTCTGTCGCAACATCAGCCATGCGTCGCCCGCCCCCATTCGGGCAAATTCCGGGTAATTACGATGCGCATTTTATTTCTGACTCAATGGTTCGAGCCCGAACCCGCGTTTAAAGGAGCCGGGTTCGCAGCCGCGCTGCGCGCACGCGGGCATGATGTAGAGGTCGTGACGGCCTTTCCAAATTATCCCGGCGGCAAGCTGTATCCCGGGTATCGTATCCGTCCTTATCACCGTGAGACCATCGAAGGTACCACCGTGCATCGTCTGGCGATCTGGCCGTCACACAACGCTTCGTCGATCGGTCGCATCGCTAATTATCTCAGCTTCTTCCTCACCGCGTTGGTGTTCGGCCTTCTGCGCGGCGGGCGATACGATATGGTCTATGTCTATCATCCGCCGATCACACCCGCGGCCGCAGCGGCAATATTCTGTACCACGCATCGCACGCCGTTCGTCGTGGAAATTCAGGACCTCTGGCCGGATAGCGTTAGCGCGTCGAGCATGGCGGACGGTAGGATCACGCGCGTACTCGGCAAGGTCTGCGATTTCGTCTATCGTCGGGCGACTTTGATAATCCCTCAGTCATCGATGATGCTCGAGCGGCTCCACGAGCGCGGCGTGCCGCGCACCAAATTGCGGCGTATCTATAATTGGGCAACGTATAGGCCTACCCCGGAGGGAGCGACTGCGCAGCGGCCGGACGGGTTCGAAGGGCGGTTCAACATCGTCTACGGCGGCAATCTAGGACAGGCGCAGGTGCTCACAGACGCGATCGACGCGACTGCCCGTGCGGCGAAGGATCGACCCGCCATCCATCTCCATCTGTTCGGTGACGGAATTGAGCGGCAAGCTCTTGAGGCGTACGCAGCCCAGGTTGCGCCTGCGCACGTTACCTTCCACGGTCCCGTCGGACGTGACGCGATGGATCGCGTCTTTGATGAGGCGGACTTACTGCTGGTGCAACTCAAAGACGACCCACTCTACACGGTCACTATTCCGTCCAAAGTGCAGCACTACCTAGCCTGTGGCCGTCCGATCGTCGCTGGCCTTGCCGGCGAGGCTGCGAGGCTGCTGACTGAATCAGGTGCGGCGATCGTATGTCCGCCGCAGGCCGTTGCGGCGATGGCGACAGCCATACTGCGGATCGCTGCGATGACTGTTACCGAGCGCGCGGCAATGGGGCACCTTGGCCGGGACTATTACAATACACATCTGGGGTTTGATCGCGCGATCGACGAAACGATCGCGGTTGTGGATGATGCGGCCGCTCGATGGGCGCTGCGCAAGAAGGGCACGGAATGAGCATTATGAATAAGAGTGTCTGGCCTGCCTTCACCGAGGAAGAGGCCGAGGCGGTCGCGGCGGTCGTTCGCTCTAACAAGGTCAATTACTGGACCGGGCAGGTTGGCCGCGATTTTGAACGCAACTTCGCGTCATGGGCTGGTACGAAACACGCCATCGGGCTTGCTAACGGCACGCTGGCGCTCGATGTTGCGCTGAAAGCGCTCGGCGTAGGGCTTGGCGACGAAGTTATCGTGACCCCGCGCACTTTCATCGCGTCGATCTCATGCGTGGTCAGCGCCGGTGCAATTCCGGTGTTTGCTGATGTCGATCCTGATAGCGGCAACATCAATGCCGCCACGATCGCGCTGCGTATTACTGATCGCACACGCGCGATTATTCCCGTCCACCTTGCCGGATGGCCGTGCGATATGGATGCGATCATGGCGCTCGCCACAGCGCACAATCTTGTTGTGATTGAGGATTGTGCTCAGGCGCACGGTGCAATGGTCGGCACGCGCAGCGTCGGTAGTATCGGCCATGTCGGTGCTTGGTCGTTCTGTCAGGATAAGATTATGACGACGGGCGGTGAGGGGGGTATGGTCACCACGAATGACCAGGCGTTGTGGTCTACCATGTGGTCGTACAAGGATCACGGCAAGAGCTGGGAAGCGGTTTACGAACGCGCGCACGCACCGGGGTTCCGATGGGTGCATGAGAGTTTTGGGACAAACTGGCGGATGCTGGAAGTGCAGGCGGCAATCGGCGCCATCCAATTGGGACGTATGTCGGAGTGGACGCGACGTCGCACCGTGATCGCGCATCGTCTGGCGCAAGCGCTCGCGCCATTTGCTCAAGCTGTGCGCGTGCCGGTGCCGGCCGCCGACTTGCGGCACGCCTATTATCGTTTCTATGCCTATGTGCGTCCCGCCGGATTGAAAAACGGATGGGACCGCGACCGTTTGATTCAGGAAATGACGATGTCGGGCGTCCAAGTACTTCATGGCACCTGCCCGGAGGTTTACCTAGAAAAGGCATTCGAGGGCACAGGTTATCATCCAGAAAGGCGCCTGCCGGTTGCGCGTGATCTTGGTGAAACCAGTCTTATGTTCTTAACGCACCCCACGATGGGCGACGCCGAGCTTGAGCAGTCGATGGCGGGGATTGCGCGGGTGTTCACGGAAGCAACGCGCTGATCTATGCGAATGTCAGGATGACCGCACGTACCACATGCGGTCATACCTGTATGCTCACTACCGGACTAAAGGGCGCGCCGGATTGCCGATGACCGTCGTTCCTGGCGCAACGTCCTTAGTTACTACTGCTCCCATGCCAACGATCGCGCCTCGCCCGATTCGTAGTGGCTTGCCCGGTGTTCCCTGCTTCAGGATGGCACCGGTACCGATATAAGCGTGGTCATCGATATGAACGTTGCCGTTACATTTCACGCTTGGCGCAAATGTGACGTAATCGCCGATTACACAGTCATGTGCGACATATGAGTAGATATTTGCGTGAAAATGACGACCGATTTGAATATCGGACGTCAAATGTGTAAAGCCGCATAAGATAGCTCCGTCGTCTATCGTGACGTTGTCGAGAACGGTGCAGTTCGCAGCGCGGATGTTGAGCACTGAGACCCCAGCGACCTCACACCGTATCGCAAGCTTTTCGCGAACGGTGGAATTGGCAATTGCGATTATTACTGCCTTGTCGGCGCTCGGTAGCGCTAGAAATGCGTCGAACGTTAAGGCTTGCCCCCCTTCGACGACAGCATCGTCGACGAAAAGGATTTCGACATTCGGGTCGCCATATTGGGACCGGGCAAGCGGCATGATCTCTCGTCCGAACCCACTAGCACCGTAGACCGCGATATATTTCATTCGGTAATATTCTCCGTTCGGACCGTGCTGCCCGTGAATGCTGACATTGTGACTTCGCCGTCGGCAGCAATGCCTTCGCGAACCACGACCTTGCGCGCCGTACGCCAAAGAATCCGCAGATCAAGCCAGAAGCTGCGATTATCGACATACCATGTGTCGAGTGCGAACTTTTCCTCCCAGCCTAGCGCGTTGCGTCCATTAATCTGCGCCCAGCCGGTGAGTCCCGGACGGACATTATGCCGACGCGCCTGTTCCTCTGAGTAGAGCGGGATATACTGCATGAGCAGCGGTCGGGGCCCGACGAGACTCATGTCGCCACGCAAGATGTTTAGCAATTCGGGTAACTCGTCCAGGCTGCTTGAGCGTAGCAGTCGTCCAAATGGCGTCATCCGCGCGCTGTCCGGCAGTGGGTGGCCTTCGTGATCATGCAGATCACGTAGCGTTCGAAACTTGATCATCTCGAACGGCCGGCCGCCCAAGCCTGGCCTTCGTTGGCGAAACAACACAGGGCTCCCGAGTTTCCCTCGGACTAGCATCGCCACAACGGCAAAGACCGGGCAGAGGGCAACGAGCATCGCAATTGCGACGGTAATATCAAAGATTCGCTTCACGTTCTGTTTTCCGACTTGACGGTGTCGGGCAAGCCCGCGTTCTGCGTATTTGCCCGTGGGCCAATTCGGATGCAAGTCGCGCCCGCGACAAGCGGCAGGCCCCAAGGGCTATAGCGCGCATCGATTTGCGTTTTAGTGCGACATTGACCTACTCTGACGGCACCCGCTGTATTTTGGCGCCGCCGGAAGGTTTGTAGCATGCAGATACTCGATAAAATCCAGCGTATTTCGTCTCCATACCCGGCAGGGCTTAAACTGTTGGATTACTTAAAAGTTAGAGCTGCCAGGCCATTTACCCCAGGTGATACCCAATTTATGGGAAGGACCATACGATATTCTGATAATATAGGTTTCATACACTCTGTTAGAGAACTTTTTACAGATGAAACATATCGATTTCAAGCGGATAAGCCAAATCCGCATATTATTGATGCAGGTGCAAACATTGGTTTAAGTGCGCTATACTTTAAAAAGCTGTACCCAGATAGTACGGTCGTTGCTTTCGAGCCAGATGCAAACATATTCTCAATTCTTGAATACAATGTCAGCGGTTTAGGCGGGGTAGAGTTGCGTAGGCAAGCTGCCTGGACGAAGGCAACAAAATTAAACTTTTATACTGAGGGGTCACTTGCCGGTTCAAGCGAGATTGATTTTCTACAAAAAGGTAGAAGTATCGAAGTCGACGCAATAAGACTAAGAGATGAAATATGCAAACGCCCGGTCGACTTCCTAAAGATTGATATCGAAGGTGCGGAAAACAACGTACTATTTGACATCGAAGATGTGCTTTTTGATGTCAAAAGCCTATTTTTCGAATATCATAGCGTTCCCGGCAAGCCACAGCGCTTGGGTGAAATTCTCGAAATGATTAGATGCGCGGGGTTTCGCTATACTATCAACGGCGCCCACGGACCGCGACTTCCATTTATCGACACGGTTACACGTGGGTTTGATTTACAACTCAACGTTTCATGTTTCCGCTGAGGTATGCTTCCTTAACGGAATAGGTGGCACCGATATCAAATTCACGCAATAAATGGCAACATGCAGTGCGCATGGTTCCGTCGCGCACAATAACCGTATAGTAGCGCGACGTCATGCGCATTTACCCCTCTAAGCGATCGCCGTTCAGGCCAAGCCTGTCGTTTGTCCTCTTTATCGCCCTGATTGGTGCGCTATGGCTGGCGGGGGGGGCTTCACGCGGCGACGCTCTGGGGCAGACCGTGGTCCGCACGGTTGCCTGGTTGACTCTGATAACGTTCGCCCTTTTTGGTCCACGCCCGTACTATGCCGGAAGTCGCAATGTAGCGAGCTTGCTGGGCCTAACCATAGGGCTCGTGCTAGTGCAATTAGTGCCGCTTCCCCCCACGGTTTGGCTAACACTGCCAGGGCATTCTATGCTGTCGGACGCTGCGGTTGTGGGTGGTTTTCCTCAACCCTGGCGTCCTTGGACCATTGCGCCCGACGCAACCTTAAACGCGGCATCCTCGCTGATCGTCCCTGTAGCTGTAATTGTACTGCTAATGGGTATTAGTCCGGCCGAACGCCTTCGGATGCCGGTCGTCATGCTCTGCGTTGTGACTGCTTCCACCTTGTTAGCGCTGATCCAGGCATCTGTCGGAAGCTTCAACCACCCTTTCGTTAACGACACGGTCGGTCAGGTCGGGGGAATCTTTGCCAACCGTAATCATTTTGCGTTGTTTACTGCATTCGGTTGCCTCTTAGCGCCAGTTTGGGCGGTGCTCGGCGGTCGTCGGCCGGGTTGGCGTGCGCCTGTCGCTCTCGGACTTGTGTTGCTCTTCGCGCTCACTATTCTGGCGAGTGGATCGCGTGCCGGTCTTGGGCTTGGCGCCATCGGATTGATGATTGGCATATTTCTTGCCCGTCATGGGCTGAGGCGCGAACTTCGCCACGCACCACGTTGGGCTTTTCCCGCAGCAGTTGCTGCCATCATTTTGACGGTTGCAGTGGTTGTAATTATCAGCGTTGGGAATGACAGGGCCGTAGCAGTCAGCCGTGTCTTCATTGAAGAGCCAGGGCAGGATATGCGCAGCCGCGGGCTGCCGACGGTGCTTACGATGATCCGGGAATATTTTCCCTTTGGCTCAGGTTTTGGCGCGTTTGACACGGTTTTCCGCATTCATGAGCCATTTCCACTGCTGAAGGTCACGTATTTCAACCACGCACATAATGATTTTCTCGAGATCGTGCTCGACTCAGGCCTGCCGGGGCTGCTGCTGCTGCTGGCCGCGCTTGTGTGGTGGGCGATTTTAAGCGTTCGCACATGGCGCGACGGATCCGGCGACAACGACGTGCATGCCAAGCTGGGCTCCGCGATGCTACTGTTGGTGATTATCGCGAGCGTGATCGATTATCCCGCACGCACGCCAATGATCATGGCTTGCGTCGTAATTGCCGGGCTCTGGCTAAGCGGCTGGACAACGGCTCGGTCCGCTTTACCGACCGACGAGTAGCCTATATAGCGCGGACAATTCTCCTTCGACCGCGGAAGTTTTTCAAGCGCATGCGTAATATCTGTATTGCTTTGATGATGGGGACCGCGCTTGCGGGATGCGCAGGCGACCCTCCGCTGACATCGACAGCGAACCTAACCGTGGTAAGCGACAGCGCGGGCCTGCCCCCCCCCAACCGTAGCGATCTGACTGCGGCAGACCGTCCGGCTCTTATCGGGCCGCTAGACACGATCCAGGTCGATGTGTTTAACGTGCCAGACTTGGGCCGAGAGATGCAGGTTGACGCCAGCGGTCGGATCGCGATGCCGCTCGTTGGAACGATCGACGCGCGCGGTAAGACGGCGGAAGAACTTGCGAACACGATTGAGGCTGCGCTGCGGGCGCGATACGTTCGGGAGCCGGAGGTCACGGTTAATATCAAGAGCTCGGTAAGTCAGGTCGTGACGATCGATGGACAAGTAGTCGAGCCCGGTTTGTACCCAGTTACTAATCAAATGACGTTGATGCGTGTAATTGCCTCCGCCAAAGGGTTCTCTGAGTTTGCGCGTGCCGATGAGGTGGTAATTCTTCGCACGGTGGGCAACAAGAAAATGGCGGGATTGTATAATGTCGCTGCGATACGGCGAGGTGCTTATGATGATCCTCCGATTTACGCCAACGACGTGATTGTTGTCGGCGACTCGCCACAGCGCAGGCTATTTCGTGATTTTGTATCTGTCTCGCCGCTACTGGCGGCCCCGCTTCTCGCGATTCTGAACTAAGGCCCGCCATCGTCATGAACTTGGTTACTTCGCCTCCATCGGCTCGCTCTTTCAGTGCGCCGGTCGTCGGAACCCCCGGGCAACCTACCGATCGCGCTTCCGCGCTTCGTCAATATCTACGAATCGCCGTGCGTTGGCGCTTCGTGATCTTGGGTATTATCGCGACATGTGTGCTGCTCGGACTCGTTGTTACGCTGCTGATGACCCCTAAGTATATGGCGACAGCGACGATCGAAATTTCCCGGGAAGCCGACAAGGTCACCGACCTTCAAAGCGTGCAACGCGAGTCGAGTGTTAGTGATCAAGAGTTTTATCAGACCCAGTATGGCCTGCTTCGGTCGCGATCACTATCTGAGCGTGTAGCGATGCAGTTGCGTCTCATTGATGACCCGAAATTTTTCAAACTATTTGGCATTAACGGCGATAATATTGCCTTTCAGCAGGTCGATGGGCGATATGCTGCTGCTGGCCGCGCTGAGCGGAAGCGTATTGCAGGTGAAGTGCTGCGACGTAACTTAACCATCTCCCCCACCAGATTATCGCGTCTGGTTGATGTTAGCTTTACCAGTCCCGATGCTACCATGTCGGCAAGCGTTGCGAATGCATGGTCCGAAAGTTTCATACAGACGAACTTGGAACGAAAGGTTCAAGCGACATCGTACGGCCGCAACCTGCTTCAACGGCAGCTTGGCCAATTAAAAGAGCGGCTTGACCAGTCACAACGCCAACTTGTTGGCTACGCCTCGGCGCAGCGTATTATCAATTTGCCGGCTCAATCAAATTCGAATGGCGCAACGTCCGAACGCTCTATTGTAGTCGATGACCTTGCGGCGCTGAATGCTGCGTTGTCGCAGGCCACCGCAGATCGCATACAAGCTGAAGCGCACTATCGGGAAGCTGGTGCCGCGGGTTCGTCCGCAGAAGCGCTGCGCAATCAAGCTATAAATACGTTGCGCCAAAAGCGCGCCGAGTTGGCTGCGGACTATCAGCGTTTGATGACGCAGTTCGAGCCGGGCTATCCGGCCGCAAAAGCGATCCAGTCGCAAATCACTCAAATCGATCGCAGTATTAGTCGTGAAGAGAGCCGCGTCTCGGGATCGATCGAAGCCGATTTCCGCCAAGCGGAAGGGCGCGAACGAGCACTAAAGGCGAAGGTAGAACAGCTGAAGTCGAGCTACCTCGATCTTCGTCGTCGGAGCATTCAATACAATATATACCAGCAGGAAGTCGACACGAACCGTGCTCTATACGACGGCGTTCTGCAGCGTTTCAAAGAAATTGGTGTTGCCGGTAGTGTCGGGGTCAACAACATATCAGTCGTTGATACTGCCGATGTGCCGCAAAAGCCGTCGAGCCCACGTTTATTTGTCAATTTGGCGCTCGCCCTTCTTGCAGGACTGATAGTCAGCGTGGCTACAGCCTTCGCCTTGGAGCAAATCGATGAAGCGATTGCGGACCCAGGGGAGATCGAACGGCGATTGGGTCTACCTCTGCTCGGTATGGTTCCGAAGGTTGAAGGTACGACCCCACAGGAAGCATTGCGAGACCGAAAATCGGAGATGGTCGACGCATTTCTGGCAATCAACACCAATCTTGGTTTTACAACCGAGCACGGTGTTCCTCGCTCAATTGCCGTCACATCCACGCGACCGGCGGAAGGGAAATCCACTACCTCACTTGCGCTCGCAACTATGTTAGCTCGAGCGCATCGCAAGGTCATTCTGATCGATGGCGATATGCGATCGCCGTCAGTTCATTATTTTGGTGGCGTCAGTCACGATAACGGGCTGAGCAACTTCCTAACCGGTGAGGACAATATTGCGTCTCTCATTTTTCCTATGACCGATCTCGGCTTCGTGGCGATGTCTGCCGGGCCAATTCCTCCAAATGCTGCTGAGTTGCTGACTGGCAACCGGCTGGCCCTACTAATTTCTCGCTTGCTTGAAAGCTACGACCATGTGGTAATCGATTCGCCGCCGGTGATGGGGCTCGCAGACGCGCCACTAATCGCGAGTAAGGTTGAAGGTGTTGTCTACGCGGTTGAATCACATGGCATTCGCTCTAGCCTCGTCAAGACAGCGCTCGCCCGTCTGACAAGCACGAACGCTCACATTGTAGGTGGTGTGCTTACGAAATTCGAAGCCCGCAAAGCGCACTATGGTTATGGTTACGACTATGGCTATGGCTATGGCCGAGAGAATGCAAAGTCCGCCTAATGGCTGTTCCGGGAGCGCAGCAGGGACGATCGACCCGCGAATGGATTATCCGCGCAATTATTGCCGGAGGGATAGCGGCGATAGGCTTTTGGACGATGAGTCACACCATTGCTGATATGCTTCGGACGCGGAATTTGCGGCAGGCTTATGCAATCGCTCCCGACGATGCCCGAATACTTGCGCAATTGTCTAATGAAGAATTACTCCATGATCCTAGTGTACGGGGGAGGGTAGTAGCAAGACGACTTGCGCAAGCGGCCTTGCTACGTGATCCGGCTGCCGTAACAGCGGTGGCGACATTAGGTATCGAGGCACAACTGCGTGGAAATACCCAGCTGGCCCGGCGCATCTTCACATATTCTGAATTGTTGTCTCGCCGTAATCTTGCGACTCAGCTATGGGCGATCGAGGATGCGGTAGGTCGAAGGGATATATCAGGTGCATTGCGTCACTATGATATTGCGTTACGTACTTCGCGTGAGTCCTCAAAACTTCTGTTTCCCGTACTCTCGTCGGCCATTTCTGATGCGAAAATACGTAATAGTCTGATCTCAACTCTTGCCAACAAGCCCAGCTGGAGCATCGGCTTTATTTATCACCTTGCGGCAAGTGGTAATGATCCTCGTGCCGCCGCGCTACTGTTTGATGGAATGCGACGTAAAGGAATCCAGGTCCCTGAGGCGGCGCATACTGCATTAATAAATACGCTAATAGCCAACGGCTTTGTGGAAAACGCTTGGATGTTTTATGTGACTACTCACCCCGGTAGTAACAGGCGGCGGACGCGAGACCCGTATTTCTCGGCAAATGTCGCCACTCCATCGCCGTTTGACTGGATCCCAACAGACGAGGGCAGTATATCAGCTTCAATCCAGCGGAGTACCGAAGGAGGTGCTGTGTTTGACTTTGCGGCTCCAGCCAGTGTGGGTGGGACTGTCCTGCAACAACTGCAATTGCTGTCACCTGGGCAGTATCGTCTTCAAGGGCGTAGCATTGGGATTGAGCAAGCCTCAGAATCACAACCGTACTGGACGTTGACTTGCCGAGATGGTCGCGAACTGGGGCAAATATCAATCCAGAACTCTAGTCAATCAGCTGGACTTTTTGAGGGCGTTTTCTCTGTGCCCTCCGACTGTTCGGTTCAGACGTTGTCATTGATCGTCCGTCCGTCGGACATGCAATCAGGAGTTACTGGTCAGATCACGCAACTGCTACTTGAACCGGTATCCCGGCCCTGAAAATAACATGCGTAGGTGTTTGAACATGGTTTGGCGTCAAATCAATAGTATTGTAATTATTATGGTAGTCGCTGTTCCGTCAAATGCGCAAGTCGACACGACACGGATGTCTGCACCCAGCCAGCTACCCTCAACATCTGGAGTAACGGCAGGTCAGCGGCAGACAAGTATAAGTAGCGCGCTGGCAAACACTCCAGGCTTGCGTGCAAATAGCCGTATTAACAGTCGCGTTCAGTCTCGTATTCGAAACCGCGTTGATCGCGACTACGACCCACAGGCTAATGCCTTGTCGCCTTTTAAAGTCGCTAATGATCAAGTCCGTTCGCAAGGACGACCCTGACTAGATATTAAACGCTCCGAGGTCGAATATTTCGCTGACACGACTGCGGTAATCGGTGTTGACATATCGATGGTAGACCTATCCATGAACAGGAGTAGGATACTTGTCGGTATCGACCGCTAATAAAAATGAGGGCACATAGCTTACTAAGCTATGTCCGATAAGTTTCATTCTCGGACATAAAGGTAGCGTGGCGAAATCGAGCGTGGCACACGCTCTCGTATGGTCGCTTCCCGCACTCTTTGAGCTGTCCCCTTCTGAGGGGTCCATCGACTATGAAAGTCTGGATGAAGGAGGGGACGACGACTGCCTGCGGAGAAGCACAAGCCGGAAGAGATCATCGGGAAGCTGCGTGAAGTTGAAATCGTCCTGGGCCAAGGCGGGACGACCGCCGAGGCGTGTCGGCGGATCGCGGTCAGCGAGCAAACCTACTACCGCTGGCGCAAGGAATATGGTAGCCTGAAGAAGGACCAGGCTTGTCGGATGAAGGATCTGGAGAAGGAGCAATTGCGGCCGCGGCGGGCGATCTCCGACCTGACACTGGACAGGCTGATCCTGCAGGAGGCGGCACGGGTAAACTTTTAAGCCCCGCGCGGCGCCGACGCTGCATTGACCAAGTGAAAGAGGTGCTGGACGTATCCGAGCGACGGGTGCGTCGCGTGCTCGGGCAGCATCGGTCGACGCCGCGCAAGGTGCCGTGCGGGGCCGACGACGAACAGGCGCTGGCTGAGAACATCATTGCGCTGGCCGGGCAGTATGGACGCTACGGTTATTGTCGGGTGACCGCACTGCTGAATGCCGCGGGGTGGTCGGTGAATCATAAGCGTGTCGAACGCATCTGGCGGCGTGAGGGGCTGAAGGTGCCACAGAAGCAACCCAAGCGTGGCCGGCTGTGGTTGAACGACGGCTCGTGCATTCGGCTGCGGCCAGAGTATCCGGGGCATGTCTGGGCGTACGACTTTGTTGAAGCGCGAACGCACGACGGGCGCAAGTTCTGGATCCTTACGATCATCGACGAGGCCAGCAGGGAGTGCCTGGCGCTGATCGTCGCACGTCAGTTGAATCACGACGACGTGCTGGCGGCGCTTGCCGAGCTGTTCATTACGCGGGGTCCGCCAGCGCATATCAGGTCGGACAATGGCAGCGAGTTCATCGCTACCGCGGTCCAGAAATGGCTCGGCCAGGTCGGCGTGAAGACGCTGTACATCGCGCCGGGCTTGCCATGGGAAAACGGCTATAACGAGAGCTTCAACGGTTCGCTTCGCGAGGAGCTACTCAACGGCGAGATCTTCTACAGCCTCGCCGGGGCAAGGGTGCTGATCGAGGCGTGGCGGCGTCACTATAACACCGTCCGACCGCACAGCAGTCTGGGCTATCGACCTCCGGCGTCAGCCGGGGCGACCCTGCCATTGCCAGCCTCCGGCTCCGCTTCGCTCCACCTACGCCCGGCAATGGCGGCGGAGGCGACAATGCATTAACTATCTACCCGGACCGCCCGGTGGGGGCTGCTCACGGCCAGCACGTCCGCCGATTACGCTGACATGAGAAAGCATGGACGGTAAGTCACTGGAAAATAGAGATCAACGCAGGCTTATGCGTCTGCGGCTTGTAGCAAAAAATTAGCGCTGAGGGGGAGAGCCGCAGCTATACTGCCACTCCACAGCTTCACCCTTCGACGCCGAGACCGGACCGCCATGACAGAGGCATGCGGCGGCGTGCCGTCCTTTGGGAGCGGCCGGGTGCGGTTCTGCCGTATAAGTGCTGATCCCCCATTCGCGGGTTTGCAACATCGCTGCGGACTTAGCGGTTGACTGGCTTTGCGGTCTTGGGGCGTTCCGCGGCGGCCATGTCGGTGGTCGGGCGGCACAGGCGGGTCAGAGGCTGGCACGCGATGCCCGGGTTCGAGCAACGCTGCTTGCCATCGGTCGTCGTGCAGGCGCGGCATTCGCGGCGTGTATCGATGCATCCTTGCGGTGTTGCGAGCAGGAGCGCGAACATGAGAACCATCATCGTGTCCTTGCATCACGGGAAGCGTCAGCAGATTGCGGGCGCATGTTCTGTTTCGTCAAGTGACTGATTAGAGCTCCAAGCAGGCCAGTCGAGCTTGCGAAGCGACGATGTTGCCGGGCATTATCCGATAAAGCGAGCAGCAATCCGGTGGAGAGATCCGATGGCAGACGCGTCCAATTGGCTTCTTGATCATACCGGCATCGGTGTCACTGACATCGTTCGATCTGCTCGGTTCTACGAAGCAGCACTTCGCCCCCTGGGGGCTGAAGTCGTCATGCGAATCAACTCGACTATGGGGCCGGCGGACGATGGCGACGCCGAATTGGCAGGCGTTGCTTTCGGTACCGAATATCCCGCGTTCTGGCTCGACATCTTCCATCCAACCGACGTGGAGCAACACACCGCGTTCCGCGCTACATCCCGCAAAGCTGTCGAAGACTTTTACCGCCACGGGCTGGCTGCCGGAGGGGTGGATAACGGTGCTCCCGGTCTCCGTTCGGACGGCTACCCCGCGGGTTACTATGCAGCCTCCATGTATGATCCCGACGGAAACAATATCGAGGCTGTGTACCGTGACTCGGGGGAATCGACCTGAGGCGCTATACCCCGCCCCAATCAGGAACCCGCCCTGCGCCGATGGCGCTGACAACGGGCAGGTTTGTCCGGGCCGACACATAGTCCGAAACCCGGTGCAGCGGGCAGCATGGGTTTTCGTGTCCGGCGTCAGGTGCTCCTCATGGTCCCGATGCAGAGGAGAGTACACGCGTGATACCGAGTGAGTGTACCCGAGGGCGCAGGATTTCGCGCCGAAAGGTACGCGTTCCCTGCATGCCGATGACGCGCCGCTCCAGCTTTCGCGGCAAAGCGGTGCATCGTCGTGCGGGGCGTTCAGCTGGCTTCGGCGATCAGCTTTGCCGCGGCGGGGGTGTTCCATTCATAGCCGCCGAGCATCCGCCAGACCTCGCGCCCGTCCGAATCGTAGAGGATCGTGGTCGGCAGGTTCGCCTGATAGGCGATGCTGAGCGAGGCCTTGGCGTCGAGATAGGGTTTCAGCGTCGTGAACGCCTTTTGCGCGAAGAACGGCGTGACCTTCTCGGCGCCCTGAAGGTCCTGGCTGACCGCGACGACTTGGACCTTGTCCTTCATTGCGCCCGCGACCGCATCGAGTGTCGGCATCTCGGCGACGCAGGGCGCGCACCAGGTCGCCCACAGGTTGAGCAGCAGCGGCTTGCCCTTGAAGCTGGCGAGCGTGACGGACTTTCCATCGGGGGCGGTGAAGCTGGTCGTCGGCCCCGTCTCGCCCTTGTGGCTGCGGTCGATCTTGTCGACCGGGGCGGCGGGGGTGCCGGTCGCTTCGTCGGGCGAGGCCGCGACTTCGTCCGATGCGGCGCCATTGCCCATCGCGGCGCCTGCCGCGTTTGCTTGCTCCGGAGCCGGCGATTTCCTATCGCAGCCCGCAATCAGCATTGCGCTACCCAGGAGACAGACGATCGACGCCCTTGAGAGCAGAGAAGGGGAGGACATGGACGGCTCCAATGCGATGTGGGGTGGACGCTTCGCCGAGGGTCCGGCCGCGGTCATGCGGGAGATAAACGCCTCGATCCCCTTCGACAAGCGACTGTGGAAGCAGGACATCGCCGGCTCCAAGGCGCATGTCGCGATGCTCGGCGCGCAGGGTATCGTCTCGCCCGACGACGCCGCGACGATCGCCGCGGGACTCGACCGGGTCGCGGCGCATTATGCCGCCCATGGCGTCACCGAGGACCTCGTCCTCGAGGATATCCATATGCAGACCGAGGCGCGGCTGGCCGAGGCGATCGGTCCGGTCGCGGGGCGGCTGCACACCGCGCGGTCGCGCAACGATCAGGTCGCGACCGACTTTCGGCTCTGGGTCCGCGATGCGATCGATCAGGTGCTCGCGGCGCTCGGCGGGTTCCAGGCGGCGTTGCTTGTGCGGGCCGAGGAGCATGCCGCGAGCGTGATGCCGGGGTTCACGCACCTGCAATCCGCGCAGCCGGTGACGCTCGGCCATCACCTGATGGCGTATCACGCGATGATCGCGCGCGACGTCAGCCGGTTTGCGGATGCGCGCGTGCGAATGAACCGCTCGCCGCTCGGCTCGGCGGCGCTGGCGGGGACGGGCTTTCCGATCGACCGCGAGATGACCGCGCATGCGCTCGGCTTCGACGGTCCGATGACCAACTCGCTCGACGGGGTCAGCGACCGCGACTTCGCGCTCGATTACCTCGTCGCGGCCACCCAGTGCGCGTTGCACCTGTCGCGGCTGGCGGAGGAATTCGTGCTCTGGGCGTCGCAGCCCTTCGGCTTCGTCGCGCTCAGCGACCAGTGGTCGACGGGCAGCTCGATCATGCCGCAGAAGCGCAATCCCGATGCCGCCGAGCTCGTGCGTGGGCATTCGGGGCGGATCATGGGGTGCATGACCGCGCTGATGGTGACGATGAAGGGGCTGCCGCTCGCCTATTCGAAGGACATGCAGGACGACAAGCCGCCGGTGTTCGAGGCGCATGACCTGCTCGCGCTGTCGATCGCGGCGATGACCGGGATGGTCGAGAGCGCGACGTTCCGGACCGAACGGATGCGCGCGGTGGCCGAGGCGGGCTTTGCGACCGCGACGGACCTTGCCGACTGGCTGGTGCGCGAGGCGGGCCTGCCGTTCCGCGAGGCGCACCATGTGACCGGGCGTGCGGTGAAACGCGCGGAGGACCTGGGCATCGCGCTCGACGCTTTGTCGATCGGGGATCTGCAGGCGATCGATGCGCGGATCGACGACCGGGTGTACGGCGTCTTGTCGGTCGATGCGTCGGTCGCCAGCCGGACCAGCTTCGGCGGCACCGCGCCCGACAATGTACGCGCCGCGATCCGCGCCGCACGGGAGACGAGCGAATGACACGCCTGATCCTTCTCGCCGGGCTGACCCTGTCGGGCCTGTCGCTGACCGCCTGCGGGGCGGCCGACGGGCTCGAGCCCGCGCCCGGCAAATCGCTGCCGGTCGCGCCTTACGGGGCGAAGACGACACCGACGCCGACCGCGCTGCTGACACCGACGCCGCAGCAGCGCCCCGAACGCAGTGATGAATTGCTCACCAGCTCGCGCGAGCGGCGGAGCGACGAATTCAACCTGCCGCCTTCCAACTGATCACAGGCCAGCATGGACCATTTCCACTATCGTGACGGCGTCCTCCATGTCGAGGACGTCGCGCTCCCCACGATCGCCGAGGCGGTCGGGACCCCCGTCTATGTCTATTCGACCGCGACGTTCCGCCGTCACGCGCAAGTGTTCCGCGATGCTCTGAAAGGCGCGGGGCGCGTGCATCTGGCCTATGCGATCAAGGCCAATCCGAACGTCGCGGTGCTGCGCGTCCTGGCCGATGAGGGCTACGGCGCGGACGTGGTGTCGGCGGGCGAGATGGCGCGCGCGCTGGCGGCGGGCATCCCTGCGTCGGACATCGTGTTTTCGGGCGTCGGCAAGACCCGTGACGAGCTCGCCTGCGCGCTCGATGCGGGGATCGGCCAGTTCAACCTCGAGCTCGAGGAAGAGGGCGAGGTGCTTGCAGCACTCGCCCGGGATCGCGGGATCCGCGCGCCGGCGGTGCTGCGCGTGAATCCCGATGTCGATGCGGGTACGCACGCCAAGATCTCGACCGGGCGCAAGGAGAACAAGTTCGGCGTGCCGATCGACCAGGCGCCGGCGATGTTCGACCGGCTGTCGAAGCATGAGGGGCTCGATCTGCGCGGGGTGGCGATCCATATCGGCAGCCAGCTCGCCGATCTCGCCCCGCTCGAGGCGGCCTATGCGCGGATCGGCGAACTCGTGGCCGAACTGCGCGCGGCGGGGCACGTCATCAGCCGGGTCGATCTGGGCGGTGGCCTCGGCGTGCCCTACAAGCCCGACGACGTGCTGCCGAGCCCGGCCGACTATGGCGCGATGGTCGCGCGCGCGACCGCGGGCTGGGACGTCGAACTGATGTTCGAGCCCGGGCGCGTGATCGCGGGCAATGCGGGCGTGCTGCTGACCAAGGTCATCTGGGTGAAGCCGGGGGTCACCAACCCCTATGTGATCGTCGATGCGGCGATGAACGACCTTGCGCGCGTCGCGATGTACGATGCCTATCACGACTTTGTCGCGGTGGAGCCGGGCGGCGAGCGGATGACCGCGAACATCGCCGGGCCGGTGTGCGAGACCGGCGACACTTTCGCGATGGGGCGCGACATCGACGTCGTGAAGTCGGGCGATCTGGGCGTGTTCCGCACCGCAGGCGCGTACGGCGCGACGATGGCATCGACCTATAACAGCCGTGCGCTGGTGCCCGAGGTGCTGGTCGACGGCGATCGGTTCGCGGTGGTCGCCGACCGGATCGAGCCCGAGACGATTCTGGCGGCCGAGCGCGTTCCCGAATGGCTCAAGCGGTGAGCCTGCACAGCCTGCCGCTGTTCGTGCGGCTGGCGGGTCGCCCGGTCATCCTGCTGGGCGAGGGCGAGGCGGCGGATGCGAAACGTCGGCTGCTCGACCGGGCCGGCGCGCACGTCGTCACCGATGAGGCCGCCATGGCCGCGCTGGCGATCGTCGCGATCGACGACGAGGCGGAGGCGCTCGAGGCGGTCGCGCGGCTGAAGGCGCGCGGTGTGCTCGTCAATGCGGTCGACCGGTCCGAGCATTGCGACTTCACGCTGCCCGCGATCGTCGACCGCGAGCCGGTGCTGATCGCGATCGGGACCGGCGGCGCGTCGGCCGGGCTGGCGGCGGCATTGCGGCAGCGGCTCGAGGCGCTGGTGCCGGCGGACCTGGGCGGGCTGGCAAACGCCCTGCAGCGCGCGCGGGGCGCGATGCGTACGCGCTTCCCCGATGGCGGCGCGAGACGGCGTGCGCTGGCCGATGCGCTCGCGCCGGGGGGCGTGCTCGATCCGCTCGGATCGTCGCGCGACGTGGCCGGCTGGCTCGACCGGGGATCGGTACAGGACGGGACGATCGTGCGGATGACGCTCGCATCGCGTGACCCCGACGATCTGACATTGCGGCAGGCGCGGGCGCTCGCCAGCGCCGACCGGGTCTATCACCGCAGCGACGTGCCGCCGGCGATCCTCGATCGTGCGCGCGCGGATGCGGCGCGGATCCCGTGCGATGCGCCGCCCGATGCGCCGGGATCGGGGCTGGTCGTCGATGTGGCGATGCGCGCGTGAGCGGGTTCGGGTTCAAGGTCGCTGACGGAGTCGCGTCGCGGCTCGCGGTCGAGGCGGCGCCGGCCGCGAGCGGCGACCTGGTCTGGGTGCATCTGTCGACCACCGAGGACGAGGCGCAGGCCTGGCTCCGTGACGAGGCCGGGCTCGAATCCTATGTGATCGACGCACTGACCGCGACCGAGACGCGGCCGCGTTGCGAGGCGGTCGGCGAGGGGGCGTTCCTCAACCTGCGCGGGCGGACGAACGAGGAGATGGATTCGTCCGACCTGCTCGCGTCGCTGCGCATCTGGGTGGTCAAGGGACGCGTCTATTCGCTGACGC
>Ga0265798_10001445_pt1 | contig 36989 bp, 33 predicted proteins | sample P3T30metagenome_FD_192430 | JGI IMG/M metagenome (GOLD analysis project Ga0265798, IMG submission 192430) | Plant litter microbial communities from East Loma Ridge, Irvine, California - P3 T30 | ecosystem: Environmental > Terrestrial > Plant litter > Unclassified | place: USA: California...
TACGGCTTCAGAATGTGGTCGTAGGTTGACTAAAACTGCATGAAAAAAATCATGGGTGTCTTTGCGGGCGTTGGCGAGCCGGCGCGCCGGTGGGAGTCAGGTTTGTGTTGGGAGTGAAGGTCAACGTGAGGTCGCAAAACCGCGGATGCTGCGTGCCGCTCGACACCGCTGCACTGATGCCCGCGGGTGACCATAATAGATGTAATAGACATTATGCCGACATGCTCGCTGCAGACGGAAAGCAGAAAGCTTGTGGTGACACAAGATGTTTCTTTCTCGCTAGTGTGTGGATGCTGAAGGAAGGAAGGAAAGTGTTAGCCGGTGTCAATAGAGAAGAAAGACTATGAATTGGAACAACGAAGGCAGTAGATACCATCTATGTTCTGTGTATTACATGAAATAATCTGGAGTATAATAGAGCATTGTTGAGCGAAAAGAAAATTTGAGAAACGGCAAGTAAAATCCCGTCTCTGAGCCTTCTCTCACTGTATCTGTCCACGGAAGAGCAGCTTTCCTGCAACACGAACTCATGCAGAGACAACGCTACATTGATAAGGTTTTTATGGGAGAGTATTAAATTTCGCATGAAAATGGCTGCCATCGGATTCGTACGCAATTGCTCTGATTCTGCAGATCGTGGACCACATAGTAGAGAGTACCACGATGCTCTCGACAAAACAATGTATCGCCCTGCCTACGTGTATCTCCCTGAACCTCCCTCGTAGCCGTCCGCGCAGAGACTGTGCAGTGGTGTTCATTCTTCCAAATGATGACACGATCGAGGTGACCCAGTGATTGTGAGTCACAGCATCGAAAGCTCGTAGACGCACTGGCTATCACAAGAACAGAATCTGTGGAGTCACCGGAAGTCACAAGCGTACCCGGCTATTGTCCCAACGCGTCAGGTCTACGATCATAGTCATGCAGACACAATGTAAGCTGTGACGTCCGAGGTATCTCGTGCCTTCACTCGCGGCTATATGTCTATTCGAAGGCCGACGACGCCGATCGGAGGTGCGTGTGGAATGTGTCTGCTGAGGGTAGCGAAGTTTACGACGAGGTCGGTGAAGCCATGATCTGCTCGTCTGTGAGCAGACGGAATGCTAGAGCGTTCTGCTTACAAGAGGTTACATAGTTCCGCAGGTGATCTTTTGAGGCATCCAAGTGAGCTCGGGTGAGGCTGTACGAGAATAGTTATCTCGACTACGAGCTGGCAAGCCGAACAGTTCGAACCATGGGTCGCGAGGACGTCTTGGTCAGAATGATCCAGCGGTGAGATTCCCCTCGCAATTGTCTCTCATGAGCTGCACGAGGCTGAAGGTGAAAGCAATTGACTGCAGACGAGCATAACGACTGCACTCCACAGCGTTTTTAAGTTCAGCGCCAACCGCTCCTACAATCAGCTCGTACTCCCTCATGATCTTCAAATCATCTCGCTGGAGTGACTTACCCATAACCACGAAAATGCCAGCACATCATCCGCTCGCTACTTGGGCCGCCAGATCATGCTCCAGACCATACTCTCGATCGCCATGTCCTCTTCGCAAGCAGACCTTGCTCCAAATCGCAGCCTGTCCCAGATCCTGATCTTGGGCACTGATTTTCCGCATCCATAGTAAGCTGTGGAGAGTCCATACCCAACCCAGGCCTCAGATCTGAAACCAGGATCCATACTCCGCCGCGCAGCCCACCACCCTACCAGGCATCTCCCGCACGTACGCCAATCAATTCAAAAACCGATTAGATGAAAACGTGATGATGAGGGGAAAACTCAAGTCTACCGGCCAAATGCAAGAATGGGCCGACATATCCATATTGAACTTTCAAGCAGTGGTAAGCCCGAACGTCCTCCAACCATTCACAAGTTCTCTACGCATCGCCTTTCGTTCTTGCTCGTGCAGTAGCTCCAAGCACATGTTACAAATAGAGTGTAGTCGCTGCCAGTCAGAAGGCTGCGTAATCCTCAATTTGCAAAAGCAAGTTAGTCGGCACACGAACCCTGGCTCCCATCGACCGGGGCCATCCCGTCAGAAAGTCAAGCCATGGAGTGGAAAATGTTTGACAGCTCAGATGTTCCCCGCACGCTGTCGCCGGTTGTCGCTTCATTCTGGAGGGGCTAGAACTGAGTTGCTGAGTTTTGCGCGTCGGATGGGGGTGGGAAAGTGTAGATCTTGGGTTGCGTTGCGCGGACGGCAATTATTGTACGTCACGGCATGTGGAGTTGAGAAGCCTCTGTTGACAAATGGTAGTTGACGGAGGAAAGTGTAACGTACAGAGGCTTGAGAAGGTTCGTTGCTCGTTCGGAGAATATGTAGCGTTGCTCCGAGTGCAACGATACCCATGTTTTGAGTCCGACATATTGGGCTGACAGAGGTCAGGCGATTGCAGGTGGCAGTCTGAAGACTGCCCACAGCGCATGAGCATGGTGTGTGGATGATGTGCTTGCGATCGCCTATGGTTGTGGATAGAGGATGCGAAACCTTGACAGTGATTGCTCGTCCTTGTTCTGATCATGCGCAGGCATCCGACTCGTAAGATGTTGAAGATACTGAAAAAGCAGAATAACGGGGCTTCTTCTGGGTAGCTCCTTGCTGCTGCTCTTCCTCAGTGTTCGTAGCAGGCGACCCTAGCACACACATCACGCCATGTCCGCTGTTGGCATGTTCCACGAGCGGAATTTGGGCAGCGGCACATGGTACCGGGGACAATTCGGCGTGTCGTTGAAAATTAGGCGGGTGCTTGTTTGCGCCTGCAATGTGGAGTGCTCTTCTCAATGCGTTGGGTGTACACGTTCTGAAACGCAAGTTTGAAGATCTTCTCGAAGAAACGTCAGCGTTTCGTGTGACCACCGGTACTGGGAGCGTCCGCCCGGCATTTACTTCTCGTGTCGCATTGTTTTCGCGACTCTGCGCGACAGTCCTCCTGATTGCTGCATAACGCATCCGAGTATCAGCACTGCTTTGGTGTGGTGGCTATTTCGGGCTACAGAGCACATGTGCACCTTGCTGAACGTCGGTACCAGAATGTTCGCATTGTGGCACAGTGGAACTTCTCATACCATTGAGAACGTTGTACGCGTTACACGTAGCGCATGGAACACACCGTAGCTGTCCGCAACCAATTCCAAGGCACTGGTACGGGACAGCAAGGAAAACCAGCGCAATCCTAGCCTCGTTTGTCAGAGAGCCCACACCTATCGAATGATCAGTCTGTGGGTCTGTAGAAGACTAGAAGTGGTCTTGTGGTGAAGAGTCGCCGAACATCGTGAGTTTGAGCTCGGTTGCTGCGCAAATCTCCTACGTCGCCGAAGGCGCATGACGCGAGTGACCAACATAACAGCGATGACGATCTAAATCTCCGAGTAACAGATCAGATCGTGGTACTAACGGCCAGTAGTGCCGCCTTGTCGTAAAGATTCGAGTCGCGTCCACGATGCGATTCAAGCAACAAATTCATGAGGCGTTGGCAAGTAGTCTTAGGTCACTTTCTAGAATGCCGCTAGAAGCCCGCTAGCTGACGCGAATCACGCGCAGAGACCAATTGCATTTCGAATCGTGACCGCAACTTGACGATGGTGTGTTCTCAGCTCACCGCAAATAGAAAGAATGTTATGCGCGCTACTTCGGGCGCTCATTCCGTGCGTGCAGTAACGTAAGTGCTACAATCTCCACGAAAAGGTCGTGTTATGCGTTACTCAACAAGCGAGGTCAAAGCTCATCAGCGCGTAGACTGACTTTGGAAAACTGTCAGATGAGCAGAGTACGGCCGAGATAGCTTGCTATGAGCTTGCCATCTATCCGCCCAGCATGCGATAAGGGTAGGACTCGATATTGGGTTGGAGTGTTAGTGTAAAGGCTCGCTTGGATGGTGTTCTCGATGATAGGAGAATAGCTGGTCGACACGAACTCACGCGTGGCACAGGCGATGCAATGACTTTCGTCGCAAAATCCGGGCGACAGGAGATGAGTCCGTGAGATTCGTTTGAAATAGCTTGCGTTCGATGCGTTCGACTGAGAGTTGGGCACTGCTAGAGGATGTGAAGCAACATGCCCAGGCAGAGCTTCACGTGATATACACCGCTTCGAAGTTCCCTACGACAATTCGCGTCGACTCTGTCATGAAAGCCAAGAAGTGTAAGAAGCGACGACTGGCATATGGTGATTGGTTCAGTATAGTCGTGTGATCCCTGCTAGCTGAAGAACATGCTTTCTCGCTCTTCATGCGATTGAAGCGTTGGTAATCGAGTGATATTTCTGGATTAGAACGCGGTAGTCTCGGGGGTATTTCTAGCTTTGCCGCGAGACTTGACTACGCGGCTGTAATGTTCTTATTCATGTCATGCTTCGATGCACCATGATGCCCATGACGGACAGACGAGGGCGGAGGTCTGACGAGCCGAGTGTGCGTCGTCGTATTGTTGCAGGTTCATGCAGACGATCGACCTCCTCTGCAGACTGACATCATGGTAAGACTGCTCCACACGACAGCCCATGTCCAGATACTTCCGTGTAAAGTCCGCTCGAATCACCGTGGTCGTATTCATATTGACAAGGAAGCTGCGGGAGTCTGGCCTGTCCTTGTCGCAGCTTTCAAGTAACATCCAGGATTGCACGCCCCCACTGTGAGATGCAAGAGCCGGCAACGGAAGAGAGCCAATCAGCGACTCGTGGAAGCCTGTCAGAAATGCCGCTTATGCAGTAACGTTGGAAAGACTCGAAGGAGAGCGCTCGGTTAAACAAGTTGGAGATTGCAAAGCAAGTTTGCGGCAGTCCAGCTTTTCCTCTACAGAATGCGAAACATGTGGCGCTTTTGCAACTTGCGAATGCGATTGAGACCGCACTCTTGCCTCGTGTTCGGAACATGCTCTCCGCGCAGTTGCTCGCAATCCACCGAGTCTTTGCTGGCCAATCAACGATGCCGCTGGGGATGGCTGTTCGTTGGATCCAGGTCACTGATGACCGTCAAGGAGCGGGAGACATGGGCGAGGGTGCTTGAGCAGATCTCTCAAGCCCGGTCTGCGAGATGCAACCTGCAATGCAAGCAGGCCATTCACCTTCACATCGACATCGCTGTGAAGAAGCAAGACGTGCGTGCACTTCTTCCCATACGCGAGCAGATGAAGAATTGCATTGACAACAATAGCCTTCTAGTTTCTGATTGTCTTGGTCGCGCGGCATGTGCCCCAATAGGGAAGGCGCCTACAGAAGTGATCGAGATTTTGCTTGAAACCGTTGCTTCTATAAGGCTCTTTTGCCGATCCTCACCACGGCCAGTTCAGCCGAGTCGTTTCGATAGATTCGCAACGACTCCGGCAAATGGTGAGTAAGAAGTGATTGGCGCGGCTGCCGTTATGCCCCAATGTACGAAGAACTGGCAAGCTTGCGATAAGCTAAAACGTTCTGGCTGTCATCACTGCACTCTGTGCGACCGTGGTGCACGCAAAATTGATACATAGCCGCAGTCGAGTACACCGCGAGCGTTCAGATTTTGCAGGCGGCCAAAGACGCTAGGAGCAAGATGACGGGACGAGTCGGGATCCTTGCGCGGTAGCGTGCGCGCCATGGCCCCTTGTGATCGCACCGTTGTTGCTCAAGGGCCGTATCCCTGCTTCCCGCGAGACAGCAACAGTCAAGACAAGCATCACACTTGGTGTATGAAGTAAACTCATTGACGACCAGCCTCATGCGACATCATCTGCTCGTCACTCTCATGACTGGAATCGTATGAGTGTCCAGTCTTGGCAGAATGAGTGTAACGCTCGGGAAGAGGTTGCTGTTGTAGAACAAGTAGATGCTGACCCAGTCCGAGGACATCCAGCAGGAAGCAACCGCAGCTGATCAAGTCGATATGCACGTCGCCGTCAGCCTTCATTTGGGGAACACATCGGCTGCAAAGACCCGGCAAGTCATCGTGGGGGGAAATTGTGAACGGTCGCTCAAGTGTGTCGCTGACGAGATCTGCATGCAGCTTCCCATATCGTGTGCAACTTTGTGGACGCAATAGCCGACGAGACCGCTGGGGCTAGACCTCCGCGACTATGGAGCATTCAAAGAGCACAAGAGTTCGTGATGACGGCTATATGTCGCGATATTAGTACTGTGTGTATCTGGAAGGAGCGCAACAATCCATAAGCGATGTCAAGGACGCGTAGACTGTGCTGGGTGGTGATGGCGATGCTTGTCATTGCGCGCGAGCGCGGACTGCAGTTCGAATAGAGTTGATCGTTGCTCGGTACCTGGCCTGTCGCCCTTGTCGTGAGCAAGGCTCCAGGGTGTCTCCGCACCCCACTGCGAACGCTTCGCTCGGAAGATTCCTCTGACCCAGGTCGCATGTCACGATCGCATCACATCGCATTGCAAGCAGGGAGCCCACGACGTGGGAGTACACCATGGTTCTGGCGCATGTTCTGTTCGAAACTCGACAGCTGACAAACACGTGTTTAATGCTCTTCAGTTTGGTTTCAAGAAGGTAGAGAAATCAGTTCCAAGCCACTCTCAGGATTAGCTTGCGACGTCTGAGGACGCTTCGGCTTGATCTTGGGCTCCAAGCCGAGCGCGACCAAGCCCATGCAGCGAAAGCGTCCGGTCGGCGCTGCTACGGTCGGGTTGCGTGTATTGGCCGAATATTGTCGTCCTTGGGCAACGCGTGGAAGACGTGTTGAAACTTGAGCATGATGGTAATATCGAAGCATTAAAACCACTGGCATTGCGCCAAACGGGCGGCGATTCTCACGGCAAGGCTGTGCTGCGTGCGTACACCCAAAGCGTACCTGGAAAGATGTGCCCCTGAGGTTCATGAGGTGAAGCCTGGCAAGTTTCCAGGTTTCGGTGCCATGGCTCCGCGATCTTCACAGGAACGATCAGCAGCGGCGGTCAAGCTCACGACCTTGGCCTGTCTCCCGAGGGCTTTCCGCACTCTGCACCGCGTGGTAGATCGGGCGCTAGACGGCATTGGGCGACGCGGGCTTGCTTCGGCCAGTCAGCGCTGGCGACGTTGAAGCACAAAGACGCTGCTGGCGAGCCGTTTTGGGCGCGCTCTGACCGGCGCTGCCAGCCAATGGCGTGCAAGGTAGTGGGGCGCTCGGTGGTGCAACTGCACAACGGCCTCTAGCGGCCGAGTGGACTCGAGACTCGCGTCGCTGGTGTTGTTGACGGCAGAAGCGTGGCAGACACGCGCAACCGGCTGAGTGAGGGTTGACGCGTCAGATGCGCGAAGAAAGCGCCTTGGGGGCCGAGAGGTGACGCAGGGGCAGATTGTAGATATGATATAGATATGAGCAGCAGAAACAGCAGGAGGATAATAATCTCAGATGGGAGACTCGGTAGGTAGCAATGCTATAGGACAGGGATGCTGCTGCGAGTGGTTTACCCGAGCATGATGACATCGCGTAGGTACGGTAAAGCGTCCGGTGTTGATGGCGCTAGCAAAACGCTTCTTCCTTCAGGTTCTGCGCCCCACAGTCGTCGTTGCCCATCTCCACCACAACTAACAGCTGTCTGCCCAAAGATTCAGGAATGGTAATCGTTCTGCCTGCGAGACTCGATTCTGTGGTAGCATTCTGCACCCCCGACTCGTACTGCCTCGAGCGCATTACACAGACGCACGCCCTGCAACCCACCCGTCGGCGATCCCTGATCCCGGCCTCTCACGCATCCGCGGACGGCGCCCAAAACAGCGCTGCCCCGAGCGCAGCACCAGGGAGGTGGCTGGCTTCGGGAGGCGTTAGGTTGTTTTACGTTTACCACCTTAATTCACGTCCGTCTCCACCTCGGCGCACATCCTCTGCTCTGCTCTCCTTGGGCCTCGCTTTCACCCTCTAGCGTGCTGCTCTGCGCGTGAAATTACGCAGGCCGCGCTACTGTGCACACGACCCTCGCCGTGCGCCCGGGCCTTTTCGACCGGATCCTTCCATCACCACCGCGCCCGCAATAATAACAATCATGTCGCAGAAACATGCCCCAGATAGGGCCCGGAAGTATAAGGAAGACCCGGCGCCTGTAGCGTCGCAGAAGATGGTGAGTTGAATCTGCTTCCCTGTCCTGTCTCTTCAAACGCCCCCTCCTACACACTCGCCTCGTCCTGCGCCGCACATCGACCGGCTTTCTTTGGGCGCGCGATCGGCCCTACTGCTGCGACCCTCGACCGTTGAACTTTGGGCCTCCTAGCGCTGCTGTCACCGCCGCTGTTGGCTTCATCCTCGTTGCTTTTGCATCTTGCAGCAGCCTCTGCAAGCCGCGTCCACCAACCTCAGCCAGCTACCCCAGCGCCGGCGCCCCTCTGCCTACATGGTATGCCCTTTCCGCCAAGCAGCCCTGCTACCTAGTCCCGCCTCCCCTGTCGCACCTCCTGTCCTTTCCTTGTCTGCTTTGATTCCAGTCCGCCGCCTCTTGTCACTCAGAGCCCAGCAGCGGGATCCCTGCCACAGCGTGGCCCTCCGCTCCCACCGCTGCTCCGCCCTCTGTGCTGTCAACGTCGCCCAATCTCGCGCTGCTGTTTCTAGTCTGCCCTGCCTGTCCTATAAACTACCGGTATACCCTACCGTCAAGTCCTTGCCCTGCCCTCGCATATCTTGTTGCAGCGCCTCGCCGCTTATCTGAACACGCGAATCACGATCCGCAGCCCCGCACTCCATCCATCCGGCTTCATTCTTCTTTATACCCTGCCCTGATCTTCCACACATCGTTGCACACACCGCGTCTTGCTTTTGCCACTGCATGCGGCCCTCTTGCTGACAGTCGTTCTTTTCCAGCATCACCCCCACCCATCGCAGGGCTTGCCTCCGCCAAACCACCATCCGGCACACCACCCTAGACCTGGAGTAGTCCACCACAACCACCACCATCAACAGCAGCATCATCAGCAGCAGCACCCAGACTCACCTCACCAGTCAGCTCCAGCTCAGAGCCCTGCACAGGCACACTATCCGTCACCACATCCATCCACCCAGCAAGGGCCTCCAACTCACCCGTCACCATACATCCAGCAAATCCAGGGACCACCGCCGCCGCAGCAGCAAGAGGTCCCGTACTACTCGACTCACCCGAGTCCGTACAGCACTAACAGTGCCCCGAGTAACTACTCCTCTTCAGGTATGTATTTTGATTTTGTTTTCTTCCCGTAGACGCGTCGAGCACAGAGCTAGCGCGACGCGGGGTGGAAATTCGACTCTCAAACACCACAAGCAAACATCTTGCACGAAAAGCACTGACCCATCCTAGAAACGCCTGAGCTCATGGCGGCGGCAACGATGAATCGGTCGGGATTCCCCCCGATCTCCTACCACACACCACAGTCGAATTCGCCAGCTTCTGTTCAGTCTCCACAGCACGACCAACATGGACGGCCGATCTACCAACCACCCAGCCAGATGCCACAGTCGATGTACTACACGCCATATGCGTCCTCAGCCGTGCCACAGCAGTCTCCTTACCCTCAACATCCATCATCAGCACCACAGCAACCTATGGCGCCAAATTCGCTGTTGATGTCGCACCAGCAAGGCCAGCAAATGCAGCATCCCCATCCATCGCACCAGCCCCACCCTCACACGCCAGGCATGACCGGCAGCCCGAAATCACGCATGTCGCAAACACCACTTCAGCGACCCCCATCAGGCTTGGGTCCACCACAGGCTCCTCCCCAAGGCCCTCCCGGTGGTACGCCAAACATGCACGCTGGTCCTCCCGGAGGCCCCAATGTGAATCCTAATGCTGCCCCTGGTCCCATCCCCGCAACCACACCGCTGGTCGTTAGACAAGACCAAAACGGTGTACAGTGGATTGCCTTTGAATACTCGCGCGACAGAGTCAAGATGGAATACACCATTCGTTGCGATGTGGAGTCGGTGAACGTCGACGAGCTACCACAGGACTTCAAGACCGAGAACTGCGTATACCCACGAGCATGCTGCGCCAAAGACCAATACAAAGGCAATCGTCTGCACTACGAGACTGAGTGTAACACGGTTGGCTGGGCATTGGCACAACTCAACCCATGCTTACGTGGAAAACGTGGCCTCATCCAGCGCGCGGTTGACAGTTGGCGCAACAGCAACCAAGATCCGAGACTGAGGAGCCGACGAGTACGGAGAATGGCGAAGATGACCACCCGTAAGGCTGCAGGCTCCTCGCACGGGAACCACATGGCTGGTCCAGGTGGCCCAGGCGCTCCTGGGGTGCCCAATTCAGCCGGATTAGCGGCGCCTCCCCGACAACCGAACATGGGTATGGGAGGGCCCCAGATGCATCACCATCATGACCATCCCGGAGGACCTCAACAAGGAGGAGATGACGTTAGCGGTATGTTTCACCAGATGTGATGCGTTTGATAAGGCGCGCGTGGTGGTTGTTTAAATGATACCTTTGTCGGTTTTTGCGCATGCCTGTATACTACACACACTCCTTGATGTAATACCCCTCCATATCGCTGTCCGTGCATATTTGCATACCCATCACTCCCAACGCACCTCCTGTATCCTGTACATGTTTGCTTCAGCGCGCAGGAGAGTCACGGAAGAACTGTCGAACGTGTAGGCTAATTTTCTTTGCTCACAGCCAATGACTACAGTGATTCGAACACGCATCATCATCAAGCGCCAAACGGTCAATCGCCCACCGACGTACGACAATCACAAAGCTTCTACCCGGTTTTTCCAACGAGCGACTCAGTGGCCGGCCCCAGCGGAATGCCTCCGATCCACGACGGGCTAAGCCATCCTCCGCATGCTCCTCATGCGGCGGGTGTACCGGCGATGAAGCAGCAAGAGCAGGACGAAGAGGAGCGAAAGCTAGCCATGTTTGGCGACTTACCCGAGTCGAAGAGGCGAAAATTCATCTTGGTCGACGATGCGCAGCGAGGTACTAGAGTACGTGTGCGTGTGACACTCGACACTGTCAAGATGGAGGAGATGCCAGATTCGTACCGCAAGTCTAACTCGGTCTTCCCGAGAAGCTATTTCGCGATGCAAATGACCTCTCCCCCTGCAAGCCCACGTGGGTCGAAAGTGTTTCCCGCCGACGAGCCTGACGACGCGAGCGATCCCAGCTTTCCTTTGGCTGGATCGCAGCATGTGCCGGTGCCTACTCTCGACGGCGAGACTCGTGTGCCAAAACCGCGTCTTACTCGTGTGAAGCGCTCCAAGGAGATCACGCTGAACGATCTCGGGTATCGCATGAGCTGGAGTCAGAGCCGTGTCTTCGCGGGGAGGACGCTGTTCCTACAAAAGTCTCGTAAGTAACATTCTTGCGACAGCGACAACCAGACAACTAACCTTCTCAACAGTCGATGCTTACCGCAACAAGATGCGCAGCAGCATGATGGGCCAAGGACAAGACGTGACCCAAGTGGCGCCCCACTTTGAGACACGTGTTGGCAAGCGGCGCTGGAACGAGAGAATCGAGAAGAACAAGAAGATGCGGCGCGAGGGCTCTCCTTAAGAAGGAGTGGGTAGCTGACCATACCCATGTGGCGGTTGCGGATAGCCGTTGCAACGGTATCCGCAAATTCCGGCACTTGCAGGGAGCCCCTATCGAACGACCGGGGTTAGTGACCGCTTTCGACACGGTTCATCTCCCCTGACCCTACGCATGAGATCACCCAAATTCTCTTCTGGGCGCATCCACACATGCGTTTCACGAGTGTGCCTGCAGTTTCAGGCGCCGGCGAGTGGTACACTTTTCTCTCACCTTTTTTTCTTTCTCCGACTCCCACGGCCAACCCGGCCGTTTGATACCCGGGTCGCAAGTAATGACTCTCTTGCGGCCTTGTATGTTTCTATTACTGGTCCGCATAATATTACATACACATGGACCTGGGAACTTGTTTGTCATGACGGATGGATGGGGGCAGTGTACAGGCATGAATGAGCGCGGCAGTCTTTTTTGGCGAAAAGCGACGGGACGAATGGGTTACAGAGCCATTGGCGCATCATTAGACTGGATCGGTTTGTGTTTTTCTTTACATCATGATTGTGTTTTTCGGCATTGTTGTTGTTTTCTTGCTTCGAGTGTTCATTAAGCATCTGGTATCTACGAGAGCAAGCTGGCTCATACAGCTGAGCTGCAATATACATACATACAAACCAAACCAACCCAAGTCAACAACAAGTGCACCACTATAATATACCCAAGATCCAGATCCATCTCGCATGTGAGACACACACACACAAACCACCTCAGCGTCCCTAACCCCCATCCAGCCATACCCAATCCTTCGCACCGAATCGCATAAAGCCGCACCCAATCACAGCGCTAGAAATCTCGCTGCGAACACATGGTCACCCGGCCGCAATGTGGGGAACAATGCACAGTATGGAACTGACAGGCTGGGGTGTCCTTGCGTCGCGTGGCTGAGTGTGGGTTTTCAGGCATTGAACATTCAGGCACGAATGAATTTTTGATGCCTGGTGGCATGGTGCACCTGGGAAGAGAAAGGAGAAGGGGTGAGGATTGTTGTGTGACGTTGATGAGGGGAGGTAGTGCATGTCTCGGGTTGGGAGCGGGTGCTGACGCTCGTGTCTGAGATAGATGGCTGCGTGGTAATGCTATTGGCTGGCAAACGCGTTGCATGCGGATCGAAAAGGCGTTGCGTTGAAGAGTCTAGAGCGCTGGAGGAAAAGCTAGGAATCTTTTGATCGTGTGTGGGTTTTACGAACTGGTGAAGTTAAAGACTGAGGAAGGATTTGGATGGGCATGTGTGTGTGGTGTAATTGGTGATTGATGGGATTTGGCGTGCAGGTACGTATTGTATTGGTTAGCTCGAACGATTTCTTGGGAGACGCGAAGTTCTTGCGTTGGTCTGCGGGCTCAAGAGTACATTCGGATCAGAATGGCACGCTGCTTGTTCGAAGTATTGGCTTGCGTATTCTATGCTGAACGGTGTGTAGCTTCGCGTAAGCGGAACAGTGAGATGAAGATGTCCTCTTCACGCGGGAGCGCATATCCTGCTCATCCAAGCCCTTTATCCAAACCCAACCTCGCGTTCGTCCCATAGATCTCCTGTCCTGACTTTCCTCCACCATCACTTCATCCTTCCATGAGCCTCAACTCATCCAACACCCCTCCCTCAGCCTCCCCCAATACCCTTTCTCCCTACTCCTCTCATCACCTCCTCGCCTTCCAGCTGCGATCGCTCTTGATGTCGTAGTCTGGTCACCGCCCGTCAGTCGCACATCTCGCAATTGATCTTTCCGCACAATAACGCCGTGGATATATAAGTACTCACTAATATCAGCCTCCAAGTCGTCGTCCTCAACCATAGGCTGGTGTCTAGCGATATGCCGATCGCCGCGGGCGCGCTTGTCGCAATGGGCTTTCCAGGCGTCGCTGGCGGAGGCGGTAGTGCGCGTACGAGACGGACGAGCGATAGGCCTGGCGTCCTCGTCGTCGGTATCCATATATGATCCGGCGTTAGTATCGCGTGAAGTACCTAGAGATTCGGATCGCAACTGACTCTCGGATGGCGCGGGCGTAATGCTCAACTGCCGCATGTGACCAGTAAGTCTCGCGGGCTCCTCGATGCGGTCTGCTTCTTCGATTACGGACTCGGTCTTGAACCCCTTTTCTACCTCGAGAATGACGTTGATCTTGTTCTCTGCTTGCATGGCGGCACGGCGCTTGCTGGGTTGCATGATGGGCGAGGTTTGGCGTGCGGACTTGGACTTGAATGTGGACTTGGGCTTGGAGTCTGCAATAGGCTTGCTTGACTTGACGGGTGTAGACGGCGCTGACTTCTTTGACTGAGCAGCGGTGGAAGGCTGAGTCGCGGTTATAGTCTTGAAGCCAAACCCATTCTTAGTACCATAGGTAGCTTTCGGCTTCGACGCTGAGCCATCTGCTGCCTTGCTCTTCTTAGACGCTGGCGTCTCCTTGTCTTTCCTGCTCAGTTTGTTCGCGCCCGGTGAGTCTGGCTCTGATGGCGCCCAGTCTGACTCTCCTCCACTGCTCAGGTTGGCTTCAAAGGGTCGCTTACGTTTCTGCTGAGTACTGGTACGAGAAGATGTGTTGGATGGACGGGATGCGATTGATTCGCCTCGCTGGGTACGAGCAGCTGGGGATGTGTAGCTCGAGGCTTGCGATTCGACGGTCCCGGCTCGAACATTGCGACCGCCTGGAGTTGCGCTAGCTGGAGTGGATGGCACATTGGAGGAGGGTGTGAAGACTTTGGGTGTCTTTGACTTGATGGATGCGTGAGATGGTGGGGGCGTCGTGGCACGTTGCTGGCGAATGCTTGACGTGGTGACTTGACGGTTTTCAGGGTCGTCCTCGCCAGATGGACAAGGTGTTGGACGAGGCTGCTTGCAAGACTTTGGTGTAGTGACATTGATCGCGTCCGAAGGCTGCTCTCGAGGCGCATCGCCAGTCAGGTCCATGACATCGACGTCGTGAACGGCGGGAAGTGCAGGCGTTGCTGGTCTAGTAGGAACTGTATGAAGTCAGTCAGTCATTGATCGACATCATGATGTGAGTTTACTTACCATGCTGCCGAACCGGCGTGAAGCGCGATGTCACGTCCTCCATTTCCACATCGTCAGCCTTACCAGCCAGCACATTACCAAGCTCAGGCGCTAGACACTGGCTGCGCTCGTTTCTGAGAACGTTGTTGACGAAACTGCCGTTCTGCTTTTGCTGCTCGAGGTTGAATAATGCTGGGTTCTTCGGCAGCGGTGTAGGCTCCCTGAGTATAGAGCTCCGGTCCTGCGTCTGCTGGCGGAGGCTGTTGAAAGGAAGAGTGGGACTCTTGTCTGCCATGCGGGGCTGAATGTTGAATGGAGGGAGCATGAAAGCTGGCTTAGCCGGACTCTTGTCTGCCACGCGGGGCTGAATGTTGAACGGAGGGAGCATGAAAGTTGGAGGTTTCGAGGGTGGTGTGGCTGCGTTGTTCGTGCCTGGCGGTGTTGCGGTACGTTGCGAAGATGGAGTGATCAAATTGGTAGTAGTCCACTTCGCCTGACTTGAATTAGAAGACAGCGGCGAAACAGTCTGTCCTCCAAATTGCGGCGCCACAGTAGAAGCCCGTGAAGATGATGTCGCCATGCCAGATCCAAAGCTCGGTAATCCGTTGTTGAATTGCTGCTCGATAGGGCTAGCAGACGGTGCACGCGTGTGGCTCGACATGCTCGGAGTAGAAGACGGCTCGCGCTTGAAGTCTGGGAAAAGCTGCATCTCACGTGAGTGTTGATCTTTGGGGATAGTGACATGTGAATGTACCGCTAGATTCTTGGGCGCGCTGCGGCTACCAAGAAGGCTGAAGGTGGCTGTAGGAATCGTGGAGTTCGAGCTGAGGTTCTGTGTCGGCTCAGAGGATGAGGAGTCGGATTCGACGATCATGCAGTCCTCATCCTCATTTTCATGGTGAGGAGGAGTCGCGAATGACGGAGTCTGAAGCACGGGCTGCTGAGCGAAAGGCTTGCTAGGAGCGGTAGGATTGCGAGGAGCGACGAACTTTTCGACGACAGGCTTTTGGGTTAGAGCACTGCGTTTCTGCACCGGTGGCTGGTCTTCTTCGTCCGAGCAAAGATCAATCACCTCGGTAGCAACCTTCCGCTGAGCCTGAGAAGGGCGACTCCGTGGTTTTGTAGCAGCAGGTGTCATCTGCGGAGTTTGGCTCGCCCTAGCTGGTGTCGAGTGTGTCTTCTGAGTCTGTTGAGTCTTCGTTGGTGTCGCCGTTGCTCTGGCAACTCCAGGAGGAGTGCAGTTCGCGGGCACAGCAGTGGCAGCACGCCTCCCACCCGCAGTTTGTGCACGATTGTTAAAAAGGTCGGTGTCTTGCTGCATGTGCCTCTTGGACAAAGCATCTCGCTCAGCTGCAACACGCTGATTAAATTTGGCTTTGTCGGCCTCAATCTGTCTCGACAAGGATTCCTCCTTAGCTGCGACGCGGGCGTTGAACTCCAGCTTCTTCGCTGCGACTATGCGCATGAACTCATTCTTTTCGAACTCTTGTTGGTCACGGAGTGCAGCCCACTCCGCAGGTGGTATGCCTGCCGGTGCCGGCATATGAGGCATGGTGTTGAGGTGTTTGGTCGATGTGATGAAGATGCGGCAAAGATGCAGTAAAGATGCTTGTGAGGCGTAGAAGTAATAGAAGCGGCGGTGCGGCTAAACTTATGTCGAGGCATTGATGGCGAAGACAGGTGAAGGCAGCTTTCGAAATCACGACAGGGCAGGTAAAGGTAAAGTCGTGGTGAGCGCGAGATTGAACCTTGGGAAAGTCGCAAGGACCGCGGCTTTGAGGTGTACATGTGAGACATTGAACGGCGATTTTTGAGAACGAGCAAACAAGCAATTAGGACAATACAGAGAAGCCTCAGGATGTGATGCGGTCAATGAAACTAGACGATCATGTCTGAGATATGGAAAAGGCTGGCTGACACAGGTGTGAGAACCTTAACGGACACATTCTGAGGAGGGCTACGAAATGACGATATGAAGGGGTTGTTTGTTCCCACGGAGCGCCATGTTTGATGCAAAAGGCATGATGTCATATAATATACAATCCTCTCTCACCAGTCCATCTAGAAACCCGGAGGATTGAGTCTCTGGCTGACCCTCGTCCATTTCGGCACCTCTGCTATCTGTTAGCCCTTCTCTCACCCTCCCGTAAGCACCATGGACCCTGCACGTACTATGTATGCCCTTCCGATACCTCTTGACCTTGCGATCAAACACCGAGTATTTGTCCTTTGGCAGCATCTCCTCCTCCGTCGGCATTTCTACCTTCCACCTCTCTACCTTCTTCATGCTCTTTCCTTGTCGTGCGAGTGCGTCATCGAGGGTCGCGACCACGTTGTCGACGTGTCGTAAGCGGCCACGTTGGCGGTACTTCTGGTGTCTTGACATGCGCCATGGGATCTTCCTGTGGGTGTCTTAGCAATTGCACTAGATGTACGATGTGGGAGGCGTTGGAGGCGGGGACGGGAGCCATTGCTGAGCGACGGAGGGCGCATACCATAGAAGACCACCTGATAGCGGATTTGTGAGACGGAAGGCACCGAACATGGTGATGTATGTGAATGCGCGGTGCTGGACAGTGTGGACTTCACGATGCGATGTTCTGAAAAGACTCCCGCGGAGTTCTTGGCGGCGCAACACCCATGTCTAGCGTGGGGTAGCTCAACTCTACCGCCACCACAGCATGAGATCCCAAGATACACACAACCATGTTTACCGATCCAGGCTACACGAGGACTACAAGAAGACTATGATAAAGTAGGAAGAGTGGCAATTACACGATCAACTGGTCACCACACTGCTCAACACCGACCACCTCTCGAACTTCACACGCGCATTCACAAGACCGACCACCACGAACTTCACATCTCGCATGACCCCACATCAGTAGCGCTCCGAAAGTCCACACACTCCATCTGCCACCATGTCATACACCTTCTCTATCCTCTCGCCCCTCGACGTCCCCCTCTTCACCCACGACTTCGGCACCTCCCGCTCCGGCGGCGACGGCGTAGCCCGCTACACGCCCGCCGAGCGCGCCATGGTCCCCTTCATCCTGCACTCCTCGCTCGACATCGTCGAAGAGGTCCAATGGGGTCCCTCCACCTCCGCGGGCTCAGCACCCATGTACCTCAAACACATCGACAAGTACCAGAACTGCTTCGTCTCGTGCTGGATCACGGCCGGCAACACACGCTTCCTGCTGCTCACGCGGCCGCGCGACGAGGCGCTGGGTCTTGGTGGTGCGGCGGGTGGGCAGAGGGGAAGCCTTGCGGGGGGAAGGGCAGGCATGGGCGGGCTGTATAATCCTAGTGCGCCGGCGACGGAGGAGGCGGTGAAGAATTTCTTTGTGGATGTGTATGAGGCGTGGTTGAAGACGATTATGAACCCGTTCTTTCATGTCGGGAATGGGGATGTGGTTAAGAGTCCGGTGTTTAGGCAGAGGGTTGCGACGGCGGCGAAGAAGTATCTTTGAAGGGTGGTTCGGTCAGCGCATGGAGTGCTGCTCAAGAGATTGAAATGACTGGGGAATGATGTGCGCTTGACGTGGCCCTCGGGAAGCCATACCATACTATCTTGTCTTGGGCTATCGATGAGGCACACACTTCGCGAGCATCGCAAGGGTGGTCGAGCATAGCTGGGTTCCCGAGGCCATAGTCAGGAATATGGCACGCAGGTTTTGGGACGGCTGGAGTGTAGTTGGCTACCAAGCTGGCGACACTCAGCTTATCCTGCATCATTGGAGCTAGATGTTCTTCGGAAATGGTTGCAAGACATACGGTTTATCAGACATGATGCCATAGATCGGCGTCGCATGCGCAGGACAAGCGGAATCATGAGCTCGATGTATTTCCTTGAGGGAATGACAATCGTTGGTTCGCACATCCTTGTCAAATATCCGACCCGTGCTGTCAGTATGCAGCTTCGCCTCTGTACCTTGACTTCAAAGAGTCACAGATCTTGGCAGATAGCACGAATACACATCTCTTTCCGCACTCATTCAGACCCTTCTCTCGCAGAACTTCTAAATCATTTGTACAAATCCACACCGAGGACATGTCATATGTCTGGATACAAAGTCTACCACACGGGCAATGTGCATTGTCGAAAACTCTATTCACCAATGCCTCCTTTTTTTTATTGTTTCAATTTACTGTAATACCACGCTTCCACCCTAGTCCAGCACTATACTCGCTCGATGCGATTCAACCTCCATCCTCCCATGCGCCATCCTAACCGCCGCATCTTCCCTCACAATACCCGTACCCTCAATAAGCCCTTCACGCCTATACCTCCCACCCCCAACATCCCTCACAGCAAGCCAATAAGTCTGAATCTCACCATAGTAGCTCCTCCCCGCCCCACGCGTATAACTCCTATCCACCAGCCCTGTAGCAAAAAGAAGAATCGCCAAGCCCCCAGCAGGTATACTATCCTTTGGATCGTCGACAAGTAGCTGGCCTATCAGGTGTCCCTCTGCGCTCAGACTGCTTGTCGATATGTCGAACCAGTAGGGCGGTTTGGTGCCGGGATAGGTGTCTAGGTGTATGTATGCCAGGAAGGACAGTTCGTGTTTCCAGGCTCGTCCGCCTTGGCTCCATTGTACGACTACGCTGCTGAGGTGCAGATGGCGGATCGTCTTGGGTACGGAGGTACGTTGGTGATTGATGAAGTGTGCTATTGTCTCGGTGGCCGCGTTATTATCTGCGACGCCGATGTCAGCGCAGTAAATAATTTTATGTGCCATGCCCCGCGGTATACTGAGAAACTCTTCCGTGTCCCAGTTTCGCCCCACGTTGCGGAGATAGTACTGGAATTCGGTTTTGACTCCTGTTCTCGATAGCCAGGACCAAGATGGGAACTTTGCGATGTAGTTTCTTCGACTGCGATGGCCTGGGAGCCATTTTATGTTTCGCCATGCTAGGCCGTGGGCGAAACCGAATTGTATTGCTCCATCTCCGTTGTCGTGGACGCTTTTGGGTACTTCCATGATTGGTACACCGACTATTGTTGATAGCTTTTGACTCTGAAGGAGACCCTCGAAGGCAAAGAGCCTGTCGCTCTCGTATTTGAGAGTGCGTCTTTGGTATTCTTTGACGTGATCCTCGAATGAAAGATGTATTTCTTCGTTTTCCCCTATCGTCGGTACATGATCCAGTGGCAGAAGTCGCTTTGGTGCTATCCTGACCAATTTGCTGGACTCGTCGTCTCGTGGATGAATGACACCTTCGCTGGTACACGATTCTCTACATATCATGAACACATCCTCACTGGTAAAGAATAAGCACCGGTGCGACAGGAATGTTTCCTGGTATGTCCAGCCGCGTGTACTCCATACAGATACCTCCAACAGACTCTGTATTCTTCCTGCGGTAGCTGTCTTGACGACTGTAATCCCATTGTGAGCTCGGAAGTGATTCCGCTCGCGAAGCGACGACACTCCTGGGAGGCCACAATCATCGTGGGCCCCTAGTGCGCATATCGTGGCAACTGCGCGCCCGTAGATGTTTGCCATTTGGCTGATTTGCTGCCGTTTGTCGCTTGCGTGGACTTGTTGGATGCAGTATCGATCGATCCAAATGTACCGCAATCCAAGCGCCTTGACGGCTTTGATGCTGTCTTCGATAGTCCGAGGAAGACGCTTGGGAAGTGCCCATTGCAGTTTTTTATGCCTCTTTTGCCCATCTATACTAAGCGAATCGATGTGCGTCGTAGTGTCTGGCTGCGGTCCCCAAACATAACTCAGAGCAACGTATTCCATATTCGGATCCAGCGGGACGACCGCCATCTCCAGGCAATCAATAACGCGTGCGTTGACAGGCCGACGAGGCAGTCCCTCCGAACACTTGTTCGTGTGGTGGAGTCTACAGTCATCCAGCAAATACCTGACGCGCGTAAAATCCACGTGTTCTTTCCACACATGCGCGCCCCAAGATAATTGCTTATGCGGATTTGCGGGATTCCTCGTCGTGATGCTGGGCAACAGCCTCCCTCGTCTCATGCTCGCTTGCCAAAGTGACGGATCACTATGGTACCCATCTTCCCAGTGTTCAGTGAGATACAGAGCCCTTTGGTCGTCGTAACCGATTGACATGGCGCGCAGATGCCATCTCCGTGATGTTTCTTCATCCTCCAGTTCCTCAGCCTCGGGTTCGTATGCCATAGTAGCTAGTATCTTGCAAAGAGAGCAAGGGGAGTCAATCATCGCGGCGCTCAAACCAGAAAGAACGTACACAGGCACCCCAGCGCCAGGTATAATACCACAGCGGTCGATACACTCTGCCAGCGATGCCCAAAGATCAGAAGCGAAAAAGATCTTCTCGAAATCAATGGCCGTACACGCGGGACACAGATCCCAGCGGCCTTCGGAATTACTTTGCGCTGCCTTGCTGAGCTTGAAATTGCTCAACAGTAGATCCAGCGCCTTCTTCCTTATTCGAGCCCTCCTATCCTGTTCATCCCGGATGGCGCGACGTTGTGCATCAGTGCGTACTCCTGCAACGGCTTTTTCTGAACTTTCGTAGCCATCGCTCAACGAATTTTGTGCGTCGTCGCCTCTTTTCCTCCCCATGCTTCCAGCTTAAGTGCACAGTTGCTGTGCGACGACTCTTCGTTGTGTTTTCTGAGCTTGTGAACTTGCACCTTGTACTTTGTTCTAAAGAAAGATGTAGTAAATTGAAGTAAATCTGCTAGACAACAGAGGTATCGTTGATGAAAATGGATGTAAACGTGGAGCGGGAGAGGGGTGGAAGCCTGCGGCTGATTACACAATCTCGTCTGACTGGTGAGTGGAAGGCTGAACTTCATTGAACGAGAGGAGCCTGGTGCCGACATCTGAATAATCAACAGCACTTTAATAAGCGCAGATTGTTGGTAAGATTTTGTTTCAGCGACTCGCGCCGTATCTCGACTCGTACCAAAGAAGTCAGGTCGTAGGTCGAGACGATCAAGCGTTGCCCGGCCGCGCCCCCTTCTTTTCTGCCCTTTTGGCTGGATCATTGCACACGTCAGCAACCCTCCATGTCAATGTGGTGCTTTTGCCTATTCCCGACGTGGAAAATAAATGAGAGCGGGCGGCAAACCGCGAATAGCTCTACGTGAGGCGTCGCTTTAGGAAGATTGCAACATAAGGTAGGTGGATTTGGCGGGCGCTGGATAGCAGAGTTTGATATCAGGGCCTCTATTCATGTCCCCATCCTGGTTTTTTAAGATCAAATATGAAACATTGTGATGCTGGTATGGCTTGTCAGAACATTTGGTGTTGCTGGTCAAAGTGTGGCCGTGGTTGTCGTGTCGCGTGGTGCAGGGATGCGGTTGCCCGTGGCAGCGGGTTGTTTGGGTGACGTCGGTTCCCAACCTCTTTCCCTCAGCCACCCCGATTATCACCAGCCCACCACTCCACACGCAGAAACGTCAACCAAAAGTATCGGGAGCCACTTCCCTCTCCCTATACCACTACACTACCCACATTGCTATCGATCACACCCTGACTATTCCGCCAGTTGCACTCGCTGTCGCCGACCGATACACATCGCATTGTTAATACCACCCCGACTGCTTGGGTCGCACACGCACCCATTCCGCCTACCATGGCGCCTCACCCTGAATTCTCGCCTCTCGAGGCTGCCCTTTCGCCCATGGCCGTCCGCGATATCTCTGTAGCCAAGACCATCGTCAAGCGTGCAGACGAGATGTACCTGAACCTCGCCGCGGCCGGTGCACGCAAGCCAGACTCTCTTAAGGGCCCCGGCTTCCAGGTGCTCTTCGCCCTCATTGGCGTGGGCATGACACTCACAGCCATCTGGTTCTTCTTCTGGGCCAAGAACGGCGGCTTCAAATGGCGAAAGGACGACTGGGAAGACTACAAGACGACCGTCATGCGTCGCAAGGGCCCAGACGGTAAGACACTGTCCAACGCCACCAAGAGCACCCGTCTCGGTGGCGGTAGTGTCGTCCACGGAGGCAGCTACGGTGCCGAGAGCAGCATTGGCTACACTGATGAGACTGGCACGAGTGCAGACGCCAACGAGTACCGTGATGCAGAGGAGGGCAAGGGCGGTCTACGCGGAGGAGACGCCCGAGCACACAAGGACAAGAAAGAACGCCGCACCAATACGAACAACTACAACGACCCTGAGCTCCGCAACTACCGCCACGAGAAGGCCGCCCGCGTGGGTGGTCTCAACCGTCAAGCAGATGGCATGTACACCGACTACTCTGGCTCCCAACCCTCCGAGCTCGGCGGCTCGCAAGTCTCTAGCGCCCCTCTCGTCAAGAAGACCGACAAGCCCACTCCTCTCAAAGACCCCAAGAAGGAAGCCAAGGCCAAGGAGATGCGCGCCCGCGAACGCATGAAGAAAGCCAAAGCCGCCGAAAAGGAAGCCGCCCGTGTTGCCGCCGTAGAAGCCAAGTCCCGTGCCGCTGAACAGAAAGCCGAAGCCAAACGTGTCAAGGATGCCCAGAAGAAAGCCAAGAAGACCAAATCGGAAGTCGCGCCCTCTGAAGCACCCGAGATGGCTGAAGTTACTCGCCCGCTGACAGACTACACTGGCCCAGCATACACCGAGTACACCGCGCCATCTGAAGTCGGCACACCAGAGAAGACTCGCACACGCTCCAGCCCCGTCCACAACAAGTCCCGCCGTGCGCCTCCTTCAGCAGCTTACTCGTTCACCACCGGCGACGACGACACCGCGACCGTCTACACAGACACTTCACCTAACGCCCACCGCACCACGCCCCGCGTCCCTGCCTCAGCCGCACACTCCAACGACGTCGAATCATCATACTACTCCGACTACCGCCCCAACGCTGACCCATCAGCCTACAAGCCACGCACACGCCCACAAGGTTCTCGCTCGCGCCCAACATCTCAGTCGCCAACCAAGCGCCATCGCCCACAGTCAACTGCTCGTCCAAGCCGCAGCCAGTACGCCGCTGCCCCCAGCGACATCTTCACGGCGAACAATGGCGACTCCCAGGGACACATGAGCTACCCGTGCCATATTCCTGGCCTGTCGCAGGCCGGCAGTGTCGGTGTTAGTGAAAGCGTGAGTCAGGTCGGTGCGCCGTCTGCACGGAGGGGTGGACGCGATGTTATGGATGGGTACCGCAGGGGAGGTGTCAGGGCTGTTGGACGGAGGGATAGTCTGAGTGACAGTGATTAGATGGATAATTGGTTTTGAGCATTTTGGGCGTTTGGGCATTAAGTTGGGGGTTATATCAAGGGACACGATGGATGTACAGTTGGACTTGGGAACTTGAACGAGCGAGCATGACACGATACGAAAGAAGAGCATTGCGAGTTCAAACCGGCCTATCGTTTGAGAAGGCATATTATGTAGAATACAAATCAACACATACACGCATACAGTCCAAAGCACTACACGTGCAGAAGAGATGTGCGATGAAGAGAAAAGCTTTCCTCCCAACTTGCATGTAATAGCAGCAGTCAGAATCTTACGTCCATAATGAGAAGAAGAGGTTTCGTCTCACATCTAACCGAACAGTCCCTGAACACATGCAAAAAGGGTTCGAGCATGTGTAGTGACGTAACTACTACGTAGCTCCCGCTGTATTCGCTTAGCTTAGCTCCCAGAAACCAAGATGTTATCGCGTGCCTCCGTTACTTAAGTGTAGCACCCCGCGTCAAACAAACATCCAGCAAAACCCTCTAGCAAACTTCAGAACGGACTCGTCTACTTTGCACCGTTGCAAGGATCTTCATACCTCAACCCAGGCCCCACGGTACGACGGACATCCCGAAAATCTACTACCATGCTAGCCCTCCTTTCAACACTGCTCGCAGTGTCCTGCGCCTCTGCTGAGCCAGTCGCCAGCTACTTCGAGTCCGTGTCAGCGATTGCATCTTCACGTCTATCTTCAGGACTCAGTGCGGCGTCCGCACAATACGCGCAGTCGACAGGCGCTCCAGGACAGTACTACGCTGCTATCGGCCTGGCACACGAGCGGTACTCCGAGTTTGTGGGTGCGGCGTCCAGCGCGGTATATGGGGCGCAGCAAGGCACGGTAGAGAGTCTGGCTTCGGTTGCGAGTGCGTCGGCTGCGTCGCTCGCTTCTGGGGTGTCTGGTTCGGCGCAGTCGGTGGCAGCGAATGCTCAGGCTGCGGGGCTGTCGGCTGCTTCTGGGGTTAGCTCTGGTGTATATGGGAGTGAGACGCCGTGGGCGGAGTCGGTGGCTTCGCAGGCGAGTGTTAATTGGGATGCTGTTATTGCGAAGGCTAGCGATCAGGTTTACGGTAAGTCCAGCTCTTCCACAGTCATGGACATCCTCCCAACCAAGACCAGCTGAATTCACAAGACCATTTGCTAACCATCCCCAGGCAAACCCACCCCATGGGCCGAATCCATGTACTCACAAGCCGGTTCCTACGGCGCGCAAGCCACCGCCGCAGCCGCCCAGCAGTACGCCGACGTACAAGCCCTGATCTCCGAGCTCGTCGTCGGCAAAGAGCCCGTCTTCACAGAGAGTATCATGAACCGGTTCAGCAGTGCCTATCACACCGGGCTCCCCGCCGCCGCGTCCTCCATCCAGTCCCTCGCAGGCGACAACTACGCCTCAGTGAGCTCCTACGTGGACGGCAGCTACGACTCTGCGTCTTCCATCGCCGCTGAAGCCCTCTCCTCCGCATCCTCCGTCGTCTCCAGCATTTTCACGCCCCCAGCTGCCATCGAGACGATCCTCTCCCAAGCGTCCGCCAACATCGACGCAGCAGTTGATTCCGCGTCTATCGCCGTCTACGGCACACCCAAAGGCGCAGCCGAACAAGCCAGCTCCAGCGTAGCCAGCGCATACTCGTCGATACAAGCCCAGGTCTCCGAGAAAGTCTACGGCTCGCAGCAGGTCATGGATAGCTTCGCAGCAGCTTCGGCGTCCGCGCAGCAGGCTATCAGCCAGGCTATCTACGGCACACCCACACCCGCGGCCTCCGCGTATGCAGACAGTGCGAGCAGTGCGTACATCAGCATGTCGTCTGTGGCTAGCGAGGCTATCTACGGCCCGGAACAGGGCGCTATGGAGTCCGCTGGCAGCCGTATTGCGCTTGCAGTCGAGGCGGCGAATAGCCGTATTAGCTCTATGTACGCACAGGCTTCGTTGGGTGCGGAGGACGCGGCGAGTAGTGCGTCTAGTGTTGTTGCGCAGGCTACGCAGCGCGTGAGGGACGAGTTGTGAAGTCTTTCAGTCCTCGATGCGAATGCCACGATTCGGATTCAGCTTGTGGGGTGTTTCGAAGATATCCAGGCTCTAGTTTCACGATTGTCGATTCGGTTAACTACGATGGATGATATGGGAATGGGAATGAGAAACGCGTTCTAGCAAGGAGTTTTGTGTATCTAGCTTAGCGTGTTTATGTTTATAGCGACGGGAGTGAGAATGTATACCCCTCTAACGTTTACATATATGCATGCAGTTTGTTTTACTTAGTGTAATGTACAGTAATTACTCTTCCAAAAGTCGCAATCGTAAGCCAAGCCTGGATATCTTCAAAGACGCAAACCAAAAAAATTACACCTCCCTACGCACAACAGCGGACCCGCCGCGCAAAAACACCCGTCCATATCCATCTCTACACCCCCGATGCCACTGACTTCGCCGACGAAACAACCTTCTCGCTGAGAGCAGCCTGGCTACCAACAACGATGCTTGAGGCCTGCGAGACAGCTGATTTCGCCGACGACGCGGCTTCATCGCTGAGTGGGGGCTGGCTACCTACAATAGCGCTTGAAGCCTGCGATGCAGACGATCCGAGCACGGCGTTGGAAGCTTGGGATGGTATATCCTGGATAGCTTCAGAAGCCTTTGACGACGCGGACGCGAGGGACTCAGCGAAAGGTGATGGTGAGTGCTGTATACCCTCAAAGCCACGCGCAGGCACGACTTTATTCGTAAAATCGTCACTCGCATCACGTGCCCAGATTTTCCACCGCGCGACGTCCTTGAGGCGCACGAGCTCATTTACCATCCTGGCGGCTACATCCATAGCCTCGTCTTCCAGCGTTTTCGCAGCGTCGTGTGCAGCCTTCAGGCCGTCGTGGCGCGCGCCCACGGCTTCGACTTCAGCTTGCCATTCGTTGAGCGTGTTGCGCAGCTTGTGGTAGTTTTGCCAGTCTTTGTATGTTACGCCGTCGAGCCATGCCCAGCGCATGCCGACTTCTTGTAAGCCGAGCCCGTGGATCTTTTCGAGGACTTCGACGGTGCTGCGCACCGCGGCTTTGACGAGGGCGTCGGTTTCGGCGTCGTGGGTGGCTTTCCAGGTGCGGACGGCTTGGGCGCGGGATTTTACGGAGAGGCCTAGTTCGCGGGTTTTGGCGCTGCATTTTGCGTGTAGGGCTTCGAGGTCGGACTCGCTGGCGGAGTCGGGAGTTGAGGTGACGGTGTGGATGATGTAGGTTTTTAGGGCGGAGAGGGTTGTTTCGGCGGTTTCTTCGAGGTTGGTGACGAGGGCGCGGCCGTGGCCTTGTACGCCAGATTCGATTTGGCGTTTGGTGATTTCTGCGACGCGCTGTTCGAGGTCCTCGGCGCCTTTGTCGGCTGCGGTGGCGAACTTGCTCTGCCATTTGCGGAGATCTTCGTTTAGTGAGGCCTGAAGTGCTTCGCCGGTTGGCTGGGGCGGTTTTGAAGGCTTAGCCTTTGCGGTGGATGAAGTCTGTACCTCGTCGCCGGTGCTGGAAGACTCGCCTCCAAAGAAGTCGTCAAAGACGCCCCAGCCAGCCTTGGTGCTGGCGCTGGCACTGGCACTGGCGCTGGAGGTAGGGGGTGCAGATGATGATGCGCCTGAAGCAGCGACAGTAGGGACGATCTTGGTGGATTCAGGTGCCACAGTGGTAGACTCCATGGAATCGACGACTGATTCGACTTTCTGCTGATCGCGATAGCGGCCTAATCGCTCCGAGATGCGTACCAGTTGCGGCTCGACGTTGGCGCCATAGATGACACGAATTCGTGGCCAGACAGTCCTCATTAGGAAAGCCAGGGTAGCATCTTTTCCTGCGCGAACATAGGGGAAGACGAGGTGCACTACGACGTGGTTGCCTTGAGCGCGGGCCTTGTGCAAGTATGGCAGAGAAGCCTCATACGCTGGGAGGACGGAGAGGTGGTAGATTTCCTCCAGGCTGGCCTTGACGTTGGTGTAGTAAGGGTTAGCAGCAGTAGAAAGTGTCTGGACGTGGGGGCCAAGATATTGATCGTACTGGCCCTGGATCTTCTCCTGAGCAGACTCGAGTTGTGGCCGAACAGTCTTGTCCCACTGCGAGGCGCCGTAGGCCTGCGCCTGATCTACCCTATGCGCACCATAGGTGGCGTACTTATCGACTGTGAACTTTGCGGCGGGGCTGTAGATCTGCTGCTCGAAGCGGTCGGTGTAGGGCTTGACCTTTGCGACATATGGGGCGGCGTAGGTCTCGTAGTAGGGATCGAGATAGGGCGCTGCGAGCGAGCGCGTTTGGAGGTATGGCTTGCACACGCGCGCAAACGACGCGTCGAGACTCGAGAGCGACGATGGGCACCGGAAGAGGAGCGTGATGATGAGATACCACGTTGCCAATCTGCAGGACGTGTTAGCATGTTCCTGGCTGTTCTCGCAGCAAGATCCGCAGCACCAGAAGAACTGCCAAAGCACTGCGTAGTGCTTCAGGACTATAGATGACATACCTCGCCGCGATGCTTGTGACTGCGCCGGCCATGGTTCTCCGCGGTTGTGCAGAGTGTGTGCTGGAGGGCTTCGATATTTGTTTGCCGGGCTTCATGTGCCCGTTCGCGCGGCTTAGCGTGCCGTTAGAAGCATTCTTAGGCTTCTTCGCGCGACCGTTCGCCTGGGCCATGTGGGAGCGTGGAGGGCGTTGCTCGCGTGCGTCGCTGGTTTTGTGCAGCGAAAGACAGGGCTGGCTGGCGTCAATATGATATCGCAGCAAATTTTGAGCGCAATATACCTACGAGGAGGCTGTCAGTGCGGTTGCAGTGCTGGCTTGTGAAAGTTGATGGTGTTGGAGACTAAATGCTTAGGGCGGTTCGTTCGTTCGTTCGTTCGTTCGTTCGTCGCGCAACCGAGTCGGTGATGTAATTGCACGTGCGGACGCGGGAGAACAAGATCAAGAACAACCTTGGAAGAACAGCACACAATAGTGGAGGCGTCTATGTACGGCAGCGGATGACAGGATTACAGGTGTCACAGTCGTAGAACGAGTGTCAACAGTTTGCTAGCCTCACTAACCAACGATTTGACTCCTGCGTCGCAAAGTGCTTCAGATGGTTGGAACTGCCAGGGTCTCCGGTCTCGCGTGAGCCAACAAGCCACTACCAGCAACCGTCACACCAACCTTTGGCTAGTCCTGGCTATCTTCGATGGATGTTTTGGAACTCATGTGCCAACGGGAAAGCACTTTGACGCTATACAGGCTACACTAAACGCGGTGGCACAAATCAGGACGTGCCATGTGCTTCGCGCTTCGGAGCGCAGATGCGCGTCCGTGCCAAGAGGCCGTTCGATGTCTCACTGCCGCGGCGGCGACATCACCACGTTCTTAGACTGTCCAGCTGGCAGCACCGTCGTTGCACTTTCCACCCATCTTGCCCCAACCTAATACCTAACACTCTTCGCCTTGCACCTCGCAATTATCGCTTACATTCACACCGCCGGCCCCTCTACTAGCCGCTTTCATGACTGCGTAGTCCACGGTTGCGGACCTCCGCGCGACCCTTGTCCACTAAACCGTACCTTTGTACTCCCCGACCCCGACCACTGCCTCCACCATCTCTATAAACATTTCCAACGGCACACATCACGCTGGCCCACCATGGCGACCGACGCTGCCGACCCCACAGACCTGATCAAAGAGGCACACGATGTCGCTCTCGATACCCATGATGAGCCCGCACACGACCACGATGACAATGACAATGACACTACAAGCTCAAAGAATGCCGATGGAGACGACGCTGATACCTGCCGAATATGCCGTGGCGAAGGCAGCGCAGACGAGCCGCTGTTCTATCCGTGCAAGTGCAGCGGCAGCATCAAGTACGTCCACCAGGAGTGCCTAATGGAGTGGCTGTCGCATACCCAGAAGAAGCACTGCGAGCTGTGCAAGACGTCGTTCCGCTTCACCAAGCTCTACCACCCGGGTATGCCCAACCGGATGCCCACAACCGTCTTCGTGCGCCGCGCCGCCATGCACGTGGTCAACATGTTCCTGACCTGGTGTCGCGGGGTCCTGGTCGCATGCGTGTGGCTTCTGCTGCTGCCCTGGTGCATGCGCGTAGTCTGGCGCAGTTTGTTCTGGGTCGGCGACGGCGGCTGGTCCCGAGACATGTTTCTTGAGTACGCAGACCACCCCAGGATGGCGGCCTTCAACATGACACTGGCCCGCTTGACGCCGGACAGGCCACCGACGATGAACATGTCGAACAGCAACAGCGCTTGGACTCTTTTTCTCTCCGTAGCGTTCGCCTCCCACAACACAACGACCGCTGAGCCGACCGCCTGGACCTTTGCAAAGCGACTGCTCTTTGGCTTTCCCCTACCTCTCGCTTCTCACCCTCCTCACCCTTCAATCGAGACTAGCCAGACTGTTATCAACGCGACTTCGGATCCGCTCGGTATTAGGAGTCCATCGCTGCTCTCAGGAGTCACCTTCTTCAACTGGTTCGATTCGCAGACCGCCAATCGCTTCATCATAGACGTTCTCGAGGGTCAGATCATCACTTTGCTTGTCGTTGTGGCTTTCATCCTGATATTCCTCATTCGCGAGTGGGTCGTCCAGCAACAGCCTGTGATCAACATGGTCGCCCTTGGTGATGCTGCTGCTGCACAACAAGCCGTGCACGATCAACCTGAAGCACAGGCCGCTGTTCCAGACGAAGAGAATGACGATGAGGTTGCTCCAGAGGTTCAAGACGCCCCGGCACCAATCGACGGTGATGCTGGGGGTGAAAATGCCGAGGCTCAGCAGCAGGAAGATCTCTTGGACGATGACGATATCTCCGACCTGATAGATCAGGCGATAGCAGCAGATTCGACCGAGGAACTCTCAAGGTTGCTCCGTGAGATGGGGCCTGCCAATGCAGAGAAGTTCGAGGCACATTTGAAGAAGGCGCTGCAAGAGAAACGCGCCGCGGCGAAGTCGCAGGACGACCAGCCCACAGCCGAAGCATCTTCTTCGCGCAGTGCACAGACAGGAAACTCGAGCAGTGAAGCGCATCCCCGCTCCAGTAGCCTCCCTCGCGCGACCGACAGTACGAGCGCGACAGACCCAGAGTCTCCAAGCTCTGTGCCGAGGCCGATGATGCCATCGAGAGACCAATCATTCCTCGCCACCGGCATTCGCCGACATTTGGAAGAAGGCAACGAATGGTCGTTCGAAAACGTGCCCCAGCCATCACAGCCAGACGAAGCTGCGGCACAGGATGTGCCAGAATCATGGGACGAGGAAGAACCTGCACAAACAGCAGCCGCCCCGGAACACGACGCTGCCTCCGACCAGGAGCAGAACAGCGAGAATAGCAGCGAAAGCTGGCAACAGGTTACCGATGTCATTGCAGAGTACGACTCCGACCAAGTGCTGGAAGGAGAGCGTTCGCAATACAAGGGTAAAGCCAAAGCTACTTCGTCTCCTGATGATGTACCACCCCAAGAAACATCCTTTCACGAGAGAGTTGTCGAAGGGGACGCGTTGTCCGATGCGTCTGAGCGAGGCTCCCAGTCGTACATGGACTTTTCTGACTCCGACGGTGATGCAATTGGACAAGCATCGGAGACGGAGAACGATGTGGCAGACGTAGCGCAGCAGCAACAGCAAGCCGAGCCGGCACCAGTCGCTCAGCCCCAGCCTGAACCTCAACTATTGGCTCGGTTGATGGATTGGACTTTCGGAGATGTCGCACCTGGCGTACCGGCAGCCGAAGAGCCCGGGAACGAAGAGCACATCGTGCGCAACCTCGCTGATGAGGCTCCATTTGTGCCATTTTTCGGCGCATTCGGTGGCAACCAGCCACAGGAGCCTGCCGACCTCCCAAACCAAGATCCCGAGGTTGCTGCAGCTGCCGCACAGGCTGGTGTTGACGTCAACGACCAAGACGCAATCGAAGATGCCGAAGACTTGGAAGGCATTCTTGAGCTCATCGGCATGCAAGGCCCCATTGCAGGACTATTTCAAAATGTCCTCTTCAGCGCAGTCTTGATATCAGCCACGCTAGCATGTGCGGTTTGGATGCCATACCTTTGGGGCAAGGTAGTCATATTGATGATGAGCAGTCCCGTCTCACTCTTGATCAAGTTACCCGTTCAAATCATCGCGACAGTCACGGATCTCATCGTTGACTTTGCGCTCATCGTAATGACCGGCGCGACGTATTGGGCGTCACGGTTCGTATCGTCGCTTACCCACCTTTGTGCTTCGGCCAATATATCACAGAGTGTCGATGCTCGGGCTGAGACTTTGTCTGCCACTATGCTATCCCTAGCTACTGGTGCCATGGACCGTATTGGAAAGATGTTGGAGGGCAAGTCGATCTCACCACGACCTGACTACTTTCGCTTGTCAGTCAACTCACATGCCGCTCTACGAAGTCTTCAGAACTCGACGTCGTTTGCTTTGAATGAGACAGGTCACTATGCCAATGCCTTCATCGAGCAGGCCTCAACAGAGTCCCCTTTCAAGTTCCTCTGGAGGACATGTACCAGTGTTCCTGGTATTCTGCAATCTGGCACAATATGGTTGTACAGACACACCAGTGCTTTGCTGACAATGCTTTGGTCAGCCAAATCGTACAAGATCACCATGGACCTGGACCTTGGCCACAACACGACTGCCGACTACACCTTATTGGAACGGTGGACAGCTACCGATCGCGTGATTGCCATCTTCGCTGGCTACGCCTTCTTCGCCATGGCCGGTGCTGTCTACCTCAAGCGCGGCTCACCTTTCAGCTCCTCACAGCAGGGGCAAAAGATCGAGCGCATCATCACCGAGGTGCTTCAGCAAGCAGGGGGCGTGCTCAAGGTGATTCTGATCATCAGTATCGAGATGCTGGTCTTTCCACTTTACTGCGGTCTACTTCTCGATCTTGCTATGCTGCCACTCTTTACGAACGCTACGCTCTACACACGGTGGCAATATGCTTGTGCGAGTCCGTGGACGTCTAGATTCGTGCATTGGTTCATCGGCACATGCTACATGTTCCACTTTGCACTGTTCGTCTCCATGTGCCGCAAGATCATGCGCAAGGGCGTACTCTATTTCATCCGCGATCCAGATGATCCCACGTTTCATCCTGTTCGCGATGTCCTAGAACGTAGTGTCACGACACAGCTCCGTAAGATCGCTTTCAGCGCACTCGTATACGGCGCACTAGTCATCGTCTGCCTAGGTGGTGTGGTTTGGACACTCAGCCGCGCAACTTCAGGCGTACTGCCCATCCATTGGACCACCGAAGCACCTTCTCTCGAGTTCCCACTTGACCTCCTTTTCTATAATTTCCTCACTCCCGTCATCATCAAGTTCTACAAGCCTAGCGAGGGCGTTCATGCTATGTACAAGTGGTGCTTCAAGCAGTGTGCGGGCTTCCTCCGCCTCTCCAGCTTCCTGTTCGGCGACAAGATCGAGACATATGAAGGTATGGATGGGAAGTACGTTCGCGCGCCTGCCTCCGATCAAGCTCGTGTGCCCAAAGGCCATGCTGTCTTCGTGGAGGTCGACAAGGACAACGTACGCAAAGACGGCATCACGGAAGGAGGCATGCACAACTCGAACCTCGTTACCATGGTCTTCATCCCCAGCTGGTTCCGCCTACGCATCTTCGCCTTCGTCGTCACGATCTGGATCTTCATGGGCATGAGCGGCGTTGGCGTCACCATTCTTCCCTTAATCTTCGGTCGCTACCTCTTCTCCCTCGTCCTACCTGCAACCGTCGAAATGAACGACATCCACGCCTTCAGCCTCGGCATCTACACGCTCGGCAGCATCGCATACTCCCTCTACCACGCCTACAACGTCGTTCGCAACCTGAACCGCCCTACTACCTCCCCTATCACAACCCTCACCACCGCCGCAGCCACAGCATCGCGCATGGGCTTCCGCGCCGCTCGCTTCGCATATGTCTGGACATCCCTCGTCTTCGCCATCCCCTTCCTCTTCGCCGTGCTCATCGAGCTGTACTTCCTCATGCCGCTGCACGCCTACTTCGGCCCCGCGGAGCCGCACGTCGTGCACCTCATCCAAGACTGGACGCTGGGCTTCTTGTACTCGCGCCTCGCAGCGCGCATGATATTTGCGAATCGCCAGTCTCGCCCCGCGCGCGCTTTCAACGCCGTGATTCGCGAGGGATACTTGTACCCTAACGCACGTATCGCGACGCGCTGCTTCATACTGCCTGTTCTTGCGCTGTGGCTCGTTGCCATTGCGGTACCGAGTTCCCTGGCGTTCACGACGAGCAAGACGCTGTACATCGGTGCGAGCGAACAGACGCGTAACATGGTCTGGCGCTTTAGTTTTCCGGCTGTCGGGCTGAGTCTCGTGGCTCTGTGGGCGAGTAAAGAGACGTTGCGCATGGTGGGGAGGTGGAGGTTGGTGGTTAGGGATGAGGTATACTTGATCGGAGAGCGGTTGCATAATTTCGGGGAGAGGAAGGCTGGGGTGCAGAGTAAGAAGATGGAGGAGGACATTGCGAGGGCTGGGGGTGGGGAGATTGAGCCGCAGTGAGCCCCGACGGGGTGGGTGACTGGGCTGGGTGTGTACATTGGGCTTTTCTTGGCTACAAGCTTATCTTATCTAACCATGACCAGCATTCAGTAGACAGGATCGCTACGTCTACTGCTGTAAGTAATTTCTTTAGTATAGCAACTTTCTACACTATTGTAATCAACACAGTCACACTCTGATCTGGCGGTCTCTTTCACTCTAACATGTATTTACATCTCTCGATCTTCCAGACTTTACGCACTCCCTCTACGTACCATTCAGCTCCTACGCCTACCTCAATCTGTTAATCCTTGACAGCATCCCAAGAACACTGGTACTCCCTGTCCAAAAAGTAATCCTCCTTGTAATACTCCGCATTCGACATCCTGTCCCACGGCGGATTAGACTTCCAGTCATCCACACAATACAGCCTCCGCTTTTTCCTATGCCGCCCGTGTTCCTCAGCTACAAGAGTTTCATTAGCCAAAAAGCAACGGCATCGCAACCCCTATGGGCTGAATTAGCCCAGTGAGCTCAAAACCAGGCAAATCTAACCCGGTTTTGCACTAGTCTAATACAGCCCGGTTGTACCGGACTAAAGAAGCCTAGTTAAGTATTCTGTTAATGTTCTGTACCAAACTTTAAGCCTTAGTAAGCCTCGGATCTCTGCCTTGCTCTTACTCCCAACACTACTAGGGATTAAAGGGCAGATTTGATCGGTGTGGCCAAACTTTGGGTGTGAGGCCTCCTATACGCACGTGATACGCGGAGGCAGGCAGGCAGGCAGAGGTGAAGGTAGGTAGGGCTGGCATGAGATGGGATGGGGCCGATAGGATGGGGCCGGCCCCTAGTGAGCTACTTGCCTCTTAGTAAACTAAGTTTCTTTCACCTTAACACCGGGCTGATTAAGCCCAGTAGAACTAGTTTCTTCGACACAGAGTTAGTCTATCTAACCAGGCTGGATTAGACCGGTGCACCGGGCTAATTAAGGCTGGAAATTCAGAATAATTCAGCCCAGTTCCACCGGTCTGATATAGCCCGGTTCTGCGTCATAGGGACAACGTCGAGCAAACGAACCGTGTATCGCTTCCTTGAGCTTGTAGACGGTGCCGCAATTACTCGTGCCAATATACAAGCAGTCCCAGAACTTGGTGAGTATGGCTTTTCCTTCGGTACCGTAGTAGCAGCGCGCTTTCTTCCAAGTGCCTGAGTGGGCCCAGTGGTATTGCTCGATGTTGACGCATGTATCTGCTGTGGAGCCGGTGGGCATGTATAGTGCTTCGCATTTATCGAAGACGGTTAGCTGGTATTCGTTAGCGTTTAGAAGAGATGCGGTCTGGGTGTGTTTGGGTATGTTTCGTACGCCGCATGATTTGATGCTTCTTGTGGAGGATTGGAGGGTGAGTGCTAGGGAGTGGAGATTCGATGATGGGGGTCGGATGGCTGCTGATGAGAAATGTGAATAAGATGGGATGAGGCTGGTGGGTAGGTGGGAGAGCTTCATCGTGTCGTGGATTTGCGTTATTGTTAGTTTTTTTTGGAGGGTGGGGGCGGATTTGTATAAGTAGGTGGTTTTGGAGAATTTGGTACGGCTCCTCAACGAGAACTAGGGACCAAACTATAGGACTTTTTCTTCACAAAGTCCAGTGGTGCAATCTTCGGTCCCTCGTTCCGCTGCTTGAATTTCCCTTAGCTTTAACATTACTGACTTTCCGCCGTGTTGAGTTTCTACCGCTATCGAGCGCGACGGAGTAACACAGCACCCACCAAATCTACCTAGGTATACCAAAGGTACCATTAAATCTGGAACGCCCAATCGCTCTATCGCTGTCGATGCTCGACGCGATCAAATGCTGAGCTAGACTGCAGAGCATGCCAGGAACAAACAATGAAGATGACTGACCAATCGGTAAAAGCGCCACGTTGACATCACGAATTGCATGTAGGGCGTGAGACTTACTGGAGACGTCTCTTCTTCTTCCAACTTCGGAATCTTTCCATTGTTATAGCCCTATTTCACTTTTCGAGTAATCGTTCTTGAATTTTCATACGCCGGATCTCTAGATTTTAACTTGTTGACTTCGAGGATCTTTGGGTCATCCGCGGCTACCTTTACAAGGACACTTCTATTGACAGCGTCATCCTCCAAGGCAGCGACTCAGAGAAGACAAGCACCTTCATACTCGCCTGTAATTCCGTACATTTCAAACAGCAAAATGAGCACCACAACCACTTCCATCGCAGCAACCGAACTCTTAGACCTCCCCAAACACACACCATCAACCCAGCAACCCACTCCATTCCCCGACTCAAAAACCCACACCACCACCTTACAAACCGCCAACTCACCCCCACCCCCAGCTTCCTCCAACCTACACATCATCCTCGCAATCTTCACGCCCTCCTTCATCGGCTTCCTAGCCAGCTTCACAAACGGACTCATAACCATCGGTCTCCCCATCATCGCGCGCAGCATCTCTCTCGACCGCTCACTCTACCTCTGGCCCTCATCTGTCTACGGCCTAACATCCGGCGCCGCACTCCTGATATGCGGATCCATAGCAGACATCGTAGGCGCACGACCCGTTGAACTAGCCGGCACGACGATGCTGGGCATCATGGTACTGGCATGTGGATTCGCGAGGACAGGGGAGCAGTTAGTTGCTTTCCGGGCGCTGCAGGGTATCGCGCTGGGTATGCATTTACCTGCTAGTGTGAGTATCATTACGGGGGCTGTGCCCAATGGTAGGGCGAGGAATTTGGGCTTTGCGTGTTTAGGATTTAGTCAGCCGCTGGGGTTTGCGGTGGGGTTGGTGGTGAGTGGGGTATTGATTGAGCGGGTGGG
>Ga0265798_10001446_pt1 | contig 36987 bp, 29 predicted proteins | sample P3T30metagenome_FD_192430 | JGI IMG/M metagenome (GOLD analysis project Ga0265798, IMG submission 192430) | Plant litter microbial communities from East Loma Ridge, Irvine, California - P3 T30 | ecosystem: Environmental > Terrestrial > Plant litter > Unclassified | place: USA: California...
CCGCCGCGATGCGGTCACCGAGCTCGGTCGGCAGGGCCATCCAGCGCTCGTCCCACGAACGGATCAACCGCGTGCCCCAGGCACCCTCGACGAACTCGGACAGTCGCGACAGCGTGGCGGTCACGGGTCGCCCGAGCGAGTTGCCGTCGAGGTACGAGACCACGTCGACGGCCGGCACGAACCGGTCGACGAACGACGCCAGCGGGTCGGCGGCGTCGAGCGGGCCGGCCGGATGCGCCGAGGCCTGCTCGTCGGGGTCGGTGGAGTCGACGGGGTAGGCGAGCGGATCGGTCATCGGGTCTTCTCCTCGAGGGCGACGGCGAGCAGCTCGTCGGCGGTCAGTGCGGTCGCACGGGCGAGCCAGGCGGCCCGTTCGTCGGAGGACGCGGAGGCGCGGGGCGCGTCGGCGATCCAGGTCACGCGGGTGAACGGCAGGCGTGCGCCGCCGGCCGGCTCGGCGACGTCGGGGGCGAGGGCGTCGAGCAGTCCCGCCAGCCCGAAGCCGGCCCGACCCATGGCACGCAGCTCGCGCTCGTTCACGCCGAGCGGCAGGTCGCCGTTGCCGAGGTCGGTGCCGTAGAGCACCCGGCCACCCGCGGCACGGAACCGCGAGAGGTTGTCGACCGCCGTCTCGTGCGCGACCCCACCGAGACCGTGGCCATGGATGTCCAGCGTGCTCACCCACGTCGTCGAGGCGGCCAGCCGGGCGATCAGGTCGTCGTCGAGCCGTTCGCTGAAGGGGGTGTGGGCGAGCCGGTCGACCCCGGCGTCGGCCGCGCGTGCCGCCTGGCCGACGCCCTGGACGTGGGCCACCACGAGCAGGTCGAGTCCGTGCGCGGCGTCGACGACGGCGCCCAGCGTCGCGTCGTCGAGGACGGGGCCGACGTCGGAGTTCAGGGCGACCTTGACGATCGAGGCGCCGAGGGCGTGCTGCCGTTCGACGAGCCGGGCCGCGCGGCGCAGCCGGGTCGAGGCACGGAGGCCGCCCGCCGCGAGGGAGGCGCGGGGCGGCGCCCAGCCCGCCCGGCTCGGGTACCCGCCCGGTGCCGTGATCAACCCGCCGGCGATGGTCACCTCGGGCCAGCCGTCCCGGCCGGACCGGCCGAGCCAGCCCTGCGCGATCGCCGGGTCCCACCCGAGGTCGACGACCCGCGAGATGCCGCCGACGGGAAGCTGCGCGGCGTCGATCAGGCCGAGGTGGACGTGCGAGTCGGTGAAGGGGGCGAGCACGGTGCCCGGCACGTGCGGCAGCTCGGCACCGGCCAGGGTGTCGGCGTCGTGCGCGTCGGCCGACCCGGCGAAGACGACGCCGTGGGCGTCGAGTCGCAACAGGCTGCGACCGGACCACCGGCCCGACCAGGCGTGGTCGACCGTGACGAGCCGCGCCTCCTGGTCCATGACCCGACCCTATTCGTGCGTGCTGCCCGTGCCCTGCAGGCCCGCCCGCGTCCGGGGACGACGAGGCGGGCCCCGGGGTGGGGAGGGGCGGAGGAGGCGCGACCTACGAGGGCAGGACGGCCCGCGAGCACCGCGCCACGTAGGGCAGGCGGATGAGCTCGACGCCGCGGGTGTCGGGGTGGGTGTCGAGCAGCCGCTCGACGTCGCCCAGCAGGGCCGCGCGGTCGTCGGGCGAGAGCGTGATGACGTAGCTGCGCGACGCGATCATGGCGAGGAACTCGTCGCGACCCAGCTCGTGCACCCAGGCGACGTCGTGTCGCTCGACGGTGCCGAAGGGGGCACCGACGACCGGGGCGTCCGACCCCATGTCGCGCTCGCGCGGCTGGTGCATCACCCGGCTGAGCTCCGCGACCCACGGCACCGACTCGTCGCGGATGTTCCAGATCAGGCCGAGCGTGCCGCCGGGGCGGAGCACGCGGGCGATCTCGGGCACGGCCCGGTCCGTGTCGACCCAGTGCCAGGCCTGCGCCACGAGGACGGCGTCGACCGAGTCGTCCCCGAGGGGGATGCTCTCGGCGGACCCCGCGACCGACGTCGCCCCGGGGACGACCTGCTCGAGGGTGGCGCGCATGCCGGGCGAGGGCTCGACGGCCGTGACCGACGGAGCGCGGTCGAGCAGCAGGCGGGTCAGCTTGCCCGTGCCGGCCCCCAGGTCGACCACGTGACAGGCGCCCTCGGGCAGCAGCCAGTCGACGGCCTCGAGGGGGTACGACGGGCGACCCCTCTCGTAGACGTCGGCGGCCAGCCCGAACGAGGCGGCGAGGTCGGAATCGGGTCGTGCGGGGTCGAAGCCGTGGGCGGCCTGGTCGAACCCCTCCTGGGTCGGTCGATGTGTCACCGGGACACTGTCGCACGTCACGATCCGTCACACACCCTGTGTTACGTCGGCCTCGGGCGCAGCATGGACGGGATGACTTCCACGCTGCCTCCGACCCCCGCGTCCCCGCGTCCGACCCGGCCCCTGCGGGTCGTCGCCGTGTCGGGCACCCTCAGCACGCCGTCCAAGACCGACGCCCTCGTGCACGAGATCGTCACGGCGCTGGGCGACGTCCTGCCGATCGAGGCGCACGTGATCCGGGTCAGCGAACTCGGGCCCCTGTTCGCCGGCGCGCTCACCCGCGACCAGCTCGACGAGCGGGTCGAGCGCGAGCTGGTCGCCATCGAGACCGCCGACCTGCTGATCGTCGCCTCGCCCGTCTACCGCGCCTCCTTCACCGGGCTCTTCAAGCACCTCTTCGACTTCGTCGAGCAGTACGCGCTCGTCGACGTGCCCGTGCTGCTCGCCGCGACGGGCGGCAGCGAGCGCCACGCGCTGATCATCGAGCACTCGTTGCGACCACTCTTCGGGTTCTTCCAGGCCCTCACGCTGCCGCTCGGCGTGTACGCGCACACGACCGACTTCACGGCGACCGGGGGCGCGGAGAAGTACGCGGTCACGGCCCCGCTGCTGCAGGAGCGCATCCGTCACGCGATCCAGCGCGGCCTGCCCCTGATCCGGTCGAGCATCGCCGAGAAGGGGCGCATCGAGCGGAGCCTCGACGACGGTGGCGCGGGCGACGGTCCGTCGGGGGAGGAAGCGCGCGTGAGCGAGCTCGACCTCTCGACGCCCACACGGCTGTTCAGCTGAGCGCACGACCCGAAGGCGGGGCAGCCGCCGCGGATGCCCACGGGTATCGTGGTCGTCGTGACCCTCGACCCGACGCCCCGTGACCCGTCCGTCGCCCGCGCCGAGATCCGCGACAGCGAGGCTCAGCGCCGGCTCGGCCTGTTGCCGTCCGGGGTGCTCCCGGGGCGCGCCGCGCGATGGGTGGCCGACGGCGTGGACGACCTCTCGGTGCTCGCGCTCGCCGAGGCGCAGACGAGCACCGACGACGACCGCGAAGGGCTGCTGGCCCGGGCCGCGACCGACCTCGGCCTCGGCTTCGCGTCGGTTCGCGAGGCGCGCGCCCACCACGGTCAGCGCGTCGTCGAGTCGATGACGGCCGCGTCGGCCCCGAACGACGCCCTCGGCTTCTCGAACGGCTTCACCGACACCATCGAGGAGTCGGTGCGCGACAGCATCGCTCGCCTCTTCAAGCCCCGCGGCTGAGCCGGGGCCGTCGGCCGACCGAGGTCTCCGGGCTGATCCGAGGCCTCGCGGCCGGCCCGCGCTCTCGACGCGACCGGACGCAGGAGGCGCGGTGCCGGTCGTGACCGGCACCGCGCCTCCTGCGGTCGAGCGGTGGGTCAGGCCTTGCCGACCTCGAGCTCGACGACCGCCCACGACAGGGCGGGCAGGCGCAGGCGCGCGATGCCGCCGTCGACCGTGACGCCGGTCAGCGGGACGAGCCCCACGGTGTCTTGCGCGTTCTCGGTGTTGGACGAGAAGCGGTCGCCGCCCTCGGGGACGGCCAGGACCTCGGCGCGGGTGACGCGTCCGCCGCTGAAGCCGCGCAGGGCGACCTCGACGTCGGCGGCCTCGTCGAGACCGCGGTTCGCGAGGAAGAACGCGACCGTGCCGGCCTCCTCGTCGTAGGTCGCGCTGACGTCGACCAGGTCGGCGTCGCCGTACTTCTCGGTGTCGACCTTGTCGCTCGTGACGAGGGTGCGCAGGATCTGCCCGGTCGCGAGCGCCGCCATGCGGGCGAACGGCCAGAAGATCGACTGGCGCCACGCGGGCCCGCCGGCCTCGCTGCGGATCGGCGCGATGACGTTGACGAGCTGCGCCTGGTTGGCGATCTTGACCCGGTCGCCGTGACGCAGCAGCGAGTTGAGGAAGGTGCCGACCACGACCGCGTCGGTGACGTTGTACTGGTCCTCGATCAGGCGGGGGTGCTCGCGCCAGCCCTTCGACACGTTGTGCGGCTGGTCGTCCGAGTCGAGGCCGGTCTGGTACCAGACGTTCCACTCGTCGAACGAGATGTCGACCTGCTTCGTGTGCTTGCCGGCGGCCTTGACCCCGTCGATGGTCGACACGACCTCCTCGATGAACGCGTCCATGTCGACGGCCGTCGCGAGGAAGCTCTTCGCGTCGCCGTCGTGCTCCTGGTAGTACGCGTGCATCGAGACGTAGTCGACCTCGTCGTACGCGTGCGTGAGGACCTCGTGCTCCCAGGTGCCGAAGGTGGGCATGCCGCGGCCCGAGCTGCCGACCGCGACCAGCTCGATCGAGTCGTCGACGAACTTCATGGCCTTGGCGGCCTCCTGGGCGAGGCGGCCGTACTCGGTGGCGGTCTTGTGGCCGATCTGCCACGGGCCGTCGAGTTCGTTGCCGAGGCACCAGAGCTTGATGTCGAAGGGGTCCTTCGCGCCGTTGGCGATGCGCCGGTCGCTGAGTGCCGTGCCACCGGGGTGGTTGGCGTACTCGACGAGCTCGCGGGCGGCGTCGACGCCGCGGGTGCCGAGGTTGACGGCCTCCATCACCTCGGTGCCGGCGAGCTTCGACCAGGCGACGAACTCGTGCAGGCCGAAGGCGTTGGTCTCGACCGTGTGCCAGGCGCCGTCGAGGCGACGCGGGCGCTGGTCGACCGGCCCGACGCCGTCCTCCCAGTTGTAGCCCGACACGAAGTTGCCGCCGGGGTAACGGATGACGGTCGCGCCGAGCTCCTTGGTGAGGTCGAGGACGTCCTGACGGAAGCCGTTCTCGTCGGCGGTGGGGTGACCGGGTTCGTAGATGCCGGTGTAGACGCAACGGCCCATGTGCTCGACGAACGAGCCGAACAGGCGGCGCGGGACCGGGCCGATGGTGAACTCGCGGTCGACGGTGATGCGGGCGGTGGACATGGATCTCCTAGGTGAGGGGAACGGCGTGCGTGTGGTGGGGACGGGGACGAGGAGGCGCGGTGCGGCAGGGCGGTCGCGTCCGGGGCGGTCGGATCACTGACCCCCGAACCCGGTGGTCGAGATGCCCTTGATGATCTGGCGCTGGAAGAACAGGAACACCAGGATCAGCGGCAGGGCCGCGAGGACCGCTGCGGCCATGTTCTGCGCGTACTGGATGCCGTAGGCGCTCTCGATGGTCTGCAGGCCGACCGGCAGGGTGAGCAGGGACGCGTCGTTCGTGACGATGAACGGCCACAGGAAGTTGTTCCAGGCGCCGATGAACACGAAGATCGACACCGCGCCGAGGATGGGGCGCGACAGCGGCAGCAGGATCGTGAAGAAGACCCGGATGCGCCCGGCGCCGTCGACGCGGGCGGCGTCCTCGAGCTCGATCGGCACCTGGTCGAAGAACTTCTTCAGGACGAAGACCATGGCCGGGGCGATGGCCTGCGGCAGGATGATGCCCCAGTACGTGTCGACCATGTCGAAGGCGAGCATCTGGTAGAACAACGGCACGATCAGCACCTGCGGCGGGATGATGATCGACGCGATCGTCGCGACGTACAGCCACTTCTTGCCCCGGAAGTCGAGGCGCGAGAAGGCGTAGGCGACGAGGGCCGAGGTGGCCACGACGATCAGCGTGATGACGATCGAGGTGAACAGGCTGTTGAACAGCCACACCGGGATGTTGCCCTGTTCGAGCACCCCTCGGTAGGCGTCGAGGGTGAAGCCGCCGGCCGGGATCCAGGTCTGCGGCGTCGCCGCGGCGTCGGTCTCGCTCTTGAACGAGGTCGCGAGCGACCACAGGAACGGCAGCAGCCAGAGGACGGCGAGCACGACCAGGATGACCACGCTGAGGACGGCCATCGGGCCGAACGGCTTCTGGCCGGGCTTGTGGCCCTTCCGGCCGCGGTCGGCCGTGGGGGCGCGCAGATCGGACGTGGGGGCTAGGGCGGGGGCGGTCATTTCTGGGCTCCCTTGCGGTTGCGGGCCGTGATGCTGAACTGTGCGATCGAGATGACGACGATCACCGCGAAGAAGATGTACGAGATCGCCGACGAGTAGCCGAAGCGGTAGCCGGTGAACCCGGTGTCGAAGATGTACTGCACGGCCGAGCGGGTGCTGCCCGCCGGTCCGCCGGTGGTCATCTGGTAGATCTGGTCGAAGACCTTCAGCGAGGCGAGCACCTGGAGGATGACGATCAGGCCGGTGGTGGGGCCGAGCTGCGGGATGGTGATCGACAGCAGCGACCGCCAGCGTCCGGCGCCGTCGAGCGACGCGGCCTCGTACTGCTGGTCGGGGATGTTCTGCAGGGCGGCGAGGTACAGCAGGAAGTTGAAGCCGACCGTCCACCAGACGGTGGTCGCGACCACGGCGATCATGGCGGTGTCGGGGTCCTGCAGCCAGGCGGGTTGCGGCAGCCCGAGCGTGCCGAGCACGTTGTTGATCGGACCGAGGGTCGGGCTGTAGAGCTGGATCCAGAACAGCGAGACGACCGTCGAGGCGAGCAGGTACGGCAGGAAGAAGCTCAGCCGCCAGAGCCACTGCCCCGGCAGCCCGGTGTTGACGAGGATGGCGAGCACGAGGGCGACGACGACGAGCGGGATCGTGCTGAGCACCGTGAACCACAGGGTGTTGAGCATCGAACGCCACATGTCGCCGTCGGCGAAGGCCTCGGCGTAGTTGGCGACGCCGATCAGCTCGCCGCCCTGGCCGGTCAGGCTCTGGCCGGTGAAGCTCAGGTAGAAGCCGTGCAGCAGCGGCCAGACCAGGAACACCGCGAAGAGCACGGTGAACGGGGCGGCGAACCCCCAGCCGATGCGGTTGTCGGACGGGCCGGTCCGCTTGCGGGAGGCGCGGCTGCGGTCGGTCGCGCGGGCGTCGGACCGCGCGCGTTCGGCGGTGGCCCGGGGGGCCTTGACCGTGGTGGAGGTCACAGATCGACTCCTTCGTCGTCGTGATGGTCGGGTCGTGCGGAGGGGGAGGAGGGCGGTGTCGGGCGGACGGGGCGGCGGTGTCGTGCCGGGGTGAGGGCGTGCACGGTGGTCACACCGGGGCCGGGCGCGACAGCTGGGTGTTCACCCGCGCGACGAACCGCCGCATGCCGTCGGCCGCGTCGTCCTTGGCGAGGATCACCGACTGGATCGAGTCGAGGAAGTACGTCTGGAAGTCCGAGCCCGAGCCCGTGAACCAGGCGGGCGGGTCGTAGTTGAGGTAGTCGGCGGCTTCGGCGTAGTTCGCCTGCGGTCGCAGCTCGGCGTACTCGGGACTCTCGACGATCGGCAGGTAGGCCGGGATGTGCCCGGCCGCGGCCCAGGAGATGGAGTCCTTCAGGATGGTCGAGACCATCTTGTAGACGTCCTCGCGCTTGACGTCGTCGACCTCGCTCTGCCGCGGCAGGACGAACGCGTGCGAGTCGGCGTAGACGGCCGGCGTGCCGAACAGCGTCGGGATGATGCTGCCGTCGAACGGGATGCCCGCGTTCTCGGCGCTCGGGACCTCCCACACGCCGGTGAAGAGCATGCCGCTCTCGCCGCTGACGAACTCGGCGATGCCCGACTGGATGTCGCTGGCCGTGGCCATCGCCGTGCCGTCGGTGAGCTGCTGCATGAACTCGAGCGCGGTCACGGCGGCCTGCTCGTCGTACTCGACCGTCCCGCCCTCTTTCAGCACCATGTCGGCGCCCTGCTGCTTGTAGAAGGTGTAGAACATGCGCCACAGCTGGGCGCCGTCGTTGAGGTAGCCCCACGAGGCGCCGTGCTTGCCGGTCACCTGCTGCATGGCGTTCGCGACCTCGAGGAACTGCTCGGGGCTGGTGATCTCGACGAGCTTGCCGTCGGGGCCGAGGGCACCCGCCTGGGCGGCGATGTCGGTGTTGTACAAGAGGATGAACGGGTGCGAGTCGAGCGCGACCGAGTACAGGTCGCCGCCGTTGAAGCCCTTCTTCCAGACCGCCTCGGCGAAGTCCTGTTCGCGGACGCCGTACGACGCGAGCTTCTCGACGTCCCACGGGTCGAGCAGGCCGCCGGGGGCGTAGCCGGGCACGCGCGAGGCGTGCATGATCGCGACGTCGGGCGCGCGCCCACCGGCCGAGGCCATGGCGAGCTTCGTGTAGTACGGGGTGCCCCAGGCGAGCACGGTCTGCGTCGCGTGGAACTCGGGGTTCTGCTCGTTGGCCTGGTCGATCAGCGCCGACATCTTGATGCCGTCACCGCCGCTGAGCAGGTGCCAGAACTTCAACTGCGCGACGTCCGTGCCCGAGCCGGTGACGGCACCGGGCGCACAGCCCGACAGGCCCGTGGCGACGAACGCCCCGCCGACGAGGGCCGCCGAGCCGAGCAACATGCTGCGGCGGCTGAGGCCGCGGGGGGTGGCGGTGCCGGGGGTGGTGCCCGGTCGCGGTACCGGGGTCGTCCGATGGTTCTCGGTCATCTTCACTCCTTTGTGATGTGTGACGAGAGCGACTATTCCATCGTTGTAACGGAATCGCAAGAGGTGTCCGGCACACCGCCAGGACATGGACACGGCGCCAGGCTTTGTCGTGGCGCCGTGCCCATCTCGTGGTGTCAGGCGCCGCTGCTGGCGCGCACGACGATCTCGTGCGGGATCAGCACCAGCTCGGCCGCGCCCTGGCGGTCGGCGATGCGGGCCGCGAGCAACTCGAGGGTGCGGTCGACGAACAGTCGCTTGTCGAAGGTGACGGTCGTCAGCGGTGGCACGGAGAACCTCCCGTCGACGATGTCGTCGAAGCCGGCCACCGCGACGTCGTCGGGGACGCGCAGGCCCGCCGAGCTCAGCGCGCTGACGGCGCCGATCGCGAGCGAGTCGGTGAAGCAGAAGATCGCGTCGGGCCGGTCGCCGCGATCGATCGCGGCGCGCACGACGGCGAAGGCGTCGGCCGACGTCCATTCGGGGCACGAGTACTGCAGGGCGCGGTCGACGGGCAGCCCGGCCTCGGCCATGGCCTGCTCGAAGCCGCGGGTGCGGGCGCGGGCCGTCGCCGTGTCGAACTCGCCGGCCGAGTCGCCCAGGGTCGCGATGCGGCGGTGTCCGGCCGAGATCAGGTGGGCCGTCATGTCGCGGGCCGCGGCGACGCTGTCGACCCGCACCTGGTCGACGAGGGTCTGCTCGACCTCGCCGATCACGACGACGGGTGGCAGCGAGTCGGTGGCGGCGCCGGTGCCCGTGCCGGCCGACGACAGGGCGCTGGCGTCGAGCGTGATCGGGTTGAGGACGAGGCCGTCGACGAGGTGCTCCTTGCCCCGCGAGAGAAGCTCGCCCTCGCGCTCGGGCCGCGAACCGGTCTGCTCGAGCTGGATCGACCAGCCGCGCTCGTGGGCCTGCTCGACGAACCAGTGCGTCATCTCGGCGCTGTACGGGGTGCTCAGGTCGGGGAAGGCCAACGCGATCGATCCGGTGCGCCCGGTGCGCAGGCCGCGCGCGCTGAGGTTCGGCACGTAGTCGAGCTCGGCGAGCGCGCTCTCGACCCGCGTGCGGGTGTCGGGTCGCACGAAGACGACGCCGTTGATCACGTTCGAGACGGTCTTCGGCGACACCCCGGCGAGTGCCGCCACGTCCTTCACCGTCGCGCGCATTGTCACAGGCTAGTGGCGGCCACGAGACCCCGAGGCACCGCTCAGGCGGAGGCGAGCACCTTCACGATGCGCTGCAGCGAGACGCTCTCGCTCGGGCGCAGGTCTTGGGCGAACAGGCTGAGGCGGAACTCCTCGATCATCCATCGGGCGCGGACGAGCGCAGGAGGCGCGGTGTCGGTCGGCGGGAAGGTCCCGCCCGCGGCCTCGTACCGCTCGGTCGCCTGCTGCACCTCGCTCAGCCAGACGCGGTCGCGCCCGGGGTTCTCGAGCAGCTTCGCCGTGCGCTTCGTGATGCCCACGAGGTACACCGGCACGCGCTGCAGCTGCTGGAGCCCGGTCTGCGACACGAAGCCCGGACGGATCAGCCGGTCGCGTTGCTGGCGCATGTCGGTCAGTGCGGCGAGGAGGGTCATCGACGTCGCACCCTTCATCGCCTTGTCGGCGTCGCGGGCGGCGGTCAGCGTGCGGGCGACGAGCGAGACGGTCTGGAACATCTGGTCCATGACGGCCCCCGAGACCCGGTCGCGCGTCGAGAGGAACTCTTTCTTGGTCATCACCATGCCGTCGGGCTTGACCCGGAACAGCACGTCGTCGACGACAGCGACGAGGCAGTCCGCGAAGAGTGCCGACGTGTTCTGGTACGGGCTCGTCGCGAGGATGAGCTTCTCGGCGCTCGTCAGGTGCTGCTGCACGTAGGCCACGGGCGACGGGGTCGCCAGCATCAGCAGGCGCCGCACGCCCTTGGGCGTCGCGAGGGCCTGGTCGGCGGGCGTCGCCATCAACGTGATCGAGACCGAGTCGCCGTGGTCGACCAGGGCCGGGTAGGCCCGGATCACCGTGTCGCCGTGGCGGGTGTCGACGACGGCCGGGAGCTCGTCGAAGTCCCACGACGTCAGGCCCTCGCGCTCGATCGAGCTCGTGGGGCGGGTCGCGACCGGCGTGGTGTCGCCACCCGCGCCTCCTCGTCCGCGACCCCGGCCGCGGCCGCGCTCGTCGCGCCCGCCGCCCTGCGTGACGCGGGCGACGCTGTCGCGCGTGGCGTCGCGCAGCCGGTGCTGCAGCGCGTCGAGGTCTTTGTCGGCCCCGACCGTGCGGCCCCGCTCGTCGACCACGGCGTACGTGACCCGCAGGTGCGCGGGCACGCGGTGCAGGTCGAAGTCGTCGGTCGAGACGGGCGTGTAGGTGAGCTTCTTGATCGCCGCGGCCACGGTCGCCGTGAACGGCTCGTCGACGTCGGCCGGTGGTGCGTCGGGCAGCTCGTCCGTGATCTTCGACGCCCAGTCGGCGGCGGGGACCACGTTCTTGCGGATCTGCTTGGGCAGCGACTTGATCAGCGACGTGACCAGCTCGTCACGCAGCCCCGGCACCTGCCAGTCGAACCCGACCGGACGGAGGCGCGGCAGCAGCGGCAACGGGACGATCACGGTCACGCCGTCGTCGTCGGCTCCCGGCTCGAACTTGTAGCGCAGGGTCAACGTCTGGTCGCCCTGCTGCCACGTGCTCGGGAAGCCCTGTTCGTCGACGTCGGGTTCGTCGTCCCCGAGCAGGTCGGCGGCGGTCATGGTGAGCAGGTCGGGGGTGTCGACCTTCGCCTTGCGCCACCAGCCCTCGAAGTCGCGCATGCTGGCGACGTCGGCCGGGATGCGCCGCTGGAAGAACTCGAACGCGGCGTCGCCGTCGACCAGGATGTCGCGCCGACGCGTCCTCTCTTCGACCTCGGTCAGCTCGCGGATCAGCTGCCGGTTCTTCTGCTCGAAGGCCTGGTGCCCCTCCCAGTCGCCCTCGACGAGCGCGTGCCGGATGAACAGCTCGCGGGCGTAGGCGGGGTCGATGCGCGAGAACTGGATGCGCCGACGCTCGACGATCGGCACGCCGTAGAGCGTGACGCGCTCGTAGGCGACGACGGCGCCCTGCTTCTTCTCCCAGTGGGGCTCGCCGTAGCTGCGCTTGACCAGGTCGGGTGCGAGCGGTTCGGCCCAGGCCGGGTCGATCGAGCCGGCGACGCGGGCGAACAGGCGGCTGGTCTCGACGAGTTCGGCGGTCATCACGGCCGCCGGTGGCTTCTTCGCGAGGCTGCTGCCCGGGAAGATCAGGAACCTCGTCTGGCGGGCGCCGACGAAGTCCTTCTTCTGCGGGTCGAACAGGCCGATCTGGCTGAGCAGGCCGGCCAGCAGGCTGCGGTGCACGCCGTCGGGGTTGGCGCTGCGCTCGCCGATGTGCAGGCCGAGCGGCCGGGCGGCCCGGCTGAGCTGGCGGTAGACGTCCTGCCACTCGCGGATGCGCAGGTAGTTGAGGAACTCGTCGCGGCACAGGCGCTTGAAGGCGTTGCCGCTGAGCTCCCTCTGCTTGTCCTCGAGGTACTCGAACAAGTTGAGCAGGGTGAGGAAGTCACCCTTGGGGTCGCGGAAGCGCGAGTGCTTCTCGTCGGCCTGGGCGCGTCGTTCGAGCGGGCGCTCGCGAGGGTCCTGGATGCTCAGCGCCGAGACGATGGCGAGCACCTCGCGCGTCGTGCCCTGCGTCTTCGACTCGACGACCATGCGGGCGAGGCGCGGGTCGATCGGCAGCCGCGTGAGCTGCTTGCCGACGCGCGTGATCTGGCCGCCCTGGGTGACGGCGCCGAGCTCGCGCAACAGGTCGAGTCCGTCCTTGATGCCGCGCGAGTCGGGCGGCTGCAGGAAGGGGAACGCGGCGATGTCGCCGAGGTTCAACGAGATCATCTGCAGGATGACCGCGGCGAGGTTGGTCCGCAGGATCTCGGGCTCGGTGAACTCGGGACGCTTCTCGAAGTCGGTCTCGCTGTAGAGGCGGATCGCGATGCCGCTGCTCGTGCGACCGGAGCGACCGGACCGCTGGTTGGCGCTCGCCTGCGAGATGGCCTCGATCGGCAGGCGCTGCACCTTGGCCCGGGTCGAGTAGCGGCTGATGCGGGCCGTGCCGGCGTCGATCACGTACTTGATGCCCGGCACGGTCAGGCTGGTCTCGGCGACGTTGGTCGCGAGGACGATGCGGCGCCGGGTGCCCGCGGTCGTGCTGGGCTGGAAGACCCGGTGCTGGTCGGCGGCGCTCAACCGGCCGTAGAGCGGCAGCACCTCGGTGTACGGGAGGTTGCGGCCCCGGATGCTCTCTTCGGCGTCGCGGATCTCGTTCTCTCCGCTGAGGAAGACGAGGACGTCGCCGCTCGACTCGCGGGCGAGTTCGTCGAGGGCCTCGTTGATGCCTTGGAGGTAGTCCTTGTCGTCGGCGCGCTGCCTGCGGTCGCCGGCCCGCGCCTCCGGCCGGTCGCCCGACCGGCCCGAGGGGCGCTCGTCGTCGTCGAGGTCGCCGTCGTCGTCGCTCGTGGTGTCGTCGGCGACGAGCGGCCGGTAGCGGACCTCGACCGGGTAGGTGCGGCCCGAGACCTCGACGATGGGCGCGTCGCCGAAGTGCTTCGAGAACGACTCGGGGTCGATCGTGGCGCTGGTGATGATCAGCTTGAGGTCGGGGCGTCGGGGCAGCAGCTGCTTGAGGTAGCCGAGCAGGAAGTCGATGGTGAGGCTGCGCTCGTGGGCCTCGTCGATGATGATCGTGTCGTAGCGCTCGAGCTCGCGGTCGAAGTGGATCTCGTTGAGCAGGATGCCGTCGGTCATCAGCTTGATCTGCGTGTCGGCGCCGACCTTGTCGGTGAACCGCACCTGGTAGCCGACCACGCCGCCGACCTCGTCGCCGAGTTCTTCGGCGATGCGTTCGCTGATCGTGCGGGCCGCGATGCGCCGGGGCTGGGTGTGGCCGATCTTGGTGCGACCGAGCTCGAGGCAGATCTTGGGCAGCTGCGTCGTCTTGCCCGAGCCGGTGGCGCCGGCGACGATGACGACCTGGTTGTCACGGATCGCCGCGGCGATGTCGTCGCGCCTCTGACTGACCGGCAGCTCGGCGGGATACGTGATGGTGGGGATCATGAGCCCTCCATCGTAAGCCGCCCGGGCTGGTCGGGGGCCGCGCCGGTCGTGTCGCCCCCGGCGGCGTCTCCGTGTCGGTCCTGCACAGGTCGGGTGGTGGGGGACGAGGAGGCGCCGGTCGGCGACGACCCACGGCGACGGGTCGCCGGCCGGCACGAGCCCGGCGCGGCATGCTCCCCGCACCCGGTGACGCCCCCGCCAGTACAGGAGGCGCGGGCTGGGCGGGTCGTCGGGTGTCGCGTCGTAGGATCGCGGCAGACTGCACGTCAACGGAGACGGAGAAGACACAGATGTCATCAGCACCCAGCCCCCGGGGCCACGCCACCGCGTCGGTCGCGGCCATCCTCGCCGAGTCGGCCGCCCGTCACCCCGACGACGTCGCCGTGATCGTCGGACCCACCTCGACCACCTACGCCGAGCTCTGGCAGCAGACGTTGGCCTACGCCGGCGCCCTCCGCGCCCGCGGCGTCGGCCCCGGCGACCGGGTCGCCATGCTCGTCCCGAACGTCGCGGACTTCCCCCGCGTCTACTACGCGACGCTCGCGCTCGGTGCGGTCGCCGTCCCCGTGCACGCCCTGCTCAAACGGCACGAGATCGAGTACGTGCTGCGCGACAGCGGCTCCCGCCTGCTCGTCTGCGCCGCACCGCTGCTCGGTGAAGGAGGCGCGGGAGCGCAGCTCGCGGGGGTCGACGTCCTGACCGTGCTCGCGCCTCCTGCCGGCCAGGAGGACGACGGGCCCGACCGACTGGAAGACCTGGCCACGGCCGCCGAACCGCTCGACACCTACGTGCCCCGGGACCCGTTCGACACCGCCACGATCCTCTACACCAGCGGCACCACCGGTCAGCCCAAGGGCGCCGAGGGGTCGCACCTCGCCCTGATCGAGCAGGTCAACACCAACCTGATGACGACGTTCGACATGCACCGCGGCGACGTGCTGCTCGGGGCGCTGCCGCTGTTCCACACGTTCGGGCAGACCTGCACGATGAACACCGGGTTCCGGGTCGGCGCGACCATCGTCATGCTGCCGAAGTTCGACGGCGACGCGGCGCTCGCCGCGATGGTCGAGCACGGCTGCGAGGTGTTCATGGGCGTGCCCACGATGTACATGGCCCTCATCGCCGCCGCCACCCGCAGCGAGGCCCGTCCGCCGCTGCGCTACGCCGTCTCGGGCGGGGCGTCCCTGCCGCTCGCGGTGCTCGAGAAGTTCCAGCAGGTGTACGACGCACCGATCCACGAGGGCTACGGCCTGACCGAGACCTCGCCCGTCGCCACCTTCAACCACGTCGGGGTGCCGCCGCGGCCCGGCACCATCGGCACGCCGATCTGGGGCGTCGACGTCGAGATCGCCGATCAGCACGTCGAGGACTCGATCGTGCTGCTGCCGCACGGCGAGATCGGTGAGCTCGTCATCCGTGGCCACAACCTGATGAACGGCTACCTCGACCGCCCCGACGACACCGCGAAGGCGATCGTCGACGGCTGGTTCCGCACCGGCGACCTCGGCACGAAGGACGACGACGGCTACCTGACGATCGTCGACCGCACGAAGGACATGATCATCCGCAACGGCTACAACGTGTACCCGCGGCAGGTCGAAGAGGTGCTCGCGCAGCACCCCGACGTCACGATGGCGGCCGTCTTCGGCGTGCCGCACGAGCTGCACGGGCAAGAGATCGAGGCGGCCGTCGTCCTGCGCGACGGCGCCACGGCGACGCCCGACGAGCTGGTCGCGTTCGTCTCCGACGAGATCGCGGCCTACAAGTTCCCCCGCGTCGTCCACGTCCTCGACGCCCTGCCCCTCGGGCCCAGCGGCAAGGTGCTCAAGCGCGAGCTCGTCGAGCGCTTCGGGTCGCCGCAGGAGGCGCGCCAGAGCAGCTGACGCCGCGTCGCGTCGACCCCGAGCCCCTCCCGGCCGGGAGCGGTCGCGACCTAGAGTGGAGCCTCGACGAACGTGTCGTGGCCCCCGGCCACGCACGACCGGCCCGTCCCGGCGGGCTCGCCTCATCACGAAGGAGTGACATGAGCGACACCATCACCGCACCCGCCCCGGCCGCCTCCGACGGCCCCGAGATCCACAAGGGCCTGGCCGGCGTCACGGTCGACCGGACGGCGGTCTCGAAGGTCGACGCGGCCAGCAACTCCCTGCTCTACCGCGGCTACCCGGTGCAGCAGCTCGCCGCCGAGCGGGACGTCGAGGACGTCGCCTGGCTGCTGCTGCACGGCGAGCTGCCGACCGCCGACGAACGGCGTGACTTCGACGCCGAACTCCGCGCGCACCGCTCGCTCGCGCCCGGGCTGCAGCACCTGATCGACCTGATCCCGACCTCGGCCCACCCGATGGACGTGGTCCGCACCGCGGTCAGCGCCATCGGGGCCGCCCGGCCCGAACCGACCACGGGTGCGGGTGCCTACGACGTCGCCGACACCCGTCGACTCGCCACGCACCTGTTCGCCGTGCTGCCCGCCGTCATCGCCTACGACCAGCGGCGCCGCCACGACCTGCCGCCGGTGCCGCCGCGCGACGACCTCGGCTACAGCGCCGACTTCCTGCACCAGGTGTTCGACCGCGAGCCCGACGCGCTCGACGTCGACGCGTTCGACACCTCGATGACCCTCTACGCCGAGCACTCGTTCAACGCCTCCACCTTCACCGCGCGGGTGATCGCCTCGACGCTGTCCGACCTGCACTCGTCGATCGTCGGCGCGATCGGCGCCCTCAAGGGCCCGTTGCACGGCGGCGCCAACGAGGCCGCGCTCGAGCTGCTCGACCGGGTCGGCCCCGCGGACGGGGCCGCGGCCTGGCTCGACGACGCGTTCGCCCGCAAGGAGAAGATCATGGGCTTCGGGCACCGGGTCTACAAGAACGGCGACAGTCGAGTTCCCACGATGGAGGACGCCCTCGGCCGTCTCGTCGACCGGGCCCGCGAGCAGGGCGACGACCGGGTCGACGGGCTCAAGGAGACCTACGACGTCGTCGCCGCGACGGTGTTCGAGCGCAAGGGACTGAAGCCCAACGTCGACTACCCGTCCGGGCTGGCGTACCACCTGATGGGCTTCGAGACGCCGGTCTTCACGCCGCTGTTCGTCGCGTCGCGCGTCCTCGGCTGGAGCGCCCACGTCATCGAGCAGCGCGAGGCCAACTCGCTGATCCGCCCCCTGAGCGACTACGACGGTGCACCCCTCAGGGACGTCCCCGCCCGCTGACGCCTACCGTGGCCCGCATGCCGAACCAGCTGCGAGACGCCGTCAGCCCCTACCTCAGGTCGCACGCCGACAACCCGGTCGAGTGGCGCGCCTGGGGGCCGGGGCCGTTCGCCGAGGCCGTCGAGCGAGACGTGCCCGTGATGGTCTCGATCGGCTACTCGACCTGCCACTGGTGCCACGTCATGGCGCGCGAGAGCTTCTCCGACCCCGAGGTCGCGGCGCAGCTCTCGGCAGGGTTCGTCTCGGTCAAGGTCGACCGCGAGGAGCACCCCGACGTCGACTCGAGCTACCTGGCCGCCGCGTCGGCCTTCACCGAGGGGCTGGGCTGGCCGCTGACCGTCTTCGTCACGCCCGAGGGTCGTCCTTTCTACGCCGGCACGTACTTCCCACCGGTGCCCGTGCAGGGTCGACCGTCGTTCCGACAGGTGCTCGACGCCGTCACCGACGCGTGGACGACCAGGCGGTCCGAGGTCGACGCGACCGCGTCGGCGGTGCAGGAGGCGCTGGCCGCGGGACCCGCGTCGGTCACCGGCACCGCGCCTCCTGGTCCCGGTGCCGGGGTCGCCCTGCCGGGGCGCCCAGAGCTCGCCCACGCCGTGGCCCGGCTGGCCGCCCACGAGGACCGTGAGCACGGAGGTTTCGGCGGGGCCCCGAAGTTCCCGACGGCGCCGGCCCAGCTGGCGCTCCTCGCCCTCGGCGCCGGGGGAGACGACGGTGCGCTCGAACTCGTGTCGCGGACGCTCACCCGGATGGCCGCGTCGTCGCTGCGCGACCCGGTCGAGGGTGGGTTCTTCCGGTACGCGGTGCGGCGCGACTGGTCCGAGCCGCACTACGAGCGCATGCTCTACGACAACGCGCAGCTGCTGCTGGCCTACTCGCGGCTCGCGGTGCTCGACGCGGGCCAGGACGCCGCCACCGCCCCGGCCGCCCCGGCCGCTTCTGCCGCCCCGGGCACCGCGCCGACGTCGACAACTCAGGAGATCGACACGCTTCCGGCCCGGGTCGCCGCCGGGGTCGCCGATTTCCTGAGTTCCCGACTGCGCACGGCCGACGGGGCCTTCGGCTCGGCGCAGGACAGCGAGAGCACGATCGACGGCGTCCGTGACGAGGGGGGCTACTACCGGAGGGACGCCGCGGGCCGCGCGGCCCTCGACCCGCCGCCCGTCGACGACAAGGTGCTCACGGGCTGGAACGGCCTGGCGATCGCGGCGCTCGCCGAGGCGGGGGCGCGACACGTCCGGCCCGAGTGGGTCGAGACCGCTCGGGGCGCGGCCGACCTGCTGCTCGCGCGTCACGTGACCGACGACGGTCGTCTGCTGCGCGCCTCCGTCGGGTCGACCGTGTCGGACGCCGTGGCGACCCTCGAGGACCACGGTCTGTTCGCGTCCGGCCTGCTGGCCCTCTCGCTCGCGACGGGCGAGGCCCGGTACGCCGTCGCCGCGCGGTCGTTCGTCGACGCCTGCCTGCTCGACGAGACCGACCCGAGGATCGTCGCGGCACCGTCGGGCGGCGACCCGGTGCTGGTCTCGCAGGGCGTGGCCCTGTCGAGCGACCCGAGCGAGGGCGCCTACCCGTCGGGACGCAGTGCGGTCGCGGCGGCCGCGCTCACGCTGCACCAGCTCACCGGGGAGGCGCGCTACCGGTCCGTCGCCGAGCGGCTCGTCGCCGAGGTGGCCGGTTCGGCCCTCGACAACCCGCTCGCGTACGGCGCGGCCTTCGGCCTGCTCGTCGAGCTCGAGGCCCCGCTGACGCAGCTGGTCGTGGTCGAGCCGGCACCGTCGGCCCGCGCCGACGGTGCCGACGACGGTCTCGCCCGGCGCGCGCGGGGCCTCGTCCGTCCCGGCAGCGTCGTCGCCGTGCTGGACGAGGAGGCGCTGGTCGCGTTCGAGCACGCGGGCTTCGAGTTGTTCGCGGGTCGCTCGGCTCCCGGGCGCGTGCCCACCGCGTACCTGTGCCGCGACTTCGTCTGCCGACTGCCGGTCACGACCGGCGACGACCTCGACGGGCTGCTGCTCGAGGGGTGACGGTACGGCCGCGTCGGTCGCCGAGGCTCAGGCGTCGCACCGGGGGAGGGGCGGCCGTCGTGGTGCCGGGCAGGGGCGCCGTGCGGGCTGTCGAACGGGGAGTCAGGCGGCGGCGGGGACGAGCGGTGCGGCCGGGTCGGCGACCCACTCGGCGAGCGAACCGTCGTACACCGCGACGTCGGAGCGGCCGAGGACGGCGAAGGCGAGTGCGTCGACGCTGGCCGACACCCCCGAGGCGCAGTAGACGACCGTGCGCGGTTCGTCGGGCACGACGGCGAGGCGGTCGCGGAGAACCGGGTCGCGGGCGAGGGTGCCGTCGTCGGCGAGGAGCGTCTCGGCCGGCACGTTGACGCTGCCGGGGATGTGCCCGGCGCGGGTGAGCGGGCTCGACGTGCCGTCGAACTCGTCGCGGGGCGAACCGGAGACGAGCGCTGCTCTCTCGTCGCCCGCCACCACGGACTCGACGAAGGCCTTGTCGACCCAGTGGTCGGGACGTTCGGTCGCGACGAACGGGGCGGGCGTCGGCAGGACGTCACCGAGGTCGTACGGCTTGCCCTGCGCGAGCCACTGCGACCACCCGCCGTCGAGCACCGCCACGGCGTCGTGCCCGTAGGCGCGGAACAGCCACCACAGGCGGGACGCCCAGCGGCCGTCGACCGTGTCGTAGACCACGACGGTGCTGTCGTTCGAGACGCCCAGGGCGGCGACCGCGGTCTGGAAGCGCGCGGCGCCGGGACGGGTGAAGGGCAGGCCCGAGTCGGGGTCGCTGAACTCTGCGACCAGATCGGCCAGGACCGCCCCGGGGACGTGCCCGTCGTGCTCGAACCCGTCCCGGCCGGTGGCGTAGGCGACGGAGGCGTGGTCGGTGTCGCCGTCGAGTCCGAGGTCGACGAGGACGGTCGCGTCGACGATCGTCAGGTCGTCGGCGCCGAGGTGGTCGGCCAACCACTGGGTCGAGACGACGGGTGAGGTGAGGACGGGTGCCATGCGGGCCACGCTAACTCCGACAGGTGACATCGGACCCTGAGTCCGCAACGAAGCGTCACAGGGTCTGCGCCGGAACAGCCGGGGAGACCGTCACGGGCCCTGACGGACGTGTCAGCGACCGGCCTTCTTCGCGGTGATCACACCGGTGTCGAAGCCCATGAGGTTGAGCCCGCCGTTGAACCGGGCGTGCTCGACCTTCATGCAGCGGTCCATGACGACGGTGAGCCCCTGTTCTTCGCCGTAGCGGGCGGCCTCTTCGTCGTAGATGCCGAGCTGCACCCAGATCGTCTTCGCGCCGATCGCCAGGACGTCGTCGACGACCGACCGGATGTCGGAGGCCTTGCGGAACACGTCGACGACGTCGGGGACCTCGGGCAGCGAGGCCAGGTCGGGGTAGGCCTTCTGACCGAGGATCGTGTCGGCGCGGGGGTTGACGAAGTAGACGCGCAGATCGGTCGACTGCTGCAGGTACGTGCCGACGAACGAGCTGGACCGGCTGGGGTTCGGTGAGGCGCCGACGACGGCGACGCTCTTCGCCGACCGCAGGATCGCCTGCCGCTCGCGGGCCGACGGCCCGACCCAGGTGCGTTGCGACTTCAGCAGCTTGGCGAGGGGCGACGACGAGGGCAGCTCGCAGGTCAGCCCGTTGGTCAGCTGCGTGGTGACGGTGTCGGTCACGTCGGGTCACTCGCCTTTCGTCGCCGCGGCCAGCGCCTGGTCGAGGTCGTGGATGATGTCGTCGGGGTCTTCGATGCCGACGCTGATGCGCACCGAGCCGGGCAGCACGCCCGCGTCGACGAGCTGCTGCTCGCTGAGCTGGGCGTGGGTGGTCGAGCCCGGGTGGATGACGAGCGTCTTCGCGTCGCCGATGTTGGCGAGGTGGCTGGCGAGCTCGACCGACTCGATGAAGGTCTTGCCGGCCGGACGACCGCCCTTCAGCTCGAAGGTGAAGACCGAGCCGGGGCCCTTCGGCAGGTACTTCGCCGCACGCTCGTGGTGCGGGTGCCCGGGCAGCCCGGCCCACCGCACGCGCTCGATGCGCGGGTCGGCGTCGAGCCACTCGGCGACCTGGCGGGCGTTGTCGACGTGGGCCTGCATGCGGAACGGCAGGGTCTCGACGCCCTGGGCGAGCAGGAAGGCCGAGTGGGGAGCGAGGGCCGGCCCGATGTCGCGCAGCTGCTCGGCGCGCAACCGGGTGAGGAAGGCGTACTCGCCGAAGTTGCCGGACCAGTTCAGCCCGCCGTAGCTCGGCACGGGCTGGTCGAAGAGCGGGAAGCGCTCGCTGTCCCAGTCGAAGCGCCCGGACTCGACGACGACGCCGCCGAGGGTGGTGCCGTGCCCGCCGAGGAACTTCGTGGCCGAGTGCACGACGACGTCGGCACCCCACTCGATCGGCCGGTTGAGGTAGGGCGTGGCGATGGTCGAGTCGACGATCAGCGGCAGGCCGTGCGCGTGGGCGACGTCGGCGAGGCCCTCGAGGTCGGCGACCTCGCCGGACGGGTTGGCGACCGTCTCGACGAACACCAGCTTCGTCTCGGGTCGGATCGCGGCGGCGTAGTCCGCCGGGTCGGAGGACTGCACGAAGGTCGTCTCGACGCCGAAGCGACGCAGCGTGACGTCGAGCTGGGTGATCGACCCGCCGTAGAGGTTCGCGCTGGCGACGATGTGGTCGCCCGCGCCGGCCAGCGAGGCGAAGGTGACGAACTGGGCGCTGAGCCCGCTCGCCGTGGCGACGGCGCCGAGGCCCCCCTCGAGGCTGGCGACGCGCTCCTCGAAGGAGGCGGTGGTCGGGTTGGCGAGGCGGCTGTAGATGTTGCCGTACTTCTGCAGGGCGAACCGCGCCGCCGCGTCGTCCGTGTCGTCGAACACGAAGGCGCTGGTCTGGTAGATGGGCAGCGCCCGCGCTCCCGTCGCCGCGTCGGGGATGTTGCCCGCGTGGATCGCCCGCGTGCGGAAGCCGTACTCACGATCTGCCATGCCCCCACGCTAGCCGCTGGGCGTCACGCGGGGACCCGGGACGTCACACGGCGGAACACGGCCGACCCGCGCCTCCTGCGGGGGAGGAGACGTCGGTCAGCCGCGGGCCACGACCCGGGCGTAGACCTCGACGGCGTCGTCGACGTGCTGCGCCGCGCGATCGCGCTCGGCCACCATGACGGCGCTCGCCGCGCCGAGGGCGTCCGGTTCGCGCACCAGCCGGCGGACTTCGTCGACGATGCCGTCGACGTCGGGCGTCGGGGTGACGAAGCCACCGCCGGGCGGCACCACCTCGGCGAGGTCGGGGTCGCAGTACAGGACGGGCAGTCCCGTCGCCATCGCCTCGAGCATCACCATGGGCTGGTTGTCGAAGTCGACCGAGCTCGAGACGAGCAGGTGGCTGCGGCGCATCGCGGCGAGCACCTCGGCGTGGGGGACGGCTCCGTGCAGCGTCACGGGCCCGCCCAGCCGCTCGAGCGCGCGCCGCTCGGGGCCGTCGCCGTACACGTCCACCCGCACCGCCGACCCGAGTCGGAGCGCGGCCTCGACCAGCGCCGCGGGCCTCTTCTCTCGCGAGAGGCGCCCCACCCAGACGACGGTCACCGTCTCGCCGGGGACGAGGAGGCGCGGGGCGGGTTCACCGATCGCCGCCAGCACCGACGGCTCGAGTCCGTTCGAGGACACGCTGACCGGGGTCGTCACGCCCTGGGCGACGAGCTTGCGGGCGAAGTGGGCCGAGGGGACGAAGACGTGGGCGCTGGCCCGGGACTGGGCGAGCATGAGCCGCCACATCCGGCGGGCCGAGACGGTCGCGGTGTACGGCGTCCCGGGCTCGACCCGGAGCCCCCGCCGGCTCACGTGTCGGGCGTGGAGGGCGCCGAGCAGTGCCGTCGTCACCGCGGGCAGGGGCAGGGCGTGAGCCGTGTAGACGTCGACCCGGCCGTGCATCGTGTGGACGACGGGCAGACCGAGCGACCGGGCCGCCGTGATGGCGCCCAGGGCGGCGAACATCTCGGAGTGCGTGTGCACCACCTCGATGCGACGGTCGACGAACTCGCGGCGCAGCCGATCGGCGACGCGGCGCGGCGACCAGGCGAACGGGTAGCCGTCGGGGCGGAACCATCTCGCCACCGGCAGCGCGACCACCCCGGCGTCGTCGGACGGCCCGGCCAGGGGGCAGAACACCGTGACCTCGTGTCCGGCGGCCGCGAGGGCCTCGGCGAGCGCCTTCACCGCGGTCTGCACCCCGCCGAGCGTGGGCGGGTAGTAGTCGGTCACGAGGGCGATGCGCACGGTCCGATCCTAGGGACCGATCCGTCTAGCATTCGGGCATGGACTCCTACCTCGTCACCGGTGCCAGCGGGTTCGTGGGGGGTCACGTCGTCCGCGACCTGCGCCGCCGTGGCCACGACGTCGTCGCGGCGGGCCGTCGGGCCGACCGCCTGCCGACCGGGGGCGAGACCTTCGTGGGCGACCTCGACGACCTGGCCCGCGCCTCCCACCGGGTCGACGTCGTCGTGCACTGCGCGGCGCTCTCGTCGCCGTGGGGTCGCCGGGCCGAGTTCGAGCACGCCAACGTGACCGGCACGGCGCGCGTGCTCGACTTCGCCCGGCGGGTGGGCGCTCGGCGTCTCGTGCACCTGTCGTCGCCGGGGATCTACGCGGCACCCCGCGACCGGGTGGGCATCCGCGAGGACGAGGTCGACGCGCGACGCCCCATGAACGAGTACATCCGTTCGAAGCTCGCGGCCGAGGCGTTGTTGTCGGCCGCCGCCGCCCGGTCGGACGCGCCCGAGATCGTCGTGCTGAGGCCGCGCGGCATCGTCGGGCCGGGCGACCCGAGCCTCGTCCCGCGCCTGCTGCGCGTCCACGCCCGGGTCGGGGTGCCGCTGATGCGGGGCGGACGCGGGCTCGTCGATCTGACGTCGGTCGAGAACGTCGCACTCGCGATCCGGCTGGCGGCCACGGCCGAGGGGGTGCACGGTGAGGCGTTCAACGTCACGAACGGCGATCCCCGTCCCTTCGGCGAGGTCCTCGAGCAGCTGCTGCGCGGCCTCGACCTGCCCCTGCGGGGCCGCCCCGTCCCGGCGCGGGCCGCCTACGCCCTCGCCGGCGTGCTCGAGGGCGTCTGCTCGGTGCTGCCGGGGCGCCCCGAGCCGCCGATGACCCGGTACACCGTCACGACCATCGCGCACTCGCAGACCCTCGACATCTCGAAGGCGCGGCGACTGCTCGGCTACGAGCCCGAGGTGACCCTCGACGAGAGCCTCGCGGGGTACGCGCGTGCGTGACCGCGACGCACCGGGGGCCGACGCGCCAGGGGGCGACGTGCCGGGGGCCGACGCGCCCGACTCGACGGCGACCCGCCTCGAGTACTTCGCCTGCGGCGAGACCGGCCACGACATGGGCCTGCTGACGCGGGGAGGCGCCCGGGGGCGACGGGTCTTCCCGTCGGGGGCGTTCCTCTGGACGTCCGCCACCCGGCGGGTCCTCTTCGACACCGGCTACGCCCCGCTGCCCTGGCGGGCCGGGCCCGCGGCCTGGGCGTACCGGCGCCTCCTGCCGCCGACCGTGCCCGCCGGCGCCACGATCGCCGAACAGGTCGACCCCGCCACGGTCACCCACGTCGTGCTGTCGCACCTGCACCCCGACCACGTCGGCGGCCTGCGGTCCTTCCCGCACGCGACGCTCGTCCTCAGCGAGGGTCTGGCCCGCACCCTCGGCCGGCCGCGGCTGCGCGACGGCGTGCTGCGCCGTCTGCTGCCCGACGGGTTCGACGTCGGCCGGGCGACGGTGGTGTCCGACTTCGCCGAGGGGCCGTTCGGGCTGCGCGTCGCCGACCCCTTCGACGACGACCGCTACCTGCTCGTCGACCTGCCGGGCCACGCCCGGGGTCACCTGGGAGCCCTCGTCGAGGGGCGGGTCGTGCTCGCCGGCGACGCGGCCTGGGGACGTGACCTGCTGGGCCACGAGACCCGCCTGCGTGCCGTGCCCCGCCTGGTGGCCCACGACGGTGCCGCGCAGGCCCGCACGGCCCGGTCGCTCCTGGCGGCCGAACGGTCCGGCGCGCGGTTGCTGCTCGCCCACGACCCGCACCCGACCCGGACGGACCTACTCTGAGGAGCGCACCGGCGGGGGTCCGGTGCGCGTCGACACGAGGGGGACGACCATGAAGAACTGCCAGATCGCCGGTTGGGGCACCTATCTGCCCGACGAGGTGGTGACCTTCGGGTCCCAGACCCGGTACCGGATCGCCGACCACACCTCGCAGCTCGACATGCTCGCGGCGGCCGCCGAACAGGCCCTCGAGCGTGCGGGCCTGCGCCCTGACGACGTCGACTGCGTCATCGCGGCCTGCGCCGCCGGCGTCCAGCCCATCCCGTGCACCGCCGCACTGGTCATGGAGCGGGTCGCACCGGGCGCGGCGGCCGCGGCGTTCGACGTCAACTCGACCTGCACCAGCTTCGTCACGGCCGTGGACGTCGCCTCCCGCTACCTGGCCGACGGCGAGTACGAGAACGTGCTGATCGTCTCGGGCGACGTCGGCTCGAGGTTCCTCGACCCCGGCCAGCGCGAGAGCTTCGAGTTGTTCTCGGACGCGGCGGCCGCGGTGGTCCTCACCCGCGGCGCCGACGATCCCGAGGGGCCGGGCGTCATCGCGAGCCTGCAGCGCACCTGGCCGGAGCACGCGCACGACACCGAGCTCCGCGGAGGGCTGTCGCGGCACCCGGCGCAGGCCTACGCCGACGGCGACCCGAGGGACTACCTCTTCGACATGAACGGCCGGCGGGCGCTCATGGGGATGCTCGCCGTGCTGCCGGGCTTCTTCGCGGCGTTCTTCGAGAAGGCCGGCCTCGGCCTCGACGACGTCGACCTCGTGGTGCCGCACCAGGCGAGCGGAGCGCTGGGCATCGCCATGCGACGGCTCGGCATGGCGCCCGGGACGTACGTCGACGCCGTGGCCGAGTACGGAAACATGGTCTCGGCGTCCGTGCCGTACACGCTGGCCCGCTGTCTCGACGACGGCCGCCTGGGTCGCGGCGACACCGTCCTGCTCTGCGGCACGGCGGCCGGTCTCACCGCGAACGCACTCGCCCTGCGGCTCTAGGCGACGGCGACGGCCGCGACGGCGACGGTCGGGCCCCCGCGTCTACTTCCAGCTGGGGATCCAGTAGTGCAACCGGATGAACTCCCAGTCCTCGAGCTGCGCCGTCCACAAGGGGTAGAAGAAGACCGACACGGCGACGGCGGCGACGACGACGATCGCCGTGACGCCGATGCCGCTCAGGCGACGGGACCGATCGTCGGTGCGTCGTCCGAGGACGATGCCGAGCACCGCGGCCAGGCCGAGCACGAGGTAGGGCTCGAACGCGATCGTGTAGAACTGGAACACCGTCCGGTCGGTGAACGCCAGCCACGGCAGGTAGGCCGCCGCGACGCCGACGAGGATCGCCCCGTACCGCCATTCGCGGTACCGCGCGACGCGGTAGACGAGGTAGAGGCAGGCCGCGACCGCCGCGTACCAGATCAGCGGGTTCGCGACCGAGGTGATCGCCTCGCCGCACCGGGCCACGTCGCAGCCACCCTGGCCCTCGTCGAACCCCTGGTAGTACATGCTCGTCGGCCGCAGCATCAGCAGCCAGGTGAGCGGGTTCGCCTGGTAGGCGTGGGGGGTGTGCAGACCGACGTTGAACCCGTAGACGCCCGCCTGGTAGTGCCAGAAGTTCTGCACGACGTCGGGCACCCATGCCAGGGCGCCCGTCCACCGCGTGCCGCCGTCCTCGACCCAGCTGCGGTAGTAACCGCCCGACGTCACGAACCAACCGGTCCAGCTCGCCAGGTAGGCCACCACGGCGACGGGCACGGTCAGCAGGAAGCTCACCGGTGCCTGCTTGAAGAGCGTGCCGGACAGCCAGAACTCCACGCCGGCCCGGCGGCGCGCCACCATGTCGACGACCACCGTGTAGACCGCGAAGAACGCCAGGAAGTACAGGCCGTTCCACTTCACGGCCGTCGCCAGTCCGCAGAGGAGGCCGGCCGTGACGAGCCAGGGACGCGCCCACAGGGCAGGGCCCCAGGCGATGTCGCGACCGGCACCGCGCCTCCTCGCCCGCCAGGCCTCGAGCCGCCGGGCGCTCTGCCGGCGGTCCAGCAGCACCGCCCCGAAGGCCAGCAGGCCGAAGAACATCACGAAGTTGTCGAGCAGGGCCACCCGTGACATGACGATCGCGTGCCCGTCGATCGCGAGGAAGAACCCCGCCAGCGTGCCGAGCAGCGTCGACCGCAGCAGCAGCGACCCGATGACCGCGACCAGGGCGACGGCGAGGATGCCCACGACGGCCGTGCTGATGCGCCAGCTCGCCGGGTTCTCCGGGCCGACCGCCGCCATGCCGAGGCCGATCAGCCACTTGCCGAGGGGTGGGTGCGCCACGAACGACGGTGCGGCGAGGAACCCGTCGACCCCGCCGGCGGCGAAGGTCGGGTCGTAGTCGGCCGGCCACGACCCCTCGTAGCCGAGGTTGAACAGCGACCAGGCGTCCTTGACGTAGTACGTCTCGTCGAACACGAGGGTCGCGGGGGAGTTCAGGTGCCACAGGCGCAGCACCGCGGCCAGCAGCGTGACCGCGAGCGGGCCCGCCCAGGCCCAGACGCGCCTCCTGACCGGGGTGCGCAGCACGCGACCCCACCAGGCGTCCAGCCGGGTCGGGGGAGCCTCGCGGGCGTGGGCCGCGCTCGCGTCCTCGACCGGCGTGCCGACGTCCGGGACGATCGCCCGGCCGGCGAGCGGACCGGCCGGCACGAGGGCCGGCTCGCCCGCCACCGGACGGGCAGGAGGCGCGGTGTCGGTCTCGACGAGCGCGTCGAATTCGCGCTCGGGCCCGGTCGTCATCGGGCCATCGTAAGTGGGCGGTCCGGGGCCGGGGGACAATGGGCGGGTGATCGTGCTCGCCGCCACCCCCATCGGAAACCTCGGCGACGCCAGCCGCCGCCTGATCGAGACGCTCTCGAACGCCGAGGTCGTCGCCGCCGAGGACACGCGCACCGCGATCCACCTCATGCGCGCCCTGGGCGTCGAGAACCGCCCCCGCCTGATCGCCCTGCACGAGCACAACGAGCGCGAGAAGGCGGGCGAGATCGTCGAGCTGGCCCGCGCCTCCGACGTGGTCGTGCTCACCGACGCCGGCATGCCCGCCATCAGCGACCCCGGGTTCCCGCTCGTCGAGGCGGCCGCGGCCGCGGGAGTCACCGTCACGGCGATCCCCGGCCCGTCCGCGGTGCTCACCGCGCTCGCCGTCTCGGGGCTGCCCACCGACCGCTTCAGCTTCGAGGGCTTCCTTCCGCGGAAGCAGGGCGACCGGCTGCGCGTGCTGGGCGCGCTCGCCGACGAGCGCCGCACCATGGTGTTCTTCGAGTCGCCGCACCGCCTGGCCGATTCGCTCGGTGACCTCGTGACGGCCCTCGGGGCCTCGCGTCGCGTCGTCGTCTGCCGCGAGCTGACCAAACTGCACGAAGAGGTGCGCCGCGGCAGCGCGGCCGAGCTCGCCGAGTGGGCGGCCGAAGGCGTCCGAGGCGAGATCTGCCTCGTGGTCGAGGGCGCCCCCGAGCGCGTCGTCGACCTCGCCGCCGGGCTCGTGCAGGTGCAGGCCCTCGTCGCCGACGGCACCCGCCTCAAAGAGGCCACCGCCGACGTGGCCGCCGCCACGGGTCTGTCGAGGCGCGACCTCTACCAGGCCGCCCTCGCCGCCCGCCCGCCCCGCGCGTAGGGCGTGGCGTACCCCGCCCAGCCCGGCGGGTGCAAGCTCGGAGGAGGCGCGTGCCCGGAGGAGGCGCGGCCCACCACGAGCAGGAGGTACGACATGAAGGCGGTCCGTTTCGAGCAGTACGGCGACATCGACGAGCTGAAGGTCGAACAGGTGGCGAAGCCCGAGGCGGGTGCCGGCCAGGTCGTGGTCGCCGTCAAGGCGGCGGGCCTGAACCCCGGTGAGGCGGCCATCCGCGCCGGACTGATGCACGACGCGTTCCCCGCGGCGTTCCCGTCGGGGCAGGGGACCGACTTCGCCGGCGTGGTCGACGAGGTCGGCGCGGGCGTCGACGAGTGGTCCGTCGGTGACGAGGTCGTCGGGTGGGCGAACCGGTCCTCGCACGCCGAGTTCGTCGTCGTCGACCACGACGAACTCGTGGCGAAGCCCGAGAACGTGCCGTGGGAGGTCGCGGGCAGCATCAGCGTGACCGGACCCACCGCCTACGCCGCGCTGCGTGCCGTGCAGGCCACCGAGGGCGACACGATCGTCGTCTCCGCCGCGGCCGGCGGCGTCGGCGTGATGGTGTCGCAGCTCGCCGTCCTCGGCGGGCTCACCGTGATCGGCACGGCGAGCGAGCGCAACCACGACTTCCTGCGGCAGCTCGGCGTCACGCCCGTGGAGTACGGCGACGGCGTCGTCGACCGCATCCGCGAGGCCGCCCCCCAGGGCGTGGACGCGTTCGTGGACTGCTTCGGCCAGGGAAACGTCGGGTACGCCCTCGAGCTCGGCGTCGCGCCGCAGCGCATCGACACGATCATCGACTTCGCGGCCGTCGAGCAGCACGGCGTCAAGGCCGAGGGCAGCGCCCAGGCGACGTCGCAGGCCGTGCTGTCCGAGCTGCTCGAGCTGATCTCGACCAACAAGATCATGGTGCCGATCGACGGGATCTTCCCCCTCGACGACGTCAAGGACGCCTACCGCGACCTCGAGGACGGCCACGCCCGGGGCAAGTACGTGCTCGGCATGGACGTCGTCGAGTACCCGGGCGAGCACGCCGGCGAGCGGGCCGGCTCCGACGACCGCACCGAGGAGCACGACGCGACCTGACCGGTCGACGCGACCCGCGCCTCCTCGTCCCCGACGGCGGACGCAGGAGGCGCGGGTCGCGTCATCACGTCGGTGCCCCCACCTAAGATGGTCCCCATGCCCGCCGGCGACTCCTTCTTCATCGCAACGCCCATCTTCTACGTCAACGACGTGCCGCACATCGGTCACGCCTACACCGAGGTCGCAGCCGACGTGCTCGCCCGGTGGCACCGGCAGCGGGGTGACGACGCCTGGCTGCTGACCGGCACCGACGAGCACGGTCAGAAGATCCTGCGCACCGCCACGAGCCACGGCGTGACCCCGCAGGAGTGGGCCGACAAGCTCGTCACCGAGTCCTGGAAGCCCCTGCTGAAGACCGTCGACATCGCCAACGACGACTTCATCCGCACGACCGACGCCCGCCACGAGGCCGGCGTGCAGAAGTTCCTGCAGAAGCTCTACGACGACGGCTTCATCTACCAGGGCGAGTTCGAGGGCTTCTACTGCGTCGGCTGCGAAGAGTACAAGCAGCCGAGCGACCTGGTGCCCGGCACCGGCGCCTACGAGGGCGAGCAGGTCTGCGCGATCCACAGCATCCCGGTCGAGGTGCTGCAAGAGAGCAACTACTTCTTCCGCATGAGCGACTTCGAGCAGCGACTGCTCGACCTCTACGAGGCCCAGCCCGACTTCGTGCAGCCCGACTCGGTGCGCAACGAGGTCGTCTCGTTCGTCAAGCAGGGTCTGCGCGACCTGTCGATCTCGCGGCAGAGCTTCGACTGGGGCGTCAAGGTGCCCTGGGACGAGAAGCACGTCGTCTACGTGTGGTTCGACGCCCTGCTCAACTACGTCACGGCGATCGGCTACGGCGTCGACGACGACGAGTTCCAGCGGCGCTGGCCGGCGGTGCAGCTCGTCGGGAAAGACATCGTGCGGTTCCACGCCGTCATCTGGCCCGCCATGCTCATGGCGGCCGGGCTGCCGGTGCCGAAGAACGTCTTCGGCCACGGCTGGCTGCTGGTCGGCGGCGAGAAGATGTCGAAGTCGAAGCTCACGGGCATCGCCCCGCAGCAGATCACCGACGTCTTCGGGGCCGACGCGTTCCGCTACTACTTCATGCGCGCCATCACCTTCGGCCAGGACGGCAACTTCAGCTGGGAAGACATCGCGGCCCGCTACCAGGCCGAGCTGGCCAACGGGTTCGGCAACCTGGCCTCGCGCGTCGTGGCCATGATCACCCGGTACTTCGACGGCACCGTCCCCGTCGCCGGCGACCTGACCGAGGCCGACCTCGCCGTGCGCGAGACCGAGCTGCGCGTCACGGCCGAGGCCGACGCGGCGATCGACCGCTTCGCCATCAACGAGGCCTTGGCCTCCATCTGGCAGCTCGTCGACCAGCTGAACGGCTACATCACCGAGCAAGAGCCCTGGGCCATCGCGAAAGACGAGTCGCAGCGCGAGCGTCTCGCGACCGTCCTCGCCACGGCCCTGCGGGGTCTCGGCACCCTCACCGTGCTGCTGTCGCCCTTCATCCCGACGGCCACGCACACCCTGTGGCAGTCGATCGGGCAGGGCGAGCTGACCAGCCAGCCCGTCGACCGGGCGGCCGAGTGGTCCAGCGCTCCCGAGGTCCAGCCGCTCGCCGCCGGACTCTTCCCGCGCATCGAACAGCCCGAGCCCGCGGCATGAGCGACGACACGTCAGGTGACGGCGTGACCGGCGGCCCGGGCGGCGGAGGCGCGACCGCAGGTGGCCCGGCGACGCACGTCCGACACCGCTCGTCGGGCGCGGACGGCCAGAAGCGCGACCTGACCTACCCCGCGCCTCCTCAGCCCCTCGTCGTCCCGGTCTACGACAACCACACGCACCTCGAGATCGCCGACGGCGTCGGAGACGACGGCGACGGCCCCCTCGACTACCGCGAGCACCTCGACCGGGCCTCGGCCGTCGGCGTCCGCGGCGTCGTGCAGGTCGGCACCGACCTCGAGACGTCCCGCTGGTCGGCCGAGATCGCCAGCCGCGAGCCCCGCGTGCTCGCCGCCGTCGCGATCCACCCGAACGAGGCGCCGGCCCTCGCCGCCGCGGGCACCCTCGACGACGCCCTCACCGAGCTCGACGGGCTCGCCGCCCGCCCGCGCGTCCGTGCCGTCGGCGAGACCGGCCTCGACTTCTTCCGCACCGGCGACGACGGTCGCGCGGCCCAGCTCGAGGCCTTCCGCGGCCACATCGAGATCGCCAAGCGCCACGGCCTGGCGCTGCAGATCCACGACCGCGACGCCCACGACGACGTGGTCGACCTGCTGCTCGAGGTGGGCGCTCCCGAACGCACCGTGTTCCACTGCTTCAGCGGCGGGCCCGAGCTGGCGAGCATCCTCGCCGAGAACGGCTGGTACGCGTCCTTCGCCGGCACGGTGACGTTCAAGAACGCCCAGCCCCTGCGTGACGCCCTGGTGCAGCTGCCTCGCAACCTGATCATGGTCGAGACCGACGCGCCCTACCTGACGCCGGTGCCCTACCGTGGTCGGCCCAACGCGCCGTACCTCATCCCGTTCACGCTGCGGTCGATGGCCGAGACGATCGGCACCGACGTGTCGATGCTCGCCGCCCAGATCTCGTCGACGACCGAGCTCGTCTACGGCACCTGGGACAGCGAACCCGTGACGGTCGAGGGCTGATGTCGCGCGCCACCCTGCTCGGCCCCGCCGAGATCCGCGACCTCGCCGACCTGCTGGGCGTGCAGCCCACCAAGAAGCTCGGGCAGAACTTCGTCCACGACGCCAACACCGTGCGCCGCATCGTCGCCGCGTCGGGCGTCTCGGCCGGCATGACCGTCGTCGAGATCGGCCCCGGTCTCGGCTCGCTCACCCTCGGCCTGCTCGAGGCGGGTGCCAAGGTGGTGGCCGTCGAGATCGACAAGCGCCTCGCCGAGCAGTTGCCGAAGACCGTCGCACAGCTGCAGCCGGCAGCCGACCTCACCGTCGTGGTCGACGACGCCCTGCGCGTGACGACCCTGCCCGACGAGCCCACCCACCTCGTGGCGAACCTGCCGTACAACGTCAGCGTGCCGGTGCTGCTGCACTTCCTCGAACACTTCGGCGGGCTCGAGCACGGGCTCGTCATGGTGCAGTCCGAGGTCGGTCTGCGTCTCGCCGCCGAGCCCGGCTCGAAGGTCTACGGCGGCCCGAGCATCAAGGCCGCGTGGTACGGCGAATTCCGGGCCGCGGGTCAGGTCAGCCGCCAGGTGTTCTGGCCGGTGCCCAACGTCGACAGCATCCTCGTCGCCTTCGACCGCAAGCCGGCCCGGGGCAGCGAACTCGAACGTCGGGCGACCTTCGCCCTCGTCGACGCCGCGTTCCAGCAGCGTCGCAAGATGCTGCGCCAGTCGCTGTCGTCCCTCTACGGTTCGTCCGCCGCGGCGTCCGAGGCCCTCGAGCGAGCCGGCCTCGCTCCGACGCAGCGGGGCGAGCAACTCACCGTCGACGACTTCCTCGCCGTGGCCCGGGTCAGCGATGTCGACGCCCTCGCCGGGGCGTCCGTCGCCGCCGTGCTGCACGCCGGCGAGGGCGAGGCCCACGAGGGCGAGGCCGACTGAGCCGTGCCCCGACGCAAGGACGGTTCCGGCGGCGTGCCCCCCGGCACGGGCGGGGTCGGGCATGGGCGCGACGAACAGCGGCTCAGCGACGCCCGACTCGGGTCGGGCACGGGGCGCAGTGCGGCCGAGTGGTTCGCGCGGCTCGACGCCGCGGGGGCGACGCGACTGTCCCACGAGCAGATCTCGCGCCTCCTGGTCGACGAGTTCGAGGTCGTGCCGTGGTGGGCCGAGGGCATCACGGTGCGCTACGAGCAAGAACGCGGCGTCGAGCCACCCGGGCGTCAGCCCGACGGCAGCTACGCGGTCACCGTCGGCCGTAGCCTGCGGGGCGGAGCGCTCGAACTGTTCGACCTCGCCGTCGCCCGGTTCGCCGGGTACGCCGGGGGCCCACCCGAGGTCGTCACCCGGTCGGCGACGCACCCGACCGCCGACTGGACCCTCGCGCACGGGGACACGCTGCGCCTCCGGGTGGTGTCGACCGCCGGTCCGAAGTGCTCGGTGTCGTTGACGCAGGGCAGCTTGCGCCTGCCCGAACGGGTGCAGCCCGTGAAAGAGGGGTTGACGCGGGCGTTCGGCGTCATGAGTGATCGCCAGAACTGACTAGGTTGGACGCATGACGTCCGTGGCCGCCCCGACCGTGGTCCACACGCGTGCACCGGGCAAGATCAACGTCTTCCTCGCCGTCGGCGACCTGCAGGACGACGGCTACCACGACCTCGCGACCGCCTACCAGGCCGTGTCGCTCTACGAAGACGTGCGCGCGCGTCACGCCGACGGCTTCACGGTCAAAGTCACGGGCGGTCCGTCGATCGACGTGTCGGGCGTGCCCACCGACGGGTCCAACCTGGCGATCAAGGCCGCCCGCCTGCTGGCCGAGACGACCGGCTACACGGGCGGCGTCGCACTGACCGTCGACAAGGCGGTGCCCGTGGCCGGCGGCATGGGGGGCGGTTCGGCCGACGCCGCCGCCACGCTGCTCGCGTGCGACACCCTCTGGGGCACCGGCGTCGGTCGTGACGAACTCCTGCGGCTCTCGGCCCGACTCGGGGCCGACGTCCCGTTCGCCTTCGCCGGGGGCACCGCGATCGGCACCGGCCGCGGCGACGAACTCAGCCCGGCCCTGGCGAAGGGGCAGTTCCAGTGGGTCCTGGCCGTGGCCGACGTCGGCCTCTCGACGCCCCGCGTCTACGACGAACTCGACGCCCACCGGCTGCGGCACCAGGGCGAGATCCGGTCGGTGCGGCACCCCGTCGTCGACGCCGGCGTCCTGCAGGCCCTCCGCGCGGGTGACCCGGGCATGCTCGCCGACGCCATGCACAACGACCTCCAGGCGCCCGCCCTGCACCTCCAGCCGGGCCTGGCCGACGTCCTCGAGCTCGGCGAGGGCAACGGCGCCCTGGCGGGCATCGTGTCGGGTTCCGGCCCGACCGTGGCGTTCCTCGCGCCCGACCTCGACGGCGCCCTCGAGCTCCAGATCGCCCTGAGCGCCGCCCGCCTCACGGTGGTGCGCGCGACGGGTCCCGTGCACGGCGCCCGCGTCGTCACCGACTGACTCGCTCGCCGCAGGCCCCGAGACCCCAGGAAGTCGCCGAGACCCCCGCGCGCGCACGGGGGTCTCGGCGACTTCGCGGGGTCTGGGCGACTTCGTGGGGGTCTCGCGGGCTCAGCGCTCGTACTTGAGCACGTTCGTGCGGGTGAGGTGCCACTCGTCGGCGACGTGGAAGCCCTTCGCGGCGAGGTCGGCGGTGACGCGGGGGCGCCAGTCCTGCTTGTCGCTCGTGATCAGCCAGACGACGTCGAGGTCGTCGGTGCGGTCGATGACGTCCTCGAGCGGGTGCTGGACCTCCCACAGGCCGCCGGTCTCGGCCGCGGGGGTCTCGAGCGTGAAGTCGGACATGCCCTCGAACGCCGCGGGGTAGGTGTTCTCGATGATGCGCGACGTGGCCTTCGGGTGTCGACGCACGGGGCCGAAGACGACGCCCTCGGTCGTTCCGGCGGGCTCGAGGGCGCGCTGCTCGGCGACGAGGTCGGCCACCTGGTTCCAGGCGGCGGAGTCCTTCGCCTCGGGCTGTCGCTGACGTTCCCAGGTCGGGGCGGTGAGCACCAGGGCGAGCAGCAGCACGAGCGCGATGACCCGCCGCCAGGGGACGGCGGCCACCGCGACGGCCATCATGATCGCGACGGCCGGGGTGCCGAAGGTCAGGTAGCGCGGCGAGTAGAGCGGTTCGGTCACGAGCGAGACGCCCACGAGGCCGACCGTGGGCACGATCATCCAGGGCAGGACGACCTCGGCGAGACCCCGGGCGCGGGGCACGAGACCGGCGGCCACGACGACCAGGCTGGCGACCACGAGCATCCAGCCGAAGACGGCGAAACGGTCGTTCTGGTAGAACCACTGCGTCGTCAGCACCTGGTTGATCGTGGCGAAGCTCGGTCGGTCGAGCCAGCCGACCTGGCCGCTCTGTTCGGACGTGAAGTACACGACGGGCAGGCTCGCGAGACCGGCGACGGCCGCGCCGGCGAACCAGCCGAGGAACGAGCCGCGCGCGCCGTGCGGTCCGCCGACGAGCGGGGGCGGGGCCGCGGCGTCGTGCGACCGCGCCACCGACCCGGAGGAGGCGCGGAGGCGGCGCTCCCGTCGCCACTGCACCAGCATGGTGACGCCGTGCCCCACCACGACGAAGGCCACGTACAGGAAGAACAGCACCGAGACGACGGCGAGCACCGCGTAGAGGACCCACCAGCGCACCGCCGACGCCCGGGTGCGGGTCTCGCCCACCTGGGCGGTGCGGCGCGAGGCGGTGACGAGCACGAGGGTCAGGACGACGGCGAACATCGCCGAGAAGGCGTACGAACGGCCCTCGCCGCCCATCCAGGTCACGCGAGGGATCAGGCAGAACAGCAGGCCGGCGACCACGGCCGTCCGGCGGTCGGCCAGGGTGCGCGCCAGCACGACCGTGAACGCGGCCGCCAGCCCCGTGACGATCGTGCTGGGCACGCGCAGCGACACGGGTGAGTACGGGAACACGTCGAACCAGAGGTGCATGAACGCGTAGTAGGTGGCGTGCACCAGGTCCACGGTCTGGACCATCTGCCAGAGCTGGCCCCAGCTGCGGGTCGCCGAGATGACCGTCGCGGCCTCGTCGTACCAGACCGAGGGCACCCACAGGAAGGCACCCGAGATCACCGCGGCCAGCAGCCCGATCAGCAGGGCGTCGAGGTGACGCCAGTGCCGGAGGCGCGCGAGGGTCGTGCCCCGACCGGTGTCGGACGTCGTGGGTACAGTGGGCGCGGTCGAACGACGGTCGGCCGGATTCAGGAGGTTCGTCATGTCGTCTCTTCCCCCTCTCGGCGGATCTCGCGCGCGACACGGTGGTGACGCGCCCGGGGCGGCCGTGCGCGACGGTGGCGTGCACGGTGCCGACGTGCGCGACGGCGGACACGGCGGCGACCCCGCCGAGGGCGAACGCTACTCGCGAAGCGTGCGCCTGCCGGGGTTCGGTCTGGGCTCCCAGGGGCGCCTGGCGGCGTCGAGGGTGCTGGTGGTCGGGGCCGGCGGGCTGGGCGCGCCGGTCATCCAATAT